>Ga0255753_1006127_pt1 | contig 11224 bp, 9 predicted proteins | sample 041ome_10_FD_179953 | JGI IMG/M metagenome (GOLD analysis project Ga0255753, IMG submission 179953) | Coastal salt marsh microbial communities from the Groves Creek Marsh, Skidaway Island, Georgia - 041412US metaG (version 2) | ecosystem: Environmental > Aquatic > Marine > Intertidal zone > Salt...
CACCAACTAATATGTGATCTAAAAAGTCTAAGTGTCTTAATACAATATCATAATTGATTACAGACGTTGAAGAAAAGTCATACAAGTCATTTAATCTTAATTGGTATCTTACATCAAATAGGTTTAGATTACCTTTATCTGAAAAAGGAAAAATATTAATTACAGAAATAATACTTGAAGGCACTACAAGATAATTATTATCTTCATACCAAGTTGTAGATACAGAACTTTGAGTTGCTGTTTCACTTGAAGGATTAGTAGCCGAAAGTCTTGTTTTATCAGCAGCAGTTAACTTGTACTTTAAGTATGTTCTTTTAATACCATCATAGTGATATTGTTGAAAGAATTGTACTGCTTCATCTATTCTGTCTTCTAATTGATCATCATCTACGTTAATTTCAATTACTGGCTTACCTAATGCTCTTAAAGCATATTGTTTTAATGATTCTCTTGTTGCTGGTTCTGCCATAGTATTCCTTTATGTTCTATGGTATATTTATAAGAAAAAAATTATCTATTTTAGTCTTTCTTTTAACCAATCCTCTAAATTAATAGTAGGATTATAACCTAATATAGACTTTGCTTTATCTATATTTGCAAGTGTTGCTCTTGCCTCACCTTTTCTAGGCGGTATGTATGTAGTAGTATGATTATACATTTTTGCTAATTCATTAATAGAATAATTTTGTCCTCTACCAATATTAAATATTGTACCAAAATATTTTTTGTCAATTTCTTTAGTTGCAGCTAATATATTTGCTTGAACGACATCTTTTACATTTGTAAAATCTCTTGTTTGTTCTCCGTCACCCACTATTGTAAGTGGTTCATTATTTTTCATTTGTCTTTCAAATATACCTACAACTGTACTATATTGTCCTTTCATAGGTTGTCTATTGCCATAAACATTAAAATATCTAAACACAATTGTTTCCAATTCAAATAAATTACTGTACATTTTGCAAAGTTTTTCACCAGTAACTTTTCCTACAGAATAAGGATTTAAACAATCATCAGGTTGATCTTCTATATTAGGTGTTGAATTTAATCCATATCCTGAAGATGTTGATGAATAAACAACTCGTTTAACACCCATTTCTCTTGCAGCCTGTAATACAGAAGCCGTACCCATAACATTTGCATATATTGATTTTAATGGATTAATAATAGATGGTTGTATTCTTGCTTCAGCAGCTAAATGAAATACTACATCCACATCTTTAAAATGTGATTTGATTTGTTCAAAATTTGTTATGTCTAAATTTAAATTTTCAGCATCTTCATTATAATAAAATTGTTCTGCTGAATTTGAACTCTCATTATCTATTACAGTAACTTGATGATTATTATGAATTAACTTATCTACTAAGTTTGATCCTATAAATCCTGCACCACCTGTTATCAACGCCTTTTTCATAATTTCATTTTTTATTTGTTTTTATTATATATATATCAATTACTAAAAAGTCCATTAGGACAACTATAATTTAATAACTCAAAATCATCTTTATAATAATCAAAAACATACTGTATCATATCTTTAGAATGATTTTTAATCAGTAAGCGCAAAAACTCTTTGTCACTTAATGTATGGGCATTTGATTTATTTACAACAGTTAATTGATGTTTAGGTAATGAGAATTTTTCTATAAAATTATTTAAGTCATTTTGCAAATTTTCAAAACGTAAAATATACACATTATTTTTATTAAAATTAAAAAAACTTGTTTGTTTCATAATACCATAAGTATCAAATAAATTATCGACAGCTAACATTTGATACTTTTTTAAATATAACATTTTTGTTTTTTTGTCATTAATATCTACTATCAATCTATTGTTGTTATCTAATTTAAAGGTATGATCTTGTGAATATCCCCTTTCAATTATTTTTTTTATACTTTCGTTCAGTATAGGCAACATCTCGCCAATATCTATTGATAACCAATAGTGGCCTTTTAAAAAATAATAAAAACTTTTCAACTTAGATATAGGATTTCTTATAACAGTAAACTTTATTGAGTTTTTATATTCAGTATCAGTTAAGATATATCTGTAATCATCTAACGGTATATGAGTATATGTGTCACAAATAAGTCTATTTAATTTTTTTGTTTTTTGTAAAAAACTAATGTCCATTTGTTTTTGATAGTACTCATTAACAAATGGGTCGTTTAAATTTTTCATATAACCTGTTATTGAAGAACCAGCTGTTTTTGGTATATGTATAAAAAGTAAATTATATTTTTTAGAGAACATAGTTTTATATATAATATTTAATTTTTTTTAAAAAGTTTTTTGACAAACATTCTTTAATAACCTGTATTTCTTTTTTATTAAGATATTGTAATTTGTATTTTTCATAGTTTTTTATATGTTCTTTTTTAAAATTTGCTGACCTGTTAACCTTCTTTGGTAAAATTATATTATCTAATTTAATCTCAAAATATTTAATTATATTTTTTTTAACTTTTCTTTCTGATAATAATGTTTCATATTGTACTAAATATGTATTGGGTTTGTCAAGCCAAGAATTGTAATAATCGCAATATAATTTACAAAGATTTCTTAAATTTATATAAAATGGACCACAATAGTCACTTGTGTCGTACAAATTATATTTTGGAAATATTTTTATAATGTCTACACAATTACGAAAACAAACACTTTCCACCCAAGTACCTGGATGTTTAATAATTGTAATCGTTTTATTTATAGTAATGTCAAAGGGAGTTTTATAAAATCCATGTTTCCAATTACCATCAATATCGTCTGTAAAAAACATATTAGGCAAATTTTGTCTAAATAAACTTAGTGCATAATTAGTACCTGTTCTTTGAATACCATTAATAAATATTTTTTTCATTATACAATTGTCTATTGTGCCAAAGTTCGCTGTAGTTATTGGTTCCTTTACCATCTAAATCTGTAAATTTAGTATATTGGTATGATTTATGTTTACAAAATAATTTATTGTTCCAATATGATGCTTTAAAATTTTTGTTATTTCTACATTGACCTATTTGTAAATGATTTTTATTTTTTAACCTATTTAATAAAACAGGACTAGTAACTGCCAAAGGATGATCAGTATATAGTTTTCTTTTGACATTTAAACAACTATAGGCTATAGCTTCTTTTAAAAAGATATCGTGTTTTTTAGGAAAAAGTAAAATATTATTTTCTATTGCCTCATATTTTATTGTGTTTTTTAAATTATTTTCTATTACTTCCTCATAAAAAACTTTTTCAAAATCATAAAATGGAACAGCTTGAAAAACAGTTGAAGTATTAGGTTCAAATTTAAATTCTGGACAAATAGTTACATCAAAATAGTATCCACCCAAAGTATGTAAAATGCAGTATCTAGCCAAATCACATTTAAAAGCATTTGGTTTTAATTCTTTAAATCTGATAAGTACATGACTAGGATAATTGTTTTTTAAAAATTCTTCAATTTCTGTTTTGTTCCATAACTTATACTCATAATCAAAATATACTTTTTTAATTTGATTAATTTTGTTTAAAACATAATCGGAAGGACTTTCATTATTTTCAGTTATGTATATCTGATGAATTTTTTTTATCATAGTATATTTCTACAAAGATTTTTTTATTACATATATTGCACTAAAAATACCATTACGCTTATCTGTCAGATCAGAATCAATTTCTTCTAAAATTTTACAGTTACTAAAATGCACAATTTTTTTGACATCATCTTTAGATAAACTATGCATTTGCATTTTATCAGAACTGTTTACGTGATAAGAATTAATCTTGTATGGAATGTGAATACACGATATACCGTTCATTTGTAATATTTTTAATAAACTAATTAAATATTTTTTAATTAGTTTTGGTTCACTATGTTGAAGTGTAATTAAACTAATTATAATCTCAGGATTGATAGGTAGTTTAGGTAAATTGTTTTCACTTTCAACACAATAAAAACTTGCTGATTTAACATTTCTTTTAGCAATTTTTAAATGTTCTTCACTTATATCCATACCATATACTTTTAAAGAATAGTCAGTACATGATTTTGTTAATCTACCAACACCACATCCAAAATCTAAAATAACTTTGTCTTTAAATGTACTATTATGCCTTTGTAAAATATTTTCTAAATCAGTAATATGTTTTTTACCTGTGTCAAAAAATTTATCATAATTTTTTTTTAATGAAGATGATTTATATTCATCTAATGTTAAGACTGACCAATATGGATCATTTTTACCATAACTATTCCATACCCTTTTTAATTTATTAAGTTTATCATTCATTAATAATTTTTTATATGGAAACCTTTATTCTTTTTAATTTTTCCAATTTATTAAATATTTTTTTTCTTTTTTCTTTTTTTATTTTGTCATTTCCAAATAAAGTTATTTCCAATTTTTTATAAATATCGTCCCTATCTTTTATAAAATCCCATCCTTTATATTGATTTTTTCCAGTCCATCCTATATTATGATGAAATCTTTTATTAATTTCAGGATGCAAAAATGTTAAATTTGGATCAGACTGAATTCCTCCCTTACCATATTTTTCATTTAAGTTGACAAAAGAAAGTTTTGAAGTTATTAAAGACTTTGATACAATAAATCCATCATATGGTTCACCCATTTGTATTACATTATTTACTTTATAATTTTCAATAAAATGTTTATTAAATATATCTTTATCTTTGTGTTTGCCATTAAAAATTAAGATACCACTTTCAATATGATTTAGATCGTGTGCGTGTTCCATTTGACAGGCTAAAAATTTGTCTTGTAAAATATCACTTGGAAACTTAGTAAAATCTTCATTCTTAAATATGCAATCACCATCCAACCATATAAGATAATCATTATTGTGTTTTTTCAATACATCTTGTATGACAAAACCTTTAAAACTAAATCGAACACACATGGTTTTAACATAGTCGGCATGATTGTTTCTTTGTAAATATTCTTGCTTCCATTGTTCATGGTGTGGTATCTCTTGTTTAAAATCAACCCACTGAATAGACGGATGTACTTCTTTAGGTTTAAAACCCTCATAATATATTTTAGCTTTAAACTTATTATAATAATTTGCAACTTTTATGAAAGTTTGAACCCATGTTTTACCATAAAGATCATATCCATTTTTGTTGAATGTTGTAAAAAATAGAACTTCTTTAGATTGTTGTCTTTCTTCCATCATTATTTTTTCTCTATGTCTCCAAGATATATAATCACCTAACTTATCAAAACCACTTGCACCTATATGTATAAGTTTTTTATCTTCTTTTAATTTTTCATTTTGTAAAAAATGTGTAGTGTTATCAGAGATATAATTTGTTCCTTGTATCTTATAATACTTTCTAACAGAATTATGAAGCGGATTCATTCCAAAAGATTGACTTTGTTTATTAAGTATAGAATCCATTTCAAATATCATTTGATCTAAAGTATTTTTTAAAACAGGATGTTTTGGTGTTGCACCAAAAAAGAAATTAGCAATGTTGTCTAACTCTTTTATAAAGATAGCTTCTTTTTGATTTAAATTTGGAATAAGATTATCTAATTTTTCATTTATTTCAATGTCTAAGTCTGAATAGTATCCACCATTAATATAAACTACAGCAACTCTCCAAAAGTCGGCACGCATAATTGATTGTGGTAGATTAATGTACTTTTGATATACTTCTTGTCCAAAATGTTGCAATATGAATGTTGCACACTCTTTGTCATCAAAGAGATTACGTTTTAATTGTTTGTTTGAAACACTCCAGGTATTATACTGAAGTTTAACTGCTGTTGGAATATTTTTATTTTTCCAAGTTTGCCATAATATATTAGGTATCATATTTTTTTACATAATTTAAAATAAAGAAAAAATGTCTTTTGCATCAGGAATTTCAAGTGTAATAACTCTTCCCGATGGCTGATACGACGGTGCCCCTAAATTGTTGTCATCAAATGGAGATCCTATTACTATTCTTCCTTGATTCACTGACATTTCTTCGTCTGATACATTATGTGTAGAATCATAATTAGTAAGAGATGATAAATCAACTGTAAATAAAAAATTACCATTTAAATCATAAAAATCAACTGAAGATTTATTAGAATTATCTCCATTAAAATTTTTACCTCCAGGACGATTAAATATTATGGTTGTACCACTTATTCCAACACTACATCCCCATGCATCATAAACGTTAGTCTGATGATTAATATCTACAATCGGTCCTTTAACTAAATTTCCATTTAAATCATATATATAAAATTTACCAGGCTGCCTTAGTTGATGATTCTGTGTAACTACTATTCTACCGTTACCTACAGCAACACTGTCGCCAAAATCCAAATAAGGGCCTGATTGGGAAGGCTCACCAATTTCTTTTATCAAATTACCATCTATATCATAAATCCAAATAATACCTTGATTTGCTGTTCCACTAGGACCATACGCCGCAGGATGGGAAATAACAATCCTTTCAGATCCCACAGCTATAGGATAGTTATAATGTTGAAGTGTAAATGTTGCACTAGAAATTCTAATATCTTTTATCAAATTACCATCCAAATCATACATAAAGACCGTTGGTGTGTCAACACCTGATACAGTTCGATTAGGTGAAGAAATTAATATTTTATTATGACCTATAGCTAAATTAGTTCCAAACTGAGCAGTATCGGTAGATTCTGATTTAGTAAATAGAAAATTGCCTGAAAGATCATAAACAGTTACGCTCCATGTACCCGAGTTAAACCATCGAACAGCAATTCGTCCTTCACCTACAGCAACACTTTGGCCAAATTCGTTATTAGTTGTTGATCCAGTTATGTTAAATAAATGTGTATAATCTAAATCATAAACAGAAACCATTCCTGAATTACTGCCGTTGGTATCATCTCCATAAGCCCCTACCACTATTCTACCGTTACCTACAGCAACACTGTCGCCAAAATGATCACCAGCGACAGGTCCACCACTCTTTGTAAAATAGTTTACAGAAGACTGTATTGAACTTTGATTTGGTGTTAAACTGTCACTTGATGTTAAAACTATCCCAGATTTATTGTCGTAGTAAAAGTTTGTTGATTTAAATGCCATATTTTTATTTTATCCTTTAAGCCTCTGGAGAATATTTAGTATTTCTTTCGTTAGATATTCTTTCTAAATAATCTTCATATGTTGTATTATTAATACTATACTGATAAGCTGCACCAATATTAGACTGGCCACTTCCAACAATAGTCTCAGCACTATCACCAACGATTAATCTACCATGACCAACAGCAATAGATTCTCCAAAATTATCTGTAATTTGAGTATTCATAGAATATAACGTTTTAGTAATTTGTTCTTTGTAATTACCCTCTAAATCATAAGTATATACAGTTGCGGTGACAGTTCCGTCTCCAGGTGCTCCCACGAAAATTGTGTTTCCACTTATAGCAATAGAATATCCAAACTTCTGTCCACTAGTTGTTATTGGCGGTCTTATTTTTTTAATTAAATTACCATATAAATCATATAAATGCACAGACCCGACCGGCTGATTTGATATTTCATCATTTGGGGCACCAACAGCTATTCTATTTGCACCTATAGCTGACGAATATCCAAATTCAGCTGTAAATCCATTCAATAAAAATGACAACTGTCCTAATTTCATCCCAAACAAATCATACATATGTGCTCGTCCTGGTCCATTGCCAGGTTCACCAACCACTATTATTCCAGAGTTAATTGAAACTGATGATCCGAACAGACCATTGTCATTGGAATTTGAAATAGATTGAAGCTCAGTGCCATCTAAATCATAAATATAAACTCGTCCACGGTCATTGGGAGTATAATTTTTTGCACCAACTACAATTCTACCGCAAGCAACACTAATTGAGGATGGAAAACCCACTGAAGATTTTTGTACAGTCCAAAGTTGATTACCATCAAAATCGTGTACTGATATGGAATCTCTATTATCAGATCCCACAACTATTCTATTATTTCCAGCAGCTAAAGGAAATCCAATTTGTGAGTCTGTTTGAGCAAATGAATTTACAAAATTTGATACTTCAGTTCCATCCAAATTATAAACTCTTATCATTCCAGCATTTTGACCAGCTGCCCAAACCCCAGGAGATCCTACTATAATTTTATGATTACTAATGGCAACAGCTTTACCAAACAATGCACCATCACTACCACCAGTTTTCCAAGGTCCAGGCGCTGCACTAAAATATGTATCTGTATTTATACGTCCTGAATAACCTCTAGCTTCTGACTCTACATAATTTTCAAAGTTGACACTACGTATCTCACCGTTATCTGTAAAAACTAAGTTTTTATTTAATTTTGAGTCTGAATAAAATGCCATGTGTATTAAACCTCGTTGTATATTTTATCATGTGCTGTATTAATTTTAGTTTCTAATTGTATCATTTTTACTTCATTTCCTTTTGACATCAATAATATATTACCATCACTTTTCATGTGCTCACCAAAACTAACATTGCTTGTACTACTTTCGATTTTATGTATAAAATTACCATCTAAATCGTATTCATAAATTGCACCTGCATAAAATAAATTTGAAGGACTTTCTTGCATTGCCGATACATAAACTCTACCGTTTGTTACTACTGTTGAAGACCCAAACATGGTATTAGATTCAAAATTAGATTTATGCCATATTAAGTTTCCGTTCAAGTCATATACTAATACATAACCTTGAGTGCCACCAGTACCACCTTGGAATACAGTTTTTCCCCAATAATGGTTTGAAATTACAATTCTACCACAACCAACGGATATATTCGACCTTTCATCATCTATTGGTCCATTTTCAGACATACCAGGAAGATTGGTTGGAACTGCTACAGTTTTTATTAAATTTAATTCCATATCATATATAGAAAACTCATATGTGTTAGCAGAAATACCGTTTGAAACAACAATTCTATTATTTCCAACAGCCATTTTTAAAAGAAAATTAGAAGAAACGGCTCTAGTATTCTCCACCTCTTTATTATTATTTTCATTAGGTGAAGTGCTTACTGTTAAAGGTGTTGTGTATACATACGCATTATTATTATTTGATAAGTGATAAATTATAAGTTTATTTTTATACACCGCTATATCCATTATCTTACCAGCATTTGGAGATGAGGTTTTTATTGTTGGTGGAGTTAAATTGTAACTTTGAATTAATGCGCTACGATTACCAGTTGTATCGTTGTGAATGTACATAGATACAGTATTCGTCTGACTAGAATAGGTAGTATTTTTAACAGTCATAAAAAAATACTTATCATTTATAGCTGTTGGCACACCAAATGAATATGGATTAGATATTGTGTTTAAAGTATAATTGTTAATATTAGAATTTGAATCTTTAAAAGCAATCTTTGGTCCTCCAATCTCATTAATAAGTATTCCTGTTTTTGAAATAGCTAGGCTCTGCACGCTTCCATTTAATGAAAAACCAATATTTTGTAACCAATATTGAACATTGGATGTGTTTAAATTACTAGTTGTAACATCAGCACTACCGTATAAATAAGGTTCACCGTATTTAGTAACTGTTGATTTTCCTGTACTATTTTTAAAGGCCATCTGCCTGACCTCCTATTTTTTTAAGTCTTCAATTTTTTGATTTAACTCTTTAATAGCCTCAACTAATAATGCAGCCACATTACCATAAGATATTGATTTGATGCCGTTAGGGTCTGTGGATACTACCTGAGGTAAATGTTGTTCAACTTCTTGTGCAATAAAACCAACTTTTTCTTTTTTAGTTTCATCAGATTTCATTGTAAACATTTTACCAGAAAGTTTAGTTACCGTATCTAATGCACCTTCAATTGATTTAATGTTTTCTTTAAGCGTTTCATCTGAAGTAGATGTTACATCTCCTGAAGCTGTTATATCAACTACAGTAAGATTTCCAGAAACTACTAAGTTACCAGCAACTGTGTTATTACCAGAAGCATCTTTTTCTAATCCTCCAAGTGAAGCCCATCCTTCAGAATTGTATCCTTCAAATCTACTTTCATCTTTGTTGTAACGTATAATACCTTCAGCACCTGTTGTAAGTGGAGGAACCGAGTCAACTGTTTCAACAACTGGAACACCGATCCAATCACCTTCTCTTACGTCTAAGTTACTACTATTGATTTCAACAACACCTTTATCTCCAAGATATTGAATAGCTGTTGAAGCATCGGCCGTGATTGTGTTTTCTGATAATAATAAAGTATCTATTAAAGCAGAGCCTAAAGTAGCATCACCTGTAACTGATACATCTGAATTAATTGCAAGTGTGCCAGATGAATTTGTAAGAGCAATTGTATCTAAATTAATACTGTTTGTAAAGTAACCATCATACCATTTGTATGTTGAAGAACCAATATCGTAAATCTCATCAAATGACGGTAATATATCTTCAGCAACAGCGCCTAAGTCTGCACTTCCAGATCCAGTGGCATCAGCGGCATTTACCCATGCACTTCCATTATATTTTAATACTTGATTTAATGCAGGTGATGAAATAGATACATCACTCAATCCACCTAATGTAGATGATCCACCACTTGCTGGAATATTAATTGTTTTTGTAGAACCTGTACCTGAAGCAGTAACTCCAGCACCTGTAAAGTTTAAAGTTGTAGCAGCCGTAGATAAAGTAGAACCTTCATCTTGGATTGTTAATGCACTACCACTTGCAGTTGAAGCAATGGTAATTGTGTCACCAGATTCACTTATAGTAATGTTTGAGCCTGCAGCTAAAGTAACACTATCTGATCCTCCAGCACTATTAGTTAAAGTAATTAATGCATTACTTCCAGATGTACTAGTGTTAATATTTGTACTTGTTAAATACCCACTATTATTAGTCCACTGTGATATGTTTCCTGATTTATTTGTTAATGTATCTGAACTAGAAGCAGTAATATATCCTGCACCATTAGTTAATGCATTATTGTTTGTTGGAATATCACTTGTTAATGCTATTGTTCCTGTTGATGTAGGTAATGTTAAAGTACCTGTATTTGAAATTGTTGAAATGACTGGTGATGTTAAAATCTTATTTGTTAATGTTTGAGATCCAGTTAAAGTTACAACACTACTTGTATTAGATAAATCTGTATAAGAACCACTTGTTGCAACAGTAGATAATCCTAAATTTGTAATCGCATTTGATTTTTGAGTAGATGTTAATCCTTGAGCATTTGTATCA
>Ga0255753_1006130_pt1 | contig 11219 bp, 10 predicted proteins | sample 041ome_10_FD_179953 | JGI IMG/M metagenome (GOLD analysis project Ga0255753, IMG submission 179953) | Coastal salt marsh microbial communities from the Groves Creek Marsh, Skidaway Island, Georgia - 041412US metaG (version 2) | ecosystem: Environmental > Aquatic > Marine > Intertidal zone > Salt...
ATAAGGCAGTTGCTAGGTTTTGAGTACAGAGTGCTAGATAGCCACTAGGGGGTGCGTAGTAAAAATCACCCTTGCCATTAGAATCTGAATTATTTTGTCTTGTTTTATTTCCTGCAAAAGAACTGTCTTGTCCTAAGTTTAAAACACCATTTAAGTTACGACCAGACAAACTACCTAAATCAGCGATAAATGGAAAATAAACAACGTCTGTAGTAATCCCTGTAATTGTTCCAACAGAAGAACCATTTACAAAAAATTCAATCTCGCCTGTATCAAGGTCAAATGCACCACTAATAATATCACCATTATTAAATGAAGATGTATCAGTAGGAGTTGAACCAGTATTGCTTTGAAAATTTCCTAAACAACGAAGTGCTGCCCAATCAGTTCCAGAAGAAGGTTGCCAAGCATTAATAGGAACATCTTCTGTCACAATACCAAAAACTGTAGCATCACTGGTTAAGTGGACATATTCAAAATACCACTTACCACTAGATACTCCAAATGTTGTTGGACAAATACCCTCAAATGTTCCTGATGAAGTAACCTTTAGATTTCCTTCTGAATAAACAGGATTAGTTCTTTTATTCAAAACATTTAAAGTACAAAAGTTATTAGTCGGTGTATCTAGCATTTGGTCAGTCGATGCTAAATTCGTAGGAGTAAAGTTATTACCATTACCAGATTGGTCAGCACCTAAACTACCACTGTTTTCAAAATCTAAATAAAAACCATTCGTGCCATAGCTACCAGAGTATCTAATCGGTTTCCATATACCACTATCTTCATCAAATTCACCGAAGTCTGTAGGACTTAATGCTTGTCCGTCTATGAAATGGACTTCTGCTATGTATCCGTCAAATGGTTCAGCACCTGCAGGTCTAGCACCAATAGAATGTGTAACTCCAGAATTAAAACCACTATCAGCATTTAATGAAGGATAAGAAGAAGAAGAAAAAGAAGTTATTCTTTCTCCATTAACATATAAACGAAGTCTATCAGATGCAGTAGCATTTCCAGAATCGTAAACAAATTGAATATTATACCAACCAGAAACATCACGATATAAAGCATTTGTGACAATAGTGGCACTATCAATATTATTAAAATATTCAAGTTGGTTTGATGAATTAAATCTAAGAAGATTAAACGTAGTATCTTCTCTAAATAAATTCATATTGGCACTAAGGTTTCCTCGTTTAACCCAACATGACCAAGTAAATAAATCTCTATTACCTGTACTAAAACTTTTAGTTAATCTAGCACTATCATCATCATTAAATCTAAGGGAATTATCTATAAGATATCCACCTGATTGACTTCCTCCTATAATAGGAAATGCCATTATAACTCCTCTGGAAACTCTGCTAGTGGTCTAGTAATATTACCTTCTGAATCTTCAGTGTAGGTATATAAAGTTTTTAAATCTTCTACTGTACCACAAGCATTAATTTGACTTTCCATTTCATTGGACTTTGCTCTTACTTGTGTTCTGTAATCAGTAATAGCAGTAGGTACAACATAATCAGATGTTTCTACTTCTTTAATAATTTGCCAATCAGTAGGTGCTAATAGTCCACCTGCTTGTGCTTTAATCTTGGCAATCTCTAATCCTTTTAATCCGTATTGTTTAATATCACCGACTGCTTTGTCACTAGGAATCTCATCACCTTCAACAAATAAAACATCATCTAAAGGTTTAGCAGTAGCAGTACCATAACTGCCAGTAACAGAACCATTAGCAAAAGTATATGTAATGTTCGTATTAATATAATATTCTTCGTCTCTCTTATTGCTTGAATCCACGGTGACTTCATAAATACCTATTGCCTCTCTTTCAGCATTACTCCATAATGTAAATATGGATTTAGGATATTGAACTCCATTTAATTCAATACCTTTATTAGAATTAACTATTTTAACAAACTGATTATTTTCTACTAATGCAAACATTATCCTATATTTAAACTCCTACCTACTTCTAATAAATTTGTACCATCACTTCTAAACACAATTAAATCTTTTGCACTAGCTGTTGTAGTTAGTGTAGGGGCAGTTGCTCCCGTGAACTTATAAGCAGAGTTGAAGCTAAGAGTTCTTGAACCTGTACCATCTTGCACAATAAGTAAAGAATAAAATCCACCTGCATTTTGATTAGTGGGTGCATTGAGTGTTCTATTACCGCCTAAAGTAACTTTAGCTACTTGTTGTGTTTGTAAGTTCCAATCTATAGTAGCACCATCGGTTAGTGTTTCTTCACCAAAATAAATCTGTACAGGGAAATCAAAAGAAGAACCTGTGCTAATCATACTAGCTGTAAGACTTCCAGAACTAGGGGCAACAGTCTGAACGGCTTTACCAATAAAAACAGCATACATAGAATCACTTCCTGTGATTGCTGAGGATAGTGTTAAGTTTGTACCACTAGCAGTATAGGCGTAACTACTACCGGGTTCTTGTCTTACATTATTGATGAACAGAGCAATTTCATTTTCATTTGCTACGGGGTAATCAAGCGTAAATGTATCAGTGGCACTTGTGGTAAAGTGCTGTACTGCAAATGAGGTATATGCCTCTGCTGGTTGTACTCCAATGTATGCCAATTAATTACTCCTTATGCTGAAATTGTGTCGATGTATGAAACCCAAACATCACATGATGATGCGGTATCAGATACTATTACTAGGTCATCACCTGATTGCATAACAATCTTAGACCCTGCGTCTACCAGTTCCACTGATGAATTTGGTGGGATATTAATACCCTTAACGAGATAATAGTTATCATCGCCACCACCATCATTGTGAGTGATATATGCATCAACCTGAATGGTTGAACCTAAGATATTAGCTAATCGGATACCAATAATAGCGTCATCTGAATCGGATGTAAGAATTGTCGCAGGTGATGTACCTACGTTTAATCCTACTGCTTTTTCAAAATCCTGTGCCATTTATTCCCCCTATATGTTATATATTATAATGTTGTCTGTGAATTTGTCAAGTGTTTTCGTAATTATAATGCTACGGCCATAGCGATTGCAAAGCCTTGTGTAGCTCCTGCACTAGGTAAATTAATCAATTGACTGCCGTCAACTGCAGGTAACTTAGCTGTACCGTCTAATTGTACGATATTATTAGCACCTGTACCAACGTCTAATACTGCTGCTGTACCTAGTCCTAAAGTAGTTCTTTGGGCTGAAGCATCAACGTCATCAATCAATGCTCTACCCGCACTGGTTAAATCAAATAAAGATGCAGTGCCTGAGCCTGTAAAATAGATACCTTTATCGGCTGATGATACTAATCCTGCGATAGCTGATAATTCTGCATCACTAGCTTGCTTACCATCAATCTGCCCTTGAATACCTGAGGTAACACCATTTAGATATCCAAACTCTGTATTGTCTACTGTACCACCTGCAATCTTTGTAGCATCAATTCCTGCACTAGCGTTAATATCGGCATTAACAATAACACCTGAACTAATAGTAGCAACACCTGTATCAGCAATAGTAATATCCCCTGATACTACATTGTCTATCCATTTAGATGTAGCTGTATCATAAAATAATAATGCACCGTCAGCAGGTGCTGTAATATTAACATCTGTTAATTCTGATAATTCGTTAGCTGTTGCGACAGAACTATCTACGTATGCCTTAATAGATTCAGATGATGCTAGTGTTGTAGCACTGGCTGTAGCAAATGTGTCATCGTCTAAGAAAGCTGTACCTGAAACAGAAGTATTTAAAACTGGACTGGTTAAGGTAGGTGTGGTTAAAGTTTTATTGGTTAATGTTTCTGTACCTGCTAGTGTTGTAAAGCTACCGTCAGATAAAGCTGTATTAAATTCAGCAGTTGTACCTGTTAAAGTATTAGTCGTTAAGCTGATAGATTTATTTGTTAGTGTATCAGAAGAACTAGCTGTAATGTAAGAACCTAGGTCAGAGATATCTGCTTCAACAATAGTAATTGTATTGTTTGCTGTATCAATTGTTTTGTTAGTTAAGGTATCTGTTGAACTTGCAGTAATGTATGCACCTAAGTCAGAGATGTCAGCCTCTACAATAGTGATAGTATTATTAGCAGTATCAATAGTTTTATTGGTTAATGTTTGTGTGCCTGTCAGTGTAGCTACGGTAGAATCAATAGCAAAAGTTACAGCATTACCACTACCACTTGTATCAATACCTGTACCACCTGTAAATGTTAGGGATTCAGAATCTAAATCAATACTTAATGCACCCCCTGTATCTGCTTGAAAGTCTAAGTCTTGAGCAGTTACCTGAGAATCAATATATGTTTTGATAGCCTTAGCAGAAGCTAAAGTATCATCACTAGCTGAAACAGAAGATAAGTCTGTATCAACAGAAGTTACACCAGTAGAAGAGCCAATAACTAAAGTATCAATATTAGCAGTACCATCAATATATAAATCTTTAAACTCTAAAGCACCTGTACCTAAGTCGATATCATTATCGGTGACGGGAACAATAGCACCATCCTGAAATCTAAACTGTTCTACAGCAGAACCACCTACTTCTACAAATACACCAAATCTATTGTTGGTTGTATCTGATACTAATTTATTACGTGCATCTATGTCTGCTATAAGTGGTACATAACCACCCTCTGCTACTGTACCGTCATGGCTATGACCAGTAGTTGCAGCAAATGCCGATTCTAACTGATTGAACTCATTATTAAAGTGTGTCGCTTCAATAACGGAACCGTCAGTAATATTAGCTGATTCCTGCCTTGTATATGTCGCTCCCATTTATCGTCTACCTCCTGGTATAAATTCTAATTCAAATCCTTTAAAGGATATTGGTAAGTTTGTAGAAAAGTCCTCTACACGTAATGCTACTGTAAAGCCACTTCCTTCTACTGATTGTCGTACTAAGTTTGCACCTGATGAACCATATACGGCTGTTCCATAAGTTGATGCACTTAATCCATAAACTGCAATACCTGCACCTGTTGATAATGTGTAGGCATCAGGCTGAGGAACTTGAGGGCTATCAAAATCATAACGAACTTTAAAGTTTGCACTGACATCACCTTCATTCTCATAGTTCCAAATAACTCTTTGCATACTCTTTCTAATTCCGGGGTCTCCCATGGTCATATCGGGAGTTCTATAGAAAGATTGTATTGTTGAAGAGCTACCTGCTCTAGCAAAAGTATTTCCTAATTCTTGCTGATATATGTATCCATCATAACCACCAGACACAACAGTTTCATCATTAGTGATAAAGTCAGAGTCTGATGAAGAAACTTTTAAACCTACTAACTCTGCGTATTCAAAACCAGGATTTCCTGTTTGAATGTTTGTTTTAATTGTACAGATTAATCCTTTTGCAGAATTTTCTGATTGGTCAACAGAAGTAGGGTAGAATAATCTATACTGAGATTTACTTCTAATAACAAGTGAGTTAATATTATGGGTTGTAATATCTTCAATAATATCCTGTACTTGTTTAGAAATAGTTCCCAACTCAACGTCACCAATTCTATCTGTACCTGCGATTGTTCTTAATCCGTCAGGTCCTAGAAAGATAACATCACCACCAAATTCTTGAATACTTCTTCCGTCAATACATCCAATCTTTCTTGTAACAGGTTGTAATGCAAAGTCTGCAGAAGAACTACCTACTAACTTAAATATCTCATCATTACAGAAGATAAATAAATTATCACGGAAAACTTTAAGTCCTGTAACAGGAGAGTCTACTCGTATTTCACCGCCACCATTGGCTGTTGTAAAATCATTAGTACTAAAAGGTGACATAAATTTAATAGATTGTCTATTACTTGTGTCACCTGAAAAGAATATATGATTCTTAAATATTTCTACAAATTTAAAGTTAGCACTACCTGTTGCATTAACATTAGTTATAGCATAGCTAGTGTTGACAATTCTGGGTGTTGATGTGCCAGTACAAATAACAATGTTATCAATACCATTAAAATTGAATTTTCTAAACTCATAGTTTTGTGTAGGTGTTCCTAATCCTGTAATAAGAGAAGTCCAACTACCTGAACCGCTTGATGCATAATGTATACTTCCTCCTCTACCCGCCAATACAACTCCATTGAATATGGCAGACATAACAACTCGCTCACTAGGTAAAGCTACTTGAGGTACAATATTAGTATTAAATAATGTTGTTCCTCTAATTTTTTTATATCCACCTGTAATGTCAGGCTCAAAGTTTTTTAACTCTAAGGCCTCCCCAGGTGACATAGAGAATACATCTTTGTTGAGGACTAAACCTCCTCCTATACTAACAACGGAAGGCTGAGTTTGTGCCATATATTATATACCTACAGTTGCAGTATTGGGATTTAGATTAACCCTTGTATCTCTCATATAATCAGGCTTATTTAACATTTCTATTCTAATTCTTTCTACGCCTCTTTCATATTCTGCATTAGCTATATTAGCCATGGGTACATCATTTCTTAACTTATATAGATAATACTTTGCTCTATTAACAATTGTATCTGAGTATCTATCGGGTAAATCTAGAACATCATCATAGGCTGATAACTCTGTGTGTGTTTTAAAGTATTCATATTCGATAGTATAAGAGTCACTATCAGGAATAGGAGTTAATCCAAACTTTAAATTGTCTTGTGTTCGGTATACGTATAAAGGTTTATCATATTGAGAATCGTCTATTACTTCATCTATATTATATCTGTTTTTAATAAAGTCATCATAACTTGCATATTTTAAAGAAATAGGTAATTCATTTTCTGACAATCTTACAAAGTCAATATCCAAATCATTTGAAGATGAATTTTCTAAACCAATATAGATAGCTGAAGAGGAGGGAACAAAATCCTTTGTATAAATAGTTCCATTACCTGTTTCACTAACAGCAATAGTATCTGATAATATTTCTGTACCACCGATACTTGTACCTATTTTTATAGATAAGGAATTTCCAGATGCACTAGAATCAACAATTCTTATTGCTAATTTGTGAGTTCTATTTTTAATAACAGAAATAGATTGTGTTACTTCTGCTAAGTTTAATCTCATTCTACCATTACCTACGGATACGTGAGAAGGAGTACCACTAACAGTAACCCAGTCATCTATAGAAGATGTAAATTCGGTATTAGTAATTCTTTGTTTTGGTTTTAATCTAAAAGTATCAAAATCTGCTTTTCTAAAAGAAGCAGGAAATGTATATTCTTGTTGTCCTGAATAAGTATCCTGTGAAGTCTTAACAAATAACCATGGCCATTCTACTTCAGCATTATATAAATCATTAACAGATTTATTAACAAAACCTTTAACAGCAGTTTGTACACCTCTACTAGCAGAGAATGTACTACTTGTTAATTCGACTTCATTAAGTTCTCGCAGAACGAGATTAGTTAATGTTAAATATGTTACTGTTCCTGCCATAAGTGTCTTATACTCCTAGTTTTTGTTTTATGTATTGGTCATAATCTTCTTTAGATACACACATGTAATCAAATTGAGCTACATTGTTATCTTTGTTAAACTGTCTTTGTACGGATGAATTGAGGTAATCTATTTTAGCATTTAAAAATGCTTCACATGTTTCCAAATCTATAAAATTAAAACTAGTCCAAGTGTACATATCGGGTGTGGCACTAGTCTTTAAAAGAATAATTAGTACTAATACAAATTTCATATTACCTCTTTATATAAATTATATGGGGGGAATTAAATCCCCCCGTATACTAATTAGTCTATTAGAATATGTTCTGCGACTAGTCCAGTATTTCTCAATACCTTTCTACCGAAAACATGTAGACCTCTAACGACATCAGCAAAAGTTGTAGTATCTCTTACGACTTCAATTTTTGCGATATGGTTAGCAGTAGCTGTAGATGACATGTGACCTGATAACACTTTGTAGTAGTTAGCTGTTGCACTTGCTGCAAAGTTATTTGTCATATATAGGTCCATGTTCATTACTTTACCTGAGTATACTTTACCATTTCTTAATGGCTTAGCAGCACCAGTTGTATCATCCATTAATTTAGATGATGTTTGACCTAATTGCTCAAAGAACTCAGGTGAACCTAAGAACCATCTGTTCTCTTCAGGAACATCTTGTAAGTTCAAAAGTTTTGAGTGTTTGGAAATTAAGTTGACTGGGTCAATCTCAGATGTATCATAACCTACGTCTACACCAGAACCGTCTGAACCAATAATGTGGTCAGGGGCTGAGGCACTAGGTCCTGCGAACATAGCTGCGATTACGTTAGCATCGTATGCATTTTTAAGTGCGTATGCACCAGAAGAAGTAGCAACACTTTCAAAGTTAATGTGAGAATGTCTTTCCTCGATGTCATCAACTTTAAATGCAAAGTAATTTGCTTGGTCTACAACGAGCTGTAACTGGTCATCAGCTAAATCTGATGGACTAACAGTTGTACCCCTTGAGTAAGCAGTGACGCTAACAACAGGCTCTTTAATTATATTAACGGTATCGCCATAGTTTTCAATCTCACCAGTGTAGTCGGTATTAGTAATAGCTTCTACGACTGATGCAGTTCTGAAAAACTTTTGGACTTTTTGACTATAGATTACTGGGCTAAAATTACCATTTGGTAAGTTAGTGTAACCACCTGCACTTGGAAATGCCATAGTTTTTCTCCTTGTTGTTTTTGTTGTTTATTTAAAGTTGTTATGAGTTGTGTGTTATTTGATTCTACCTTCTCTATTTGCACTGTCGATTTCTTTTTCAAACCTATCGTACTCACTTGGTTTCATCTTGCGAATTTCTTCCCAAGTCCAAGTTTTCTTATCAGTTGGATTCTCACTAGGCTTAGTTTTAGACACAGCTTTTGCTGCTTCTTTCTTAGCATCGTAAGTCACCTTTTTAGTAGAAAGACCTCTATCATATTTGTACAAGTCAATCGCTCTAGCCGCTGCTGTTGGATTGTCTGTATTATCATAGAGCCAAGATTGAACAGTCTTATCTTGAACAGATGCCCATTCATGAAAATCAGAACTTTCTCTGATATCTTGAAAGTCGGGATGTTTCTTAGCAAGTTCTACTTCAGCTTTTTCTCTAGCAAGTCGAGACTGTTGTTTTTTTAATTCCAACATTTCCTCTTGTAATTCTTGCTTCGTTTTCATTGTAGCCTCTGTAGTCAATTGCATAACAGAATCATACATCTCAGGATAATCCTTACGCCACTCTTCTAACTCTTCTTTTGTTTTAAAAATAGGTTTAGATGAGACAGCCTCTTTCTCTTTCTTTAGTTTGAAAACTTCGTCTTTATGCTTAGACACGGTTTCATCATAATGCCGTTTTAAGTCGTCATAACGCTTCTTAAATACAGCATCTTCTACTCCGACAGGGTGTTCATCTTTAGGGTTTTTCTCGTCAGAACTTTCCTTAGATTCTTCAGTAGCTGTCTTTTCGTCTTCCTTGTCCATTAAATTCCTACTAGGATGTTTATAAGGACTCGGTGTTGCCTCTTCTGTCGCATCGGAAAATTTTTCTTCAACAACTTCAGATTGGTTTTGTTGTTCCATTTAGTACTCCTTCGGGGTGCTGTTGGATTCAGGTCGCCCCTATATGCAGGGCCTCTATAGAGAGGGTGGCTGCGTCATCATACCCTCACCAGTCGTTGGTGCAGGGCTTTCACTTTGTGGTGAAACTGGTTGTGGTTGTGCCACTTGTGGTTCAGGGATTGCTTCTTGCATAACCATGCCGAATCCTTGACCAAAAACTTTTGACATAAAATCTCTAAACTGAGGTACATTTAATTGTGTGATTAATCTCATTTCTTCCTCAGATAAACTTTGTAAATTATTAGAAACTTCTTCCGCTGATATTTCTAACTCCATAGGTTCTTGAGCAGGAGATGTTTGAACATCTGCCCCCATCATACCCTGTCTCATTTCTTCTTCCATTAGATTCCTCCTCTTAAAATTCCGCCACCTGTTGTGCCTGTTTTTTTATTTCCAGAATAGCCTGTTCCTGTTGATTTTGATTTATCACTATTTCCTCCGCCACTAGACTTAATTCTTTGTCCTGGACCTATTGGAGGCATACCTGCTACATTTACTACGTTAGGTTTATTTAACGTGCTATATCCTACAGTTTTTCCTTTATCGTCTTTATGTTCTATAATTGTTTGATTTCCAATTTGTCTTCTTGACTCTGTGGAATTATTGATAGTATTTTGTAAATCTTTTTCTTCTCTTTCACTCTGTGCTTTACTTATAGATATCTTTCCTCTAGTTTCTTGTATCAAATTCTTTAATGATTCTTGTTTTCCTCTATTTTCTTGAATTGCTCTAGGTGTTCTAGTCACAACTTCAGTTTGTAACTTACTTAATTGTTTAAAAAGATTATTTAATTTTTCTTGGTTAGTAACAATAGTGTTTTGTAAAGTTCCAAAGTTACTTGCAAAGTTAAGTGCTGTATCAGATATTTTATTTATTCCACCAAAGTCTTGTGTGGTTAAAACAGGAGTCTCTGTATCTGCTACTTTTGTAGTACCCGCATCTATTTTTTCCGTTGGAACATCTTCAGGAGTACCTTGTTCTGCAGATATAGTTTTATCCTCTCCTTTAGTAAAATAATCTGTAAATTCATTTACTAAACCTTTAACTACTGCAGGAATTATAGGTCCTTTTTCTACAATACCTTCTACTATTTCCCCTATCGCTACACCTGCGTCTTCTGCTAATTCACCTAATGTGGGAGATGTCGCAATAACTCTATAATATTTACCATCATTTCCTAGAGTATAATCTTTATCTATTCTTTCTTGCCCATAAACTTTTCTTAGTCTTTCTATCTCTGCGTCAGATTCTTGTTTTATTTGTACGCCTCTATTTCTATATTTTTCATTTACTTCACCTATTTTAGATGACAATTCTGTTCCATACTTTTGTTCTGCTTCTAACATTCTTGTAGCATTTAATGCGTCAGGTTCATATCTTCCTAATACAGAGGTATACCCTTCTATGACACCTGCATCAGATATCTCAGGTCCAGTATATGTAGGTCTATCTCTACCTCTATCCTGTTGAATAGGTTGGCATACACCATTAACTAATTGATATCCTGGAGGACATGGGTCATAAGTAGGTTGTGTTACTTCAGGTGTAGGTGTGGTATCTACAGGTTGTGTGACAGGTGTTGATGGTTGCATTATACCTGTACCTACTTCAGGAAAATCTTCTTGTCTAAATTGAGGTAGCTC
>Ga0255753_1006140_pt1 | contig 11207 bp, 9 predicted proteins | sample 041ome_10_FD_179953 | JGI IMG/M metagenome (GOLD analysis project Ga0255753, IMG submission 179953) | Coastal salt marsh microbial communities from the Groves Creek Marsh, Skidaway Island, Georgia - 041412US metaG (version 2) | ecosystem: Environmental > Aquatic > Marine > Intertidal zone > Salt...
CGACAGACGCGTTTCTCCCCGCACCAGCAAGATTACTTGGCGCGTTCGCATCAGACGCACCAACCTCTCTGACTTAACTAAATCATTCCCCAACAAGACACAAGCGAAACAATGGGCCTCTTCTACTGAAGCAGCGCTCGTTGAAGGCAGATTGGATAATGCTTCAATCTTGAAGAAATATCGCGTCAATGACGTTTTTGATCTATACGAACCCGACATACTCAAGCGACTAAAAGATCCTTATAACCGAATCAGACACCTCGTGTTCTGGCGGGCTGAAATCGGTCATATACTACTCCAAGATCTCTCACCAATTATCATAAGATCTTCACGCGACAAATTACGCGTCAACAGGTCAGATTCAACGACTAATCGCTACCTTGCCTCCCTGAGCGCAGCATTAAGCTTCGCGGTCACCGAACTGGACTGGATTGACAAGAATCCAGCCCTCAAGCTGAAAAAGCTAAAAGAGCCACGCGGGCGAACGCGATTTCTAAGTGATTCCGAGCGGGAGAGATTACTGCAAGCAAGTACTTCCCTACCAAAATACCCTGAGATGAAGGTCATTATCCTGATCGCGCTTACCACAGGCATGCGCCGTGGCGAAATCCTTAATCTACGTTGGTCTGACTGCGATTTTAAATTGCGCAGACTGATCATACGGGACTCAAAGAATAGCGAGAGTCGTTCTGTTCCTCTGGCAGACATCACTCTGCATTCTCTTCGCAAGTGGGGCAAAGTCCGGCCACTTGATGCAAGCTCATTGGTTTTCCCTTCCCACGTTAGCCCAAATCCGTCCCATAAATTTAGTATCGATCACGCCTGGCGATTGATCAGGACTAGGGCAGGCCTTGAGGATTTTAATATTCATGATCTGCGCCATACCGCAGCAAGCTATCTTGCAATGAGCGGCGCGGGCCTCAGAGAGATCGGGGACATATTGGGCCATAAGTCGGTCTCAATGACCATGCGTTACAGCCATCTGACCCAGGATCATAAACATCGCACTGTCTCAAGGATGGTGCAGACAATGATTGGAGAGATTTACCCATGATTCGATCTGAATCTTTGCCGTCTGAATCTCCATTCACAACCATCCAGCATTTTTCCAAGATGTGCCCGGAATTTTCAGTAGGCTCACTGAGGTGGCTTGTTTTTAACCGGCGTCAAGAACTGCTGCAGCGCGGTGTCATTCGATATTGGGGCAAAAAAGTTCTGATTCACAAAGCCAATTTCTTTGACTTCATCATGGAACAAAACACTGCGCAGATCTCTCACCGGAGTTGATCAGCAAAATTTACCAGCAAGAGGGCTAATCACATGACGAGCAATGCGACAACGCGACTACTGACCCCTGAAGAAGCCGCAGGCTATCTATCTGTCTCTAAACGGACACTGAAACGACTTGTCGCAGAGAAAGAGCTTTCTGCTATTCGGGTCAGAGGAGGTATGCGCTTTCGATTGGAAGACCTTTTAGCTTTTGTAGAGAGGAGTCACTGGACATGAAATTACCGCATCAAATTGGGCTTTATACCCCTGAACCCGAAAATAGTGAAATACTATATATAGTATTCATCACCATTAATTAAGTCATATTTGCACTATATGTTGTGTTTTACTTGATTTGGCTTCACTTGTCATTTACTGTCCGCAATCTTCGTTCACGCGGCATCTTGGAGGCTTGATATGACAACTCAAAATTCATTTGCTGATACCCGACTGATTAATCTAGAAAGCCTCAGGGAGCAAGTTCTGGAGAATCATGACCTGTCATTCTCTCGTAGACGAGAGATTGCCTCGGCAATCAGCACACTGTCTAAATGGACTTCATTACCGTTGGCCACCATGCCGGCCTCAGCAACCTATCTCAGGGAAAGGTTTAAAGATCTACATCCCGGTCAATTAGGAGTGACTAAGCGCCGACTTCAGAATGTGCGATCGCTGATACTAGCGGGCTTTAGATCTCAAGGACTCAGCACGAAACTGTCTCGATACATGGAGCCGATGAGCACTGATTGGGCTGAATTATGGGACCTGATCGATGGAGAGACCTACTTTAAAACCGAGCTCAGCCGCTTTTTCCATTATTGCTCGAAACAACAGATAACGCCCGCAAGCGTTACTGATGAAGTTTCTCGAGACTATCTCAGGGCTCTAGAGGACGAGACACTGATCAAAAATCCGAAAGTGCGTCATCAGTCTGTATGTCGCGTCTGGAACAAGTGCAGCCAATCCTATGCCGGTGCTGGCTGGCCGCAAGCCACACTGACAGTACCGAAATATGACGAACGTCTTTATGGGATCGATGAGAGGCTCGTTCCTGAATCCATCCAAAAAGACCTCGAGAAGTATCTTACCTACTTATCAGGCGACGACCCCTTCTCCGCCCATCCTATGCCTTTCAAGCCCAATAGTCTGAATGCCGTTAAGGGGCATTTTTGGCGATTTTTGTCAGCGCTACATCATCAGGGAGTGGACTTACAAAAATATGCTCGCTTATCCGATATGGTCACTCCAGAGATGTTTAAACGCGGCATGCGTTGGTTTTGGGAGAGAAATGGCCGCGAGACTTCAAAGCATCTTGGTGAAGTCGCGTGGACAATCCGGAGTTACGCGGTCAAGCACCTGCGAGCCGATGAGGAAACGATCGCTTTTTACGCAGAGTCGCTCAAGAGCCTGAGAGTGCCTCAGCAGGGACTGAGTGATAAAAACCAGGCTGCCATGGCGCAATTCGATGATCCCCGGGTTGTCGAGAAATTTGTCAGCCTGCCACCGTTATTGTGGAACAAGGCAGAAAGGATAAAGAAGACTGCCTCTACCAATCGCGTCGCCAAAAAAGCACATCTTCTGGTTCAATCCGCGGTCGCAATTGAGATACTGACCTTTGCACCGATGCGCCTCAGTAATCTTCAGGGACTCCGCCTCGACGAGCATCTCAATTGGATGGGACAGCGAGCCCGCATCTCGATACCGCGGCAGCAGGTAAAAAACAATCAGGCGCTAGAGTATCTTCTGCCTGAAAGCCTAAGCAAAAGGATCAAGGATTACCTTTCTAATCACCGTGGATATCTTGGTGACTCAGACAGCCCTTACTTGTTTCCCGGTCGCAGCGGGCAGCCGAAGGACTGCTCCGCTCTTCGCAATCAAATACGCAATACACTCTGGAACGAAGCAGCCATCAAACTCACACCTCATCAATTTCGTCACGCAGCTGCAAAAATACTATTGGACACGAAGCCGGGTTATTACGAGGTGGTGCGGAAAGTGCTGGGACACAAATCACTGACTACAACCTATAACCACTACGCAGGCGCTGAAACCCAAGCGGCAATCAACCTTTATGACGATGTCATCATACAGCATAGGCGCAAGCCGTTAACCAAGACGAGTCGTGAATTATCTGAAGAACCTCCATTTATGGACCCACTACAATTTTTCGGAGGTAAAAAGTGAGTAAATCACAACCGACAGCCGTCAAAATTAACCAGTGGCCGGAGCTGGATCAACAACTATGGCGAGACGCAATCAGCAAAGGCGATTTTCTTGAGCCAAATGGCGCAGGAGCGCACTGGGCAGATGCCACCAAAACTCAGGTCCAAAAAGGCTATAGCAAATGGATTTTCCATCTTGAATGCGAAGGCATGCTGAAAGGACCAGAGGCCCAGAGGCCGAGTCAAAGATTGAATGAGGATGTTCTAAGATCCTATATCAAACGACTTGAGAGCCAAGGGCTCGCTTCCCAAACGATCGCGTCGAGGGTTACAGACCTAGTTGAAGCGATTCGAGTTATGGAGCCAAGATCTGACCTCGATATGCTCAAAAAATTTGCAGCCCGCATGCAATTGCGCGCTACTCCATCTCGTAAGAAGCACGCAAGAATTCGGCCTCCGGGAGAAATATGGCAGGCCTGTCGATCTTTCATGCAGCGGCTGGCATCAGAGTGTTCATCGCCAAGTATTCTCCAGGCATCACGCTACCGAGACGCTCTAGCTCTTGGACTCCTCGCGCTTCGGCCGCTGAGACGCAAAAATATGTCAAGCCTGAGTCTCGGTGAGCATCTAAAAATTAAGGATTGGGTATGGGAATGTTCAATTCCCGGCCAAGAGACGAAGGATGGTTCCGCCATGAACTTCGCTCTTCCCACGGATGAAAATTTCGTGAAGTGTTTTCATCGCTATCTACAGACCGAGCGCCAGATTTTGCTCAAAGAGAGACAGCTAGATTTAGAAGAGATCATTCAGACGCGGGGAGCACTCTGGATTTCCACTCGAGGCGTCAAAATGTCTGGGCACGCGCTATACTACGCTGTAACTAGAATTTCGGAAGAACTGCTTGGCACCCCTATTAACCCTCATCTTGTACGCGATTGTGCCGCCAGCGCAATATCAAGTGATGCCCCGGAAAATATTCTCGCTTCCGGGCGCCTACTCGGTCATTCCGACCTGTCCACAACACTGAAACACTACGAACAATCATCTATGCTTTCAGCGGGAGAGATCTTGAAGTTTTCCGTTGAAAATTTAGTAAGTTAAGCTGCGAAATGATTTAATTCCTAAGGCGTTACAGATTGCACAAGATGAACTGAAGTGTCTCTTAAATTAAGAATACGCGAGTCTAACAGGTTCTGACGATTTACATTAACCTGCCTATTAAATGCCCCCGCCTCCACCAAATACACATTTATTGAGGTCCAACAAAGAGCCACCGAATACCACAACATGTGCCAAGAATTCTTTCAAAAATCTGCTCGTAGCATCACTAGATTTACTCAAGCTTGATTTGGTTACGGATCTTCCAAACGTCGGCCCACGCAGGCTGATCCGTTTATTGCAGTAACCCTGAGTAGATCAACGCCCAGATTGACGAACGCGTCCATGTCGGAACAGGGTGTATGGGTGAAACGCAGATCGATTTCATCGCCATCTCCTAGACCTGAGTTAAGCAGCAGTGGTTTCACATTATAAAGAGACCAATTGCGCGCCAGGCTCAGTTCCCCAAGCTGGGTCATTCCGGAGAGAGCGCTCACGTCTGTAATATTATTGTTTTCAAGCCTTAAAACTTTCAACGCATGCAATCTCCTTAGCGGGGCAATATCTTCGATCTTATTATAGCTAAGAAACAAGTGCTCCATTCCGATCATATCGCTGAGGGCGCGAATATCTGAAATGGCATTGTCATTGAGACTAAGTTGCTGCATACCGGTCATGCCGCTAAGTGGGCTTATATCCTCTATCTGATTGTTATGAGCCCACAGCAAAACTAGGTCATCAAGAATAGCCAGAGCACTAATGTCTTTTATTTGATTATCGTAGATGCGCAGATGGGTAAGCTTGGTGAGATTGGCAAGCGGACTTATATCTGATATGGCATTGAGATGAATACGTAGTAGGCGCATTTCGGTTAGACCTGCCAATGGGCTTATGTCGGTGATGCCATTAAATACCACGTTCGGGTCGCGCCCATCATCCATATTGAGATAGTGCTGGAGTTGATAGGGGTACAATCCGTGCACATGTAGTCGGCGAAGTTTGGTGAGCCCAGCCAATGGAGAAATATCAGAGATTGGATTCTCACTAACAATGAGTTGCTCTAAATTAGTCAGCCCACTTATCGGACTGAGATCGCTGAACCAGTTGGTATGTAAATTTAAATTAACCAAATTTGTCAGGCTGCTAAGCGGGCCTATGTCAGTAATAAGTCGATTCAGTAGATTAAGCCTGGTAAGGCCGGTGAGGTTTTGAATGCCGTCCAGGTTCTCGAAGGGCTTTTCCGGCGAGGGTCTTAAAGTTCCACCATAGACTACTCGTTCAATCGTAGTGCCGACAATCAACTGCTCCAAACTCGCTGCTTTTCCACAGCTCAGTGCTACTCCTGCATCTAGCCCCAGCGCCTCATTAACCACTTCGGCCAGGTCCGGATCGGCAAAGGTAACAATTGCGTCTTCCGAAAAATCCCGGCAGTGCTCTGTGGGAGATAGGATAGCTTGCCCCTGAGCATTGGATAAACCGGCGACGGACAAAGGCAGTAATAGCAGCGTAACCAGCTTTGGTAAGTAAATACGACGATTCATCGGTTCCACCTTTTTGAGTGTAGTATTTGTTCTTCTGCAGGAGTTATCAGTATAAAACACCTGGTCTAATTGAAACTGATATCAGCAACAGCAATGCCGCTCTCGCCCGCAACGGAATACAGTAAATAGGTTCTGCCACCTTCCTGATAGATGGCTGGATCTCTGAGTTGGTGAACCCGCTCATCGATATAGCCTCCCCTGGAAGCTTCCAAGGGCAGATCGGCACCTTCGTAGTCCATTTCGGGACGCATTACCTCTACAGGTTCCGTTACAGTCCATGCATTCCAATCTTCGGTTAACTCGATAGTGGAAACAAAGATGCGTTCCGGTTCGTCACCTCGATTGGTGAAGAAAACATGGAGGCGATCATCACGGATCAAAAGGGCCGAGTGCCGCATGTCGGCAGTGAAAAACCGGGGACCTGCTTCGAAATCCGTCAAACCATTCCGAGAGCGATAAAGAAAACCTGGCATCGTCATGGCGTAAAAGAAACCCTCGTGCTCAATCACGCGAAAATAGGGTCGCCCCAGATCTTCTTCCCTGCCTTCGAAATGAATGCCGTCGCGAGAGATGGCGGCACGTGTGAATTGTCTGCCTGCTCCCCGGCCATGGTAATACATCACTATCTGCTGCAGGTCTTCGCGCACGTGCACGTCGGGCGATGCAATATGTGCATACAGTGGCGCATTGCTTCCAGGTGCCTGTGAACAGGGAGGGCAGGTGGCTGGAAAAAAGGAGTCTTCGAGCTGCAGGGAGCCGGGAGTATGTACGGTCCAGGGGCCGGTGATTTCATCCGCATACGCCATGCGAATGTAGAGGCCGCGGTGATCGGCGAAGTAAAGATAGTAGTTGCCAAGCGGATTCTCCACCCAGGCAGGCACCTTGATCAGCGAGGGTCCCTGGATATTGCCACCCATGCGTTCGTCCATATCGGGTGTGATGAGTGGACCATCGCCAAGGCGAGTGACTATGATCTCGGCTGGCTCTGCTGCCCGTACAGCAGAAAACAGGAGGGACAGTGAGTACAAGAGTACCGCCAGTATTTTAGTTGACTTCATTGGTGAGCTCCTTCGCAGTAACCGCCGATTTACTTTGATGTTTTCGATTGTGAATATTTCCTCAAGGCCATGCCGGCAGTGAGTGAGCCATAGATGTTCCCGTTACTATCAGCGACCACACCCTCCTGGCTGCCGTTTCCATCGGGATCCTTGATGAACAACAGGATGCGACCGTATTCGGCATGTCCGACTCGAATACCCTCTTTAAAGCCGGGATTGATTCGCGCTGTGTTTGACGAGGAGGAATCGGCGACATACAACAGGTCATTGTCATCGATGAACATGCCACTGGGCCGCCCAAACTGTTTCCACTCGGCCAGGAAATTTCCCGACTGATCAAAAACAAGCACCCGGTTGTTGCCACGATCGCCGACAAATAATCTGCCAGCGGAATCCATGGCCAGCGCATGCGGTGTATGAAACTGATGAGGACCATCTCCGAACGATCCCCACGTCATGAGATAGTCACCACGGGAATTGAACTTCACGATCCGGGCATTGGAACCAGGGCCGTGCCCGTCGCCGACAAAGATATCGCCATTGGGCGCAACCAGCACTGCCGAAGGCATATTGAATGTGTCCGGCCCGTCGCCAGCAATGCCGGGTTGTCCCAGGGTCATCAGTAACTCGCCTTCGGGACTGAACTTGAAGACCTGATGCCCTTTGCCCTCGCTGACAGTATCGATATCACGAGAACCGACATCGTCCGTCACCCAGACATTGCCATCCCTATCCACAAACAACCCATGGGGTCGCTGAAACAGGTTTGCGCCAAAACTGAGGAGATGATTGCCGTTCCGATCGAACTTCATAATCGAGGCAAGATCGGATCGCCGACAATCCTCTGCCCCGCAACGATCGAAGACCCAGAACGAGGAGCCGTCCGGGTGGATTGCCAGGCCCGAGGTAGCGCCGATTGTTCTGCCTGGCGGGAGTTTGAAGAATGTTTCGTCTATGGTGTATTCATCATTGGAGGTGAAGCGGGCATCCCCGCCCTGGGAGAATGCTGTGGCAGAGAATAACTGCAAAAATATCGCCGTCAATGTCTTCTGAAGCTGGGTAGAGTTCAGTTTTGGCATAAACGTATTGCTCCGCTTTACTTCACCCGAATTACACCCTTATTTCCGTCGACTTCGATTGTAGTTCCCCATTGATCCGACAGGCGCTCTACACGTTCCAGAATGCGTTGCGCGTGTTGCCCGGTTGCCAAGCGGGGAATGCCTAACCTGGAGTCAGGGCCGTCTATTCCCAATTCAACAGGGTGAAGTCGTACTTCCCTCAAAACACCGTCTTGGTAATGGCTGGTAGCAACCAGGCTTTCCAAGGATTGGGTAGAGCCACCAAAATTTCTGGCGAACTGCTGCATTCTTCTTTGTGGGTCTGAGTCAGAAACACCGACAGCTAATGGCAATTCCCACTGCGCTTCCCGAAAAAACTCTCCCAGCCCATAGAAGATCGGTATACCGTTGTAGATTTCAATGCCGCGTAATGTTTGTACCCCCGTGCCAACAAACACATCCGCCCCCGCATCGATAGCCTGGTGAGCCAGATCCACATAGAACTCCGGTGGCCGTGTACTCAAATGCTGAAACTCCACGACCGACTGACTCTGATGAATGTGAGCGGCGGCAATAACAAAATCTGCTAGCTGGCGGGCATTGCGAATACTTCTGAGGAAGCGGTCCACGTCATTGTCATTCAAGGTATAAACAACTGTGCCTGGCATTTCATTACCCTGGGTTACTCGATAACTGGGGTCATTACGACCTGAACTCGAGGCAGGAATGCTGATCCCCGCATCTGGCGAAGCACTAGCTACGGGTCGCGGATTATCATAGTTTTCCCGATATTCCAGGAAACCCTGGCGAACCTGCTGCAGCGCGTCGTATTGCTGCTGGGACACCAGAATAGTTTCTCTATAGTTCAGCATGTTGAGACCGGGTCTTCCTCCCAGATTGCCGTTACGAGCTGTCGCTGCAAGTCGATAGTGCTCTGGAAAGATCGGGGCATGCGCGCCGACTAACGCGGCGCGCCCCTTTGCCAGTTCGAGAAAAGCCGGTGCGGCCGCTTCTTGCAGGTTTCTGCCGCTTCCAGCGTGAACAATGCCTGCCTCATCCAACAAGGCATTCGTTGAAAACATACCCTCGAACTCGGAATCAAGAAGATGGTTCTGGGCGCGATTGACCATGTCGAATCCCATCAACTTGATGTCTGCTGCGACCTCATGGGTGCCAACAAAACCATTGAGGGGGCCATCGAATTCCCGCAAATTCGCCAGCTCGCCTTCCATATTTGCCACTGCAAGATCGGCATGTCTTATCAGGTCAAAAACCGCCTGTACTTCAGGGTCGGCCAGCCGGGATGCGGGACGGCGAATCATTAAGTCACCAACGCTTGCGAGGACAAAGTCACCTGCCACGGTCATTGCTTGATCTCTGTCGGCTAGAGCCGGCAATTCGGTCTGTGCTGATAAATTGACTGAAAGGCCACTCGATAGTAGCAGCAAGAATACAATTAGATGCGAATTGACATGATTTGGCCGACGCTGAAATTTATTAGCTTTCATGGTAGTTCCTGGAGCCCGTTTCAGGCGCCTGTTATTTCTGTCTCAGGTGTTATCTCTGCCTCGTGGCGGTGGCGCAGGAAGAGAACAGCTCGGTGCGAACTTCCACACCTTTCTCAGCCAGCCTCGCCTGATCCGCACAGGACACATTGGTGTGTCGCAGCTCGACAATGTCTCCTGCGCCTATTCCCGGGTTTTCAAACAGGGCTTCTATGTCAGTCAAATCAGGGTTGAAACGAAGGTCAAGCTGAATCAGGTTCGTCAAGCTGCTCAGTGGTGTGATATCCGTAATGTCGTTGCCGGTAAGTTCGAGATACTGAAGGTTACTAAGCCCACGCAATGGGCTAAGGTCAGTAAACGAGTTTGCGGCTAGGCGCAATTCAACCAGGGAAGTCAAACCGCTTAATGGCGTCAGATCACTGATATCCTGGGTGTGAATATTAAGATCCACCAGCTTGGTAAGATTTGCCAGCGGACTGATGTCGGTCACGGCATTGGTGAATAGAATTCCTGTTGCTCCCATGTGCGTCCTGGGGCTTTGCCCCCCGATAAAATCACCGTGACGATGCATCCGAAGCACTCTTAATTCCGTGAGCCCACTCAGGGCTCTGATATCGGTCAGGGGGTTTTCGGCGATTCGTAACCGGACTAAATTAGTCAGACCTCGCAACGGGCTAATGTCAGAAATCCAGTTGGTATGGAGATTGAGATTTATCAGACCGGTAAGTCCGGCCAGCGGGCCGATGTCGGACAGGCCCCGGTTCCGGATGTCGAGATCGGTCAAGCCGGTAAGGTTCTGTATACCGGACAGGTCATGAAACAGGTGATCAGGATCCTGCCATTCCGGCGACCCTGAAACAGACCTTCTTGCGCCAAATCCGGAAGCATCCAGCTGTGTCAGCTGAGCAGATCGACCACAGGTCAGGGCTTCCGTTGAACCTAGCGATAACGCTTCACGCACTTCGCTTTCCAGCACCCGGTCGGCAAAGGTCACTATATCGGAGGCAGAATGGTCCCGACAGTGGTCAGTGGGCTTTAGTATTTGCTGGGCCCAGGCTCCGGAACAAAGAAAAAGCGACAGCAAACCTATGACCCACTTCTTGGAAAGGAATTTCATACCAGGTTTCCTTGAACGGATTTAAGTAAGGGTTATTCGAGCACCGGGATTTCCCACAATGCCATCCATCAACTTTTCGCAGCTTTCTCTTTTACTGTTGACGGCGAAGCTTGGACATCAGTGTTCAACTATAAACCATATATGGGGGAAATCTGCATGACAAGTCCGGGACTTGACGCCTCCTCCTCAAATTTTTTTGGTACTATCGTTGCCATCAAACCATGTAAAAGTACACCTGTATCGCAGGATCGGGACTGGTCACGGGACGCTTGGCATATGCTTTCAGACAGGGGGTGAAGAGATAAAATCTGCCAACTTCGTTGGAAGAACCAAAAGCTTGAAATACAACCGACAAAATAGATTGGAGCCTCATAGATAAGGCGGCAGGGGCTGTGTGAG
>Ga0255753_1006141_pt1 | contig 11206 bp, 12 predicted proteins | sample 041ome_10_FD_179953 | JGI IMG/M metagenome (GOLD analysis project Ga0255753, IMG submission 179953) | Coastal salt marsh microbial communities from the Groves Creek Marsh, Skidaway Island, Georgia - 041412US metaG (version 2) | ecosystem: Environmental > Aquatic > Marine > Intertidal zone > Salt...
TAAGAAAAAAAATATTCATTAAAAATTAAAATATATGAATGCTTTGTTGTTTGAAAAATAGCCAATTAATAAAAAAATTATGATTAAGTCATATAGTAATCTTTTTTTTAATTTTCCATAAATTTCTCTTTCACAAAATCTAAATTTCCATTCAAAAAAGATAAGTAAAATTAAAAGTGGAATTTTGTTGATATAGATTGTATCAAAATCCCAAGTCATATTCAAGATATATTTAAAAGAATCCTTAAGAGTTGAACTTCTAAAAAATACCCATCCTATTGTAATCAATAAAAATGTTATTAGCACTTGAATTAACTCTCTTGCTGATGGCAACTTGGTGTTTTCTCCAATTATTGAAGCTTTGTATTTCCTGTTTGTACTTTGTATAAATGATGGAATAAATAGAATTGAGTGGAAAAATCCCCAAAAAATAAATGTCCAATTTGCACCATGCCAAAATCCACTTACAAGAAAAATTAAGAAAATATTTCTTATGGACTTTAATTTTCCTTCTTGAGAACCTCCTAAGGGTATATATAGATAATCCCTAAACCAAGTTGAAAGAGAAATATGCCACCTTCTCCAAAACTCTCCAATATTTCTGGAAAAATATGGAAATTTAAAATTAGACATTAATTCAAATCCAAATAGTTTAGAAGTTCCAATTGCTATATCAGAGTATCCACTAAAATCACAATAAATTTGAAAAGCAAAATATATTGCTCCTAGCCAAAGTGTAAATCCTGCTAAATCATTATAATTATTAAATATAGGGTCAACAGCAGTGGCAAGGGAATCAGCAATAACTACTTTTTTGAACATTCCCCAGAAAATTAATCTTAAACCTTGAAACCCTTGTTCGTGTTTAAACTCTCGTTTTTTTAAAATTTGAGGAAGTAAATTGGAAGCTCTTTCAATAGGACCTGCAACCAGCTGAGGAAAGAAAGAAACAAAAGAAGCAAATGAAATAAAGTCTTTAGTAGGTTCTAATTTCTCTTTATAAATGTCAATTGTATAAGACATAGTTTGGAAAGTATAGAAGGAAATTCCAACTGGTAGGATTATATTTAGTGTCCAAATACTTTGAATTTCATAACCAAAAGAACTAAATAAATCTACCCAAGAATCAACAAAGAAATTATAATACTTAAAAAATCCTAACACTCCCAAATTAAATAGAATTGAGCACCAAAGAAGTAACTTTTGATATTTCTTTGAATCCGCCATTGGGATTTTTAATCCAATTAAATAATCAACAATTGTGGAAAGTAAAATCAGAGATAAAAATCTATAATCCCACCACCCATAAAATACATAAGAACTCACAAGGAGTAGTGAATTTTGAATCTTCAGATTTTTATCAAATACAAACCAGTATAAAACAAAAACAGTTGGCAGAAAAAGTAAAAATTCAAAAGAATTAAATAACATTTTATTCCTAAGAGTTTCTCAAATGAAATTTATCTAAGTTAATAAGTTAATAAGATCATTAATTTGGTCTTTAATCTTTAAGCTCGGCATACTTATATTTTTTTCATTACATGCAAACTCGATCGCATTTTTAATTTCAGAATTGTTCTCAGGATTAAAAAAATATGAAGGCTCGCATATTTCATGAAATGTTGGAATAGAAGAAACTAAAATTTTACATCCTGATTTAATTGCTTCAATTATTGGTAATCCAAGACTTTCTTTTTTAGAAGGTAAAACCAAATAATGAGACTTGTTATAGATTGATAATAGTTCATTTCTTCTTAGTAGTCCAGTGAAAATAACAGTTTTATTCATTGTTTTAATGTTATTACCCTCAACAGTAATATATAATTCAATACTAGATTTAGTTCTAACTTCTAAAAAAGCTTTTAATATGCTTTCTAAATTCTTGTGATAATTATTACTTGTTGGATATATGAAAATTAATTTATTAGAATTAAAATTTTTAACCCTAAACTTAATATCATCAACTTTATAAAATGGTAAAACCAGTGCTCTTTTATCGATTAAATTAATTCTTTTTATTAAAAAATTTTTAGTGTACTCAGTTTGGGTTATCCAATTGTATGTTGCCTTATTAAAATAAAATATGTACAAAAATTTTATGAATTGTATTGGTGTATCCCATTTTAACAATAATAAATTATGGAAATATATATAAACTGAACAATTTAATTTGATTGGTGGAGGAACGTTAGAAAAACAAAAAACTTTTTTTATTTCTTTAATCCTATTTTGATAAGCCTTTTTTCTAGAAAAATGATTTGATCTTACTTTTACATAATTAATTTCAGAAATGTTAAAATCTAGTATTAATCTTTCATCAAAAAAAAATAAATATTGATTTAAACTATTTTTCTTTCTTAAAGAATCAATGAAATAAATAAGTAATGATTTTCCACCATATGAATTAATATAAATAGAATCAATAATTATCATTTTTATCTTAAGAAAAAATTTATGTATCTAAAAAAATAAATTAAATACATTCGAGTAAAACTTAGATTATATTTGGAGACAAAAAATTTTCTAACTCTTAGATCGTCCAATAATTCTTTTTTAAAAGTACTCCAATCTGTTTTAATTTCATTTTGCTCCAAGAAAATTGAAGCTTCTTTGTGTATAAATAATTTGATTTTATTTTTTCTTAATTCTAATGAATGAAACAAATCTTCTGAATAAGCTTTTCCATCAAAGGGATAATAATTTTTTAAAATCAAGTTTTTTCTGTGATGCAACACACATCCTCCAATAAGCCATTCTGTTTCTGTTAATACATCTGAATTTGAATTAATTTTTGGATAAGATTCAAATCCAGAAATTGTAATTTTTCCTTCTTTATTATATGATTTTAGACCAGAAATTAAATTAAATACTTTTTGTTTAAGACTATACTTTTTATTAAAAATTGAATTTTTACTTTTTACATCAAAAACATTTGGTGAAATTGATGCATTTGGAAGATTCTTTAGTTCCTGGTACAATAGTTTAATACATTTATTATCTAGAATAATATCATCATCTAATTGCAAAACATAATCCCCTTTAGCTAATTTAAAACCCTCTATTCTTTGTTTTACTTGTCCCTTTTTTTTTGACTTTATTAACTTCAAGTTTTGGAATTCAAAGAGATGTTTTTGAAGTTTTTTAATATCTAAAGTCACTATAATAATTTCGCCAATTGAAATATGAGAATTGTATAATGATTTTAAAGTTGGATTTAAATCTCGTTCTCCAGTCGTCGGGATTACAACAGATATGTTCAATTTAATATAATTTACTTTTTAAAAGTTCTAACTTATATTTTAATAGTGATTTTGTGTATGGCCAATTTTGTAATTTAAGATAGTCAGTGATTTTTGGCATTACAAAGGTTGTCCCATGTTTAAACCATTTGTTAGGAAAATCAAATTTCATTTTATTAAATGGATCGAATGATTCAGAATAGTAATCAACATATAAAGTTTTTCTTTTTATATTTTCATTGCCATACAAATTTTCAACCCCATGAAAACTAAAAGGTGTATGAAGAAAAATAACTGCTCTATTTTTTTTATATTTAACTTTAGAAACAATTTTGTATCCCTTCCTGTCAAAAAATAATGTTGCTCCACCAAAATTTTCATCCCAATCAGTAGATAGATATAAAATAACATTTAATACATGAGGTAATCCATTACTTGGATCAGTTGAATGATCAACATGAGAACCTAAAAAACCGTTTGACCCCATTTCATGATAATTTGCTAACAATGTATTTCCAATTTCAGTAGCCTTTAAAGAATTAATTTCTGTTAAAGACTTGAGCTCGTTTAGCCATTTATCTGAATTTAATTCTTTTATTATTTTAGTTAAATCTTTAGGTAAAGACTCATTTAAGCTTATAGTTTTATTACTCTCAATTTCTGTATTGAAAGATTTCCCCTTATTAATAGTGAAGTTATTGTTTAATATTTTTTTAGAAATCTTGTTAAAAAAATTTTCTTCAAGAAAATCGTCTAAAATTAAAAAGGGAAATGGTTTGTTATTAAAGAATTCTTCCCGTCTTTCAGATAAGTTTAAATGCTTTGAATTAATTATTTCCATTTATAAAAATACTTTTATGTTTAAATTTGATTTATCAATTGTATAATTGTTTACATAATCAATTGAATCTTTAAAATATTTCTCATTATCTAGTCCCTTTAACTCTGAAAACTCTTTAATTGAGTTAACTAAGTCAATTATATTTTTAGCATTTCTTTTTAATTCGAGTTTTTTATTTAAAAGTGGGTCCGAATCGTAAGGATTAATATCTAATTTTATTATAGGAATATTATAAGAAAGAGCCTCGATAGCTATTGAGGATGAAAGATAAATCAATATATCACAAAATTGAAGTTCTTCTTGTAAGTCCTTTTTGGAAATTAAGATTTTATTCTGATTTATCCAATCTTTATACTTTTTATCTAATTTATTAAATGGAAAATCCGGATGGAATCTAAAAGTTAATTTATAAATTTCTAAATGTTGTATTCCACTTTTTAGAAATTTTATTGTTCTTATAATTTCGTCGTAGCTTGAGGAAAATACAAAAAGCAAAGATGGATTTTTTGAAGAAAAATATTTTTTTTGTTTTAACCTTTTTACACCCCTTAAATAAACTCCAGTTTTAATTTTCTCTTTAGGGATTTTTCCATTTTCAATTAACCAGTTTTTCGTTACTTCACCTATAGTAACTATAACATCTGGCAATGGGTTTGTTAATCTTTCCTCGTTAGTCAGCATTAATGAAAAATGACTTGGTGTAATACTTGAATGCTGATAGCCTATTGTTTTTATCTTATCTGAAATTTCTAAAAGCATTAACTTTTCTAAGGATTTATTTTCAAATGGATAAATTATTCGATCAATTTCTTTTTCAATTGAGAGTCTTCTAAAAGCCCTTTGAATAATTAAATTATCTAAATATCCATTTGATATTTCTGATATCATTTGAAAAATAATTATTTTTTTTATGTCAATTTTTGAATTACTTATTACAGCATTTGAACAATTGACATTAGTAAAAGGTATTTTGAAAATTTTTAGAAAACACCAAATAAAGTCATATGGCTTTAAATAACTAAAAATATTATGTTGGTCATTTTTTTCAGAATCAATAACTTTTGAGTTTTTAAAATAGGGTCTATATACGTAAAATAAGTATCCTGCATTTATATTAGATCCAGAATTGATTAGGTCTATAAGATTATCAAAATAAGTATCTCCATTTTTTCTCGACCTCCCGTCAATGTAAGAAAATAAAATTGTTTTGTTTAATTGAGTGTTTTCTTTTAGTGACAAATAATAAATAAATGCTTGGGACAAAAGAAAAAATGATTTTACAATATTTTTAATAAAAATTATAAAAATGTATATCCAATTATAAGTATGTGAAGGATATTTTTTTTTGAATAAAATTCTATCAAAAAAAAATGTATTGTATGGATTTTTTGATGTAAAATTAAAAGCCCACCAAGCTTTGGAATGATTATTTATGTTTAGGATAGAAAGAGTTGAAACTAAGTTTTTAATTTTTTTATCCATTAAATTATAAAATCTATCTTTTTAAAGATTTAGTTATTAAATCCATAATCTTACTGACTTTTTTTCTTTTAATGTGCCTATTGTCTGAATTAAACGATGCATTATTTTGGGCTAACACAAATTCGAAAGATGGGAAATAATAGATTTGTTCATATAAATTAATTATTTCGTTTACAACAGACCTTAATAAGCATTTAGCATAAAAAGCTTTAGAAATTATATTTTGGCTTGTAAATGTTGCATATTGCGGAACAGGGCTTATTGTAAATAAAATTTTTATTTTAGGATTATTCATTCTAATAAGTTCTATAGAGGATTTTAATTCTTCTAAATTTTGATCGTATGAATATTCTTTTGCTGAAAACCTTTTTGATTTAATTCTCATAGATAAGGGAGGTGTTCTACCCCAAGCAATATGATTATTCTTATCATACCAAAATTCATTTTGACCAAGGGTGATTATAAGTAGGTCTGTTTTATTGAATATTTCTTTGCTTTTTGATCTATGATTCTTTATAGTATTTTTTAAAATGTTCACATCCTTGTATGATCCTACACTATACTCGCGTAAAGGATCAAAAAAAATCCCTTTATATTCTTCAATATAAGTGGGAGTTGAATCAGACAATGAATATCTAATTATTTGATGTAAATTTTTAATTGTATATACTCTTCCCCAATTTGCTGAAAAATTAAAAAAATTGTCTTCTAATTTGAAATAATTATATTCTTTAGACTTATCAAAATAATATGAAACTTCTTCTGCAAAACAAGTGCCTATTGAAGATATTTTATGGTTTTTTTTTAAATCAATTTTGAACAAAAGATTTTTTGCCTCAACTTCAAAAAGTTTAATTATGTTTTTTCCATTTGGATAAATTTGATTGAAGCTTAAATTATTTTTTTTATCATCTATAAATTCACCAGGGAAAAACCATTTTATAGTTTGTAATAAATCTTTTAAAAAAAATTTTAGACTACTTGGAAAACTCATATTTAATTTGTTTTAAAATATTTGATTGATTTTTATCCTCTAATAAAATTTTTTTTACTAACTCTAATTCATTTTTATCATTTACAGAAGGTAGCGAGCCTGGTAATTTCACTGCATTAATTTTAATGCCTAATTCTATTGCTTTACTTTGTTCAATTGATTCAGTAAACCCATAACCATTAAGATTTGACTCTACAACTGTTTTAAGGGTTGATTTTTCAAATGCTATTAAACCTTGTATTTTAAAAATAAATTCATGGTATTTAGAATTTATATTAGTTATAGGGGATTTTCTAAAACAGAAAAATATTTGATTGTTTTTATCAATAAAACATTTTACCTTATTTATGTCAAAAGTGTCTTCATTCGTTTCAAAATTAGAAATTGCATTCCACATTCTATCTTCTTTTGATTCAATTATTGAGTCAATAAATTTATCGAGATATTCAGGTATTAATAATGGTTCGTCTCCTTGAATAAGAACTACATGTGTACAATCAATTTTAGAAATTGCTTCATTTACTCTTGAGGTTCCATTTAAGTGATTCTTTTCAGTCAAAACTACACTTCCACCATATTTTTCAATTACTTCTTTAATTCTTAAATCTCCTGTAGCAATAATTACTTCATTTACTTTATTTGACATCAAAGCTCTTCTCCTAACATGTTCAATCATTGGAAGCCCATGAATATCTATAAGGATTTTTTCTTTTAGTCTTATTGAATTTAAGTGACATGGTATTACAACTTTTAATTTCATACTTTTATTGAGTTAAGACACCACAATCTACATTAATACATTGTCCAGTTATAGCACTAGCATTATCTGAGGCCAAAAAGACACACATCTGACCTACTTCTAAAGCTGTAGGCATTCTTAACAGTGCGGAATTTGATTTAGTAAAATTGGTGATAAATCCATTTGGGTCTTTATGACCTGGTGCATTTTTCATGTCTAATGCTTCAATTAAACCTTCAGTCTTTATTAGGACAGGACAAACAGCATTTACACGTATATTTTTGGGGCCTAATTCCTTTGCTAAGGATTGAGTTAAGCCATTCATTCCAAATTTTGAGGCTACATAAGCTGAGTTATTACTTGATCCTCTTTTACCTGCTAAACTTGAAATGTTTATTATTGATGCATTTGATTTCATTACACTAGCTGCTGCTTTACATCCCCAAAAAGCACCTTTCAAATTTGTGTCAAGGAGGTCTGATAAAAAAGTATCATCAATTTCTGATATAGGTTTCCAAAAAGAATATCCGGCGTTATTTATATAAACATCTAATTTTCCAAATTTTTTTAAAGCAACTTGAACTAAGTTATGATGTGCTTGTTCTTCACGAACATCAGTAGGAATAAAAATCACTGCTTCTCCAAAAAATTCTTCAAGTTTTCGATCTTGTCTAGCTCCTACAATAACATAATATCCTGCTTCAACAAAAGACTTTGTAATTCCAAATCCTATTCCTCTATTTCCTCCAGTAATAATAGCTATTTTTTTATTTTCCATAACTTTTAAATTGTCATACATGAGTATCCTCCATCTACAGTTATTTCTGCTCCAGTTACAAAACTAGATGCATCAGAGGCTAACCACAAAATTGCACCAGTTAATTCATCAGGGGTCCCAAATCTATTCATAGGCGTATGTCCTAAAATTGCTTTTTTACGATCATCATCTATAAAATTTTTAAGATTCCACTCTGTTGGAAAAAATCCAGGCCTAATTGCGTTTACTCTAACTCCTTGTGTTCCCCATTCTCTACCAAGATTTTGAGTCAGATTTTTAATCGCTGCTTTTGCTGCAGAATAAGTAAAAGCCTTGGAAAGAGGAGGACCAGCAGAAGCTGAAGATATGTTTATGATATTTCCTTTTCCTTTTTTTAACATATACTCTCCATAAACTTGACATCCTAAAAAGGTGCCTTTTATTTGTGAATCCATAATGTCACCCCATTCCCTTTCTGTAATATCGAGGTAGGGTGTTGATCCATTAATTCCTGCACCATTTATCATTATATCCAAGGTCCCAAACTGTTTTAAAATAGCTTTTAATACTTCAAAGTGTTGTTCCTTTTCACAAACGTCCAGTGCTAAGGAAAGAGTTTCATTAAATCCTTCCTCATTTATTTGTTTTTCAACCTTTAAAGCTTTCTCAATTCGAAGATCTATAATTGCTACTTTACAACCGGCTCTAGCAAATGATTTTGCCATTTCACTACAAAGGTGTCCACCTGCTCCTATTACACCAGCTACTTTTCCTTTTAAATTAAATAATTGATCAATATACATTTTAAACTTATCTTATTTTTTTTATAATTTGCTGCATTTGTTCTGCCCATTTCCAAAGAACAAATAAATCTGATCCTAGAATAGCATATGTATATCCTAAATCAAATAAAGATTGTATGTTTTTTGGATTAGGATCATTAAGCTGTGTTCCACAACTTTTTCCAAACTTCTTGCAAGAATTAATTACTTTTTTAGAAGCTTCAATCACTTTTGGATGATTGGTTTCTCCTGGAACACCTAGAGAACCAGATATATCATATGGCCCAATCATAACTCCATCAATTTGGTCATAAGACAATAAATTATCTATGTTATTAACAGCTTCAATTGACTCAACTTGAATAATAAGAGTAGATTCATCATTCCAGTTTGTGATGTAATTGTTAAATTCAAATCCATATTCTTGAGCTCTATTAACACCATAACTTCTTTTCCCAATGGGTGGATATTTAAGATAATTTATAATTTTTTCTACCTCATCAGTAGTATTTACCATTTGAACCAATAAACCATCTGATCCAGATTCTAAAAGTGGTTTGAAAAAATCATTTGAATGAGAAACAGGTCTGGGTAAACATGGAACATTATAAAATTGACTTGCAGCAATTATTCTTTGGGCTTGAGGGAGTGTAATAGTAGAATGTTCCATATCGATTGCCAAGAAATCAAATCCAGCTTTAGCAAATGTTTCAGTAATAGATGGTTCAGCATAAGACACCCAAGCTCCAAAAAGCTTTTCTCTATTTCGAAGTGAATCTTTTAATTTTTTTCTTTCCATATTATTTTATTAGTCTTAAAAATTTTAAAATTTTTATTTGGATTCTTTTATTTCTTTTTTTGTTAATCAAAGCTCTACCCTCAAGGTTTTCATTAAAAACAACGTTAAAATCACCTCGCTTTTTTGAGCTATTAAGATTAATTACTAGAGTTGTTTCTGCTCCTCCAGCTTTCTTAAAATATAATTCTTTAGGTAAATATCTTTTTACATTTCCTCCTAAAACCTCATAAGATCGGTTTATCTCTATACTCTCAATTGATTTAAATTTTTTTAAAAAATTAATTAATTCGTCAATATTTATTACTATGTAAGGCATCCAAAAATTATCATAATGAAGCTGGCAACTGGTTTTATAATTGAAATCAGTAGCGCCATAATCTCTAGTTCTGATTCTAAGTATTATTGATTTGTTAGCGCATTTAATCAATTCCTCTAAAAATTCAAAAGGTTTTTCTTGATGCATTAGTGTGTCTCTACTAAAAACATAATCATAAGAATTGTAATAATTTTTAAGAGGCCCCAAATCAACCTTTTCGAATTCAGAATTTGGGTGTAAGTCTCTTGCTTTTTTAATAGCAGTATCACTCAAGTCTATTCCTAAATATTTAACACCTTTTTTCTTGTTACTATTATTTAGCCACCTTACTGTAGTTCCTGTTGCACAACCAACCTCCAAAATTTTATCACCTATTTTTAATTTTTCTATTAAAACTTGATTTTCTTTAAAACTCCCCCAACGAAAGTTAAATTCATAATCTGATAAATTATTCCAAAAATTAAATTCTGATAAATGCTCATTAGTATCCCAACCAATATAACTTTCACTCAATTCTATCATGATTTAATAATGTCAAATAAGTTTTGAAATAGCATGGTGCAAATGAAGTAAGCCCAATAGTTCATCATTTTTGACAACTGGTAAATCCCATATTCCATTTTTCCCCATAATTTTTATAGCTTCACTTAATTCAAGTTCAGGATTTATTGTTATCGGTTTTATATTTGCATATTTAATAACATCATCAATAAAAAAAGATGAAAATGGTTTTTGATTTTTTAAAAGTAATCTTCTAATATCACCATCAGAAAATATTCCTTTAAATTTTTGTTCATTATCAACAATGCAAACAAAACCTATTTTTTTAATCCCCATTTCTACGAGTACTTCTTTCACAATTGTTTTAGGACTTACAACTGGAAAATTTGCTAATGGTAGCATACAATCTTTAACTATCATAAATTAATTTTTAGGATGAATATTATCAGGGCCCAGTTCTTGAAGAAGTTCTAATCTTAATTGATGCATTTTTTTGGCCTGAAACAAAATGTTTTCTAAATATTTGATGTCCAATACTGTGTTCGCATCTGAAAGTGCTTTATCGGGATTATCATGTGTTTCCATAAACAATAAATTAATCCCATTTGCAACTGCAGATCTAACCAAGTAAGGGATAAATTCTCTTTGTCCACCAGAAATATTTCCCATTGATGTTGGTAATTGAATTGAATGGGTAGCATCATAACAAACGGGATAACCAGTAGAGGACATAATTGGGAAAGAGGTCATATCATT
>Ga0255753_1006151_pt1 | contig 11191 bp, 23 predicted proteins | sample 041ome_10_FD_179953 | JGI IMG/M metagenome (GOLD analysis project Ga0255753, IMG submission 179953) | Coastal salt marsh microbial communities from the Groves Creek Marsh, Skidaway Island, Georgia - 041412US metaG (version 2) | ecosystem: Environmental > Aquatic > Marine > Intertidal zone > Salt...
TGGCGGTGCATCATGGTCAGACTGGTGTCACGTGGAGGTTGATCCTTCGGTTGCTGATGATGCAGACTTCTTTAAGCAGGCGTTTGCCGAGTTGAAGGGAGCGGACACAACCCCGCCCAAGAGGAACTTTGTTCCGTTCCGTGGCAAGCCGATTCGTCGTGGCGAGAAAGACAAGGAACTTGTCAAGCAGATCCAGAAAGTTGTGGGCGCTAAGGTTGACGGGATCTTTGGTCGTAAGACCGAGGCGGCGTTGATGCGTTGGCAAGGCAATCACGGCTTGCAGGCTGACGGTTGGATTGGTGCACAAACATGGCCTGTTATCTCTAGATACTTCTAGTCGATGTAACCCACTTCTTCTTTCAGGACATCTACTAGTTTTTTCATTTCTCCCATGAGGCTGTAGACGGCGGTGGTATCACCGCTCGTCGCATCCTCCCAACATTCGATCAGTATTTCTGCGTCATACTGAGAGATGTCAAAGACAACCTCGAACACGGTTTGCATTTTCTCTTCAGCCAAGTCCATCCTCCATGTCATTTCTTCCATGTCTGGGTGTTCATCGGACATTGCCTGTCTCAACTTTCTCTCGAAGTTTGACAACGGCTTGCCGTGTTGACTTTATGTCTAGCAAATGTTTTTTGGCTAGACCGTTGCGTATAACTGAGGCTTCCAATTTGTCTAGTGCTTCTGCGATCTGGTTTATTTCATAAAGTTTCATCCGAGTTCCAATCTGAAAGTGTTGTTCAATAACATTCCTGCAATAACAGCATACCCCACGATGTCCTCGTAGGTGTCTCGCAATGGTTCGTTAGCGGCATCGGTGCCACGTGCAGTCAGGTTCTTCAGTCGTGCAATCTTGTCGGACATGCGTACCGCTACACCTAGCAGTCCGAACGATGTGATGTTGCCATGCCCATAGTCGTGTTGCTTGCGTGCTAAGAGCATCGCCATATGTTTGCTGTTCCATGAGCCGTCGTCGTGCATTTTGCGTGCGGCGATGTTGCCGCACGCCATCAGCATGTACGCTAGGTGACGTTGCCACTGTTCGGTAACGCCCTCAAACATTTCGTGCACTAGGTCGGCAATCCATTCAGACCTGATGGACAATTCGTTCACTAGGTCTGCACTCTTATCGTAGTCTAGGGCGGGGATCTTACTTTCGATAGCGTCCAGTTCGTTGCGGGCGGCTTCTTGCCATGTGGTTGGATCAGTTTTTATCATCATATTTTTCCCTTATGGTCGGATCTATTGTTAGTATTTCCTCTAGCATTTTCAAAGCCTTTTGAACATGATACCATGTGTGCGACTTGGAAGAGTAGCCCATTATTTCTGTCATTTTGTTGTACGAATACTGGTCGAAGAACCTGAGTTTCAGCAGAGTGCGGTGAGGTTCTGGCACTTGATCTAGGCAGGACTCTACGATGTCAATGATGTTCCAATCTGCTTCTTGTGGAGTGGGGTATTCACCCCACTCCATCATCTTTTCTATCTCGGATGTCGGCTTGTACGGATGCAGTTCTCCCGTGCGTAGCGCACGCTCTTGTATGTCTTTGGCTATTTCTTTTCCCACGGTTAAACTAGAAGGGGTCATTGTTCGGGAAGTTTTCTATCGGTAGTGACCAGTAAGGTTTGTTGTTGTCCTCGAACCTAGACACTGTTCCATGAGCGTGACACAAAGCACCCCACACTGCGACGCGCTCACATGTGTGCCGCTTCTTGGCGGAGTCCCATACCCACAGGTATGTGTCTCCGAACGTGTCCCACAAATTCAGGATCTCTAGTTTCTCAAACTTCAGTTTCAACGTAGGGTTCTTAGCCCTAGATGAAACACCCATCACCTCATAGGCTCCGTTGGGTAGCAGGAAGTCTGGTGCTTGTCTGAAGAACACGGGCAGTTTAGCGACAGAGAAATCTGGTCTGTCTATGCCTAGTCGGTGGGCGTGCGGATAACTTTCTAGGAACGCTGTCTCTGCTGTGCTACCCATCTTTTGATAGCGTGCACCCCACGATTGTTGATGGAACTCGGTCACTGTTTTTCTCCTCGGATAATCATAACCTGACGGTCGTCTGGATATGCAACACCGTTGAGTGCATCGCATACTAGTTTCAGATAGTTGTCGGTGTCGCCCCGCAGTTTGGATGTGTGTGTTTCTTCTAGCGGGGTTAACGTGATTTCCGTGGAGGTTGGTGTGAACACTGCTTCCAACATCACGGGTGTCTCGTAGTATGGTGCATTGTCTTTGCGCCACTGGTCAGCGATGACCGCCTCTGCGGTCAGGGTTCGTTCAGGTGTGAACACACGTCCCCTGCGACCTAGGCGTGGTCTGCCTTTCACCACTGGGCGTTGCTCCACTTTTATGGTGAAAGGTTTCTTGGGGGATTTGCGTCTAGGCATAACTGTTATTGTATCATAGACCCCAAGGATCTAGACCAGCCCTAGTTACTAGGTGGCTAGCGAAACAGATGTTTCGCCAACCGACCAGCAAGTCACCTGTTGTTGTGACCTGACATCTTTCTACACCAACCCATTTATCTGGGTGCAACTGGACATCTTCTAGGTGGATGGAGTTGATCTGCAGTAGCCCGAACGAACCCTTGTGCGGATCATCCTCGTTCACTTGCCATGCTTCGCATCGTGATTCACGCCACATGATAGGCGAGAACACCTCGGGATCTAGGCCGTGCACTTGCATCGTTGCGTTCCAATTATCGCATCTCCCTTCTTCTGAGTTAGACCACGTGGATACAACCCCTAGGTAAATCATCATAAATATTTTCAGTATCATCATCATTGGTATGCCCTCACAATCATCTTGTCAATCTGTTCGTCACCGTCAGGTCTGTCATAGAACTTGCCCCAACGACGGTCAGCATCACGCACCACCATCGTTGCCGCTGATGGTGGCATACCTGACTCGGCACAGATGTGTGCTAGTCGTGCCAACGTGGTCGATCTGTCACGTCCCTCTAGTGCGCCGTCACGCCAGATGACATAACCCAACGGGGACACGGTACGTAACCCTTCGGCTAGGTCTGTTGACGGATCGACAACATCCCATGATGCTACTTGTCTGGTGGTTGGAGGTTGATACATGGAGGCCAGCCTATCTATGAGTTCAGGATCAGCAAACTCTACGGTGTCTAGGAATGTTTGTAGTGGTACTGGTGTGTCGTTGTCATCTATGATGACACGACGCTCAGGTGTGCTGTCTATGCCACCCACATACGGCAACCGTACATAGTTGCCGTACTTGTGTGCGCTTACGTCTGTCTGCTTAGGGTTGACTTCGATGGGTCGCATGTCTGCCACTTGGTGTGCGGCTAGTTGCATGTCACGCATTGACTGAGCGGACACAGGTTTGTCTGCGAACACCCAGATGTGGTAGCCCTTGGAGCGGGAACGCTCTACGTATGCGGGGATGCCTGCGATCTGCAACGTTGACTGTAATAGTCGTGTTGCTTCTAGGTCATTCGTGTCGATGTCGGTACACCCCCAAGCGCAAACAACACTTCGGGCAGGTGTGGGAACGGCAGGGTAAATCCCGATACCTGACCTGCCTGCTAGATGATCTGCCCAATGGTCGTCGGTAAGTTTCTCTTTGACGCATCGTCCTTCGTCGTGACCCCATACGTCGCCACGTCCTCTGAAGATACGTTTGAATTGTTCTAATGTTTGGTGCATTGTTTCTCCTCACCAGTCGTCACCCAATACGGTTTGGGCATCATAGTCGTCGTTAGTGTCGTCGGTCGTTGACATGCCGAAACCGTTTAGTCTCAGCAGTCTACCTGTGCCCTGCTCAATCTCGAAGTCAATGTCGTCAAGCAGGTGTGCATCTTGACGTTTGCACTTGACTAGGTTCACAGTCACAGTGTTCTCATGTAGTTGTTGTTCGTAACGCAACTGATCCAGCCGTTCTAACATACGTTCGTTAGCGGTAGACTTGTTCAGTTTCTCCACGATGTCACGCATCTGTCGGTCGATCTCAAACTTCTTACGTCGTACACCGATGATGTGTGACGCTTGTTGTTCTCCACCGTAAGCACCTGACGAGATCGTCTGCTTCTGCCCATCCGAACCTGCGGTTCGTGATGACTGGTGCAACACGATCAGCGGGATGTTGTGACGCTTACCGAACGCCTTGATTGTGTTCGCTTTAGCAGGCACAGTTTCGTCACCTGTCAGCAACTCTAGATAGTCGAACACCATCAACGATGGTGTGCCTAGGTGCCTGTCTACTTCAATCATTGCTTTCTCCATGTCACTAAGGGACATGAACTGGTCAAACACTGCAAGGTTAGGGAACCATTCCCGTGCTGTAGATTCCAACAGTTCGATCCCTTCGGGATCACCGTCGGAGATCATTTGCTCTAGCCTGCGCCCCTCCACCTTGTGAACTAGGCACGCCAACTTGATTAGCGTCAGCGTACGTGGCTCATCAGGACAGAAGTAGACGACGTTCTTGTCACGGTTAGTGACAAGGATCTGTAGCAAAAACAGTGTCTTACCTGAGTGGGAGAACCCGTTGACTAGACACATCTCTGATGGTGCAATACCACGCACCTGTTCGTCTAGGTCAGGGAACCCGAAGTAGATACGTTCGTTAGGATGTTGCGCCCAATGCACATAGTCGTCAATCGAATCTGATAACGGTTTGTAAAGTGCGGGTCTGCTAAGTGTGGCCGTAGACGAATCAGGCGGGGAGATGTTCTCTCCCCGCCCTAACTTCGCCCACCGCTCTTCTAGAGTGGCGGTGTCCATCTATGTCACCGACCCCGTGGAGGCCAGAACGCCATGTCGTCACCACGTGCGTTCTTCGTGCCGTCAGCCGCCTTGAACCAAGGCCGCTTCGGGTTCTGTGCCAGTCCGTCACGGTTGTCCCACACTTGTGTGACACCAGCGGCGGCACACTGTGCCGTCAACCAGTCAGGCAACTCGCCGTGCTGTGTGCCCTTGACCTGAACACCCATGTTGGTGGGCGCTGGCTGTGCATACTGCTGTGATGCAGGTGCCATCGTAGCGGTTGGGAACACATCCTGAACCTGTTGCATCGGGATGTCCGCAATGTGGCTAGGTGCTGGGCTGGGTGCTGGTGCACTACCAACTGCGCTGAAGATGCTGTCACGAACGATCTCGAACGCGACCGCCCAATCAGCAGTGGCTAACTCAATGTTGTCAGGTTTAACTGACGTTGCTAGTTCTGCCGCAATTTTTGCGGCAACTTGTGTGATGATTGACTCATCTTTATTCATGTGTATTGCTCCTTTGTTGGTTGTGTTTGGAGAAGTTTCTTGGAGGGTAGGTTTGCAGACCACCCTAGGGTGAAAGAAATGTGGCATGACTTCTTTCTATGTTAGTTGTTTATGTTGTTAGGGTTACCCCCCAAGATTTTTGGGAAGGCGGCGGAGAAACATTTGCAGGGACACCACTCCTGCGACACCGCCTTCCCTTGAGTTCATGTCAACATCGTATCACGAATGTCAACGAGGGAATCAGCAAGCCCCTTTGCAGATCGACCAGTAGTTACACCAAGTCGCTGAACAGAGAGTACCTTGGTCGTTCATCGGCCAAGCACTAGTGATGCCAGACTGAAGAGAATTGTTCACGATGACCTGTGTCTGAAGGTTCAGCCAACGGTAGTCAGATTCGGTACGTGTGATCTCAACGATTTGACCTACTGGTTTCTCCTGCCTGAGCATCACACCGAACTTGAAAGTTTGTGTGTCGCTAGGGGAGTGACCGTTACGCTTAGCGAACTGACAGTAAACCGTAGGCTGGTACGCTTTGTTCTGTTTCTCGTTGGCATAATATTTTCTGCCAGCAGTTTTCCAATCCCAAATAGTACCATTAGGATCTATGTAATCCATAGTACCTTCGTACCATATCTCATAACCATTACTAGCCAATAGACCTGAGGGATAACGGAACCCTAGTTCCGTTGTCCCGCCCCATTCTATTTCTGTTGCTATTTCTGTTACCCAACTATGAACCATAGCGTCCACAGTTGGGGGGATGGGTTTGTCGGATATCTTTGTGAGTTTAAGGTTGGGTTGTGATAGTTCTTTCTTCACTTCGTTTTGTGCATATTCTTTCATCTCTTCATATGCAATAGCGCCAGCGTTATCGAAACTATTTAATGCCCATTCGATGGCGGAGTGTAGTCCTGTTCCGATAGCGGTAGCGTCGGAACCTGTTCGGAACTTTGTCATTAGCACACCAAGACGTGAACGCTCGGGGCAAATCAGGTAGTCGCCAAGCCATGATTGGCGTACATAGATTCTTTGTTCTTGTGGATCTAATCTCATACTTCTATCCTATCATATGGGTCGATGAAGGTGCGGCACAGCCACCCATTCACCCCTGTTTTTCTGTTAAAATTTGTGAAACCAGTAGCGACAGACGAAGCCCTGTGATTCAAACCAGTCCTACGTAAATCTAGATACGATTGCATCCGTTCCATAGTCAACCCTTTCTGTTTCCCGTAGGAAACATACTCTAAAAATTTGTCTGTCTCTAATCCTAGGATGTCACGCAGGTCGTACACTGACAGACCGCCTTGTCTAGATGATACCACAGACTCTGCTTCCTGTCTGACACGCTGGTACAACATGGCAGGTGCTTCACCGCGATCTATGTGGCTACGCCCACCCCTTTTCCTGTAAAGATGTGTGTCAAATACGCCTTTCTTTACCTGATATGCTACTAAAAACTCTAGACATTTATCTAAAAGGAACTCAAAATTTTCTGGTGAATTACACAAATCCAACTCAAAATGTTTAGCAACCATAGACAAAAGCCAATGATTATTAGTGCCATAATTAACGGGAGTAGGTTCAGTGATGACCACATCACACAGACAATACTCGTCATGTTCTAGAACTCCGCAACCCATCACGACACCACCACACAATCAGGACAACAATCAGCGTGACAAACCTTAAGGTCAGGGAAGCGGTAGTCTGTGGTCACGTCCACCTCATGTCTGTCAAACCACTCTGCTCCAGTGAAAGACTCCTTACATCTGTAACAAATCTCATCTTCGTAGCCCTCAATCATTTCTTCTCCTTCACAATCATCACTTCCACCTTACGGTGCTTAGGGTTGGCGCAGATGGGGGGAACCCGAAGGTTCACCCCCACCTTGATCGTGTTACCACACACAGGACATTTGTATTCAGTCATCTGTTTCTCCTAACAGTTTCTCGAACCCCTCGATAATCGGGGTGGATGTTTCTACTTCCGCTAGCATCTCGGCATATTGCACAGCCTGCTTAGCGATCGTAATAAAGTTAGCGTTACCCTCATCGGAATCATCAAACAACGATTCCATGAACGTATCCTCGTCAATCGCATTGTCCCTTAGGGCAGTGACTATTGCTAGCATTCCAGTCAACGCACCGTTGTAACGGTCGGCGGCACCCTCAGTAACCTCGTCACTCAGAGTGGTCACCCATTCTGGCAGGTCATAGTTGTGACCGTCGTACTCACCGCTAGGGCTAAGAGCACCAACCACCAGCACATCACCAACGATAGGGTGCTCCCTATCGAACAGGAACATCGCTAGATGATTCAGGTCACCCATCTGAGGGTTCTTCAACAGCCCCTCGTCATCGACATAGCCGATGATCGTGGTCAGTTTGCCGTCACTGTCACCGATGTCATTGCTGATGACATCGAACAGGTCACAGCCCAACAGTTCAACAATGCCTTCGGCGTTGTCAGGAACCAACACAGGTGTCGGCTCCACGTTGATACCCTTAGGTAGCAACCATCCGTTATTGTATTTCATTTCATTCTCCCTTGTTAGGTGTTGTTATTAGATTCAGTTAGCGTGTGCCCACCAGTCGGACACATCATCATCAGAGCGTAACAGTCGGACAGATTCCAAACGGTGCACCTCAGACCAGTACCCCGAACATTCGTCGCATTGCCACAGTTCACGTATCATGTCATCCATGAACTCATCCTCCATCTTAGAGATGAGATGTGAACCACAGTCCTCATGTGGACAGCGGGTGCTTATCGGCAACCACTCCATGTCAGTTGTCCTCCTTCGTGATGATGTTGGTGATTCGCTTACCCCAGTAGACGGCGATCTCGTCGCCCTCCATCTCCATGAGTTCAGCGTCGATGTCCTCGTTGAAATATTTACGCAACTCGTCGGTGTCGATGACAAATACGTCGTCGTCAAGACCGAAATAGGTACCAGTACCCATGTGATAGATGATCTTTGCCATGTCAGTTGACCTTCTCAATATCTTCGATGCGATCTGTCTCGCACCACACATCCTTCACGTCCGTGACCTCACCGCTCCAGCAAAGGGCATCATCTTCACTCTCTGCCTCGATGAAGTAATGGCGGGTCACGGTCTCAAATACGGTCATCTTGTATCTGTTCATGTCAGTTGTCCTCCTCTTCCAACGACTCATCACAGTCCTGACAGAACCACTGTCCGTCATCCTGCAACACCATGTCACCATCGACATGGAAATTACCAACGGAATCCCCGTCGTACATCTCAAACTCAAACACGTCAACGACATCCTCGCAGTTGTCGCAACATATTTCAATCGTGCATTGCATACTCATTACTTTTCTCCTTCAGTTGGTCGTGTGACCAGCACCGCCAAAGCGATGCCAGCCACCACGACAATAGCAGTGTCAATCAGGTTTGTCCAGTCAGCCATGAACATCAGTTCACTCCAGCCAACTTAGCGATAGCCGACGCAACCTTACGGGAATCACGATCAGTAGACACAACCCGAACAACAAGAACCTTGTCGCCAGACTGGACGATCTTTGATCGTGGAATCACCTGCTGAATCTGAACAGCATGTTCTAGGCTAGGGCATTCCACCTTGTAGCAAGATGCTACAACTCCGTCACCGAAGTCGTGGATGCGCTTGTCAATAGTCATTTGTGCAGACATTAGTTTCTCCTTTTACTCTGCGTGGTGCGGGATGCACCGTGCCATGCACCACCCCATCAGGGGAGACAACCACCTACAACAGTAGTTTGGGTGGTGCACAGCACGCTACATCCAGCGTGATGGTGGTGGAGCCGAAGCCCCACCACCATCCAGCGTCTAGCCTAGATGATCTCTAGGTTCACCAACGCCCACCGAACCCATTCGACAGGCTGGAAGCCAGCATCAGGCTCATCGCCACGACGATGCTCCGCACGTTGCATCACAAGGTCAATGTCATGCAAACCTAGAGCATCAACATCCAGCCGAACGCTAGACCCCATGGCACCAGAGTGCTGAAGGCGCTCCGTGAAGATCATCCGACGAAGCATTGCGGGGTGACCGCAAGCAAACATCAGATTGTCGATATCCACCAAGGTGCCAGCCTCATTAGCCTTGATAACTGGCGTGTAAATCTTGCCTTGAATCGTGCCCTTGACAGGGCTAGCAATCATCACTTCCAGTGAGAATCCCAACAGTTGCAACACTTCCAACAGCGTCGCAACAGCGGCACCTCTGGTGGACAGTTCATCACCATCCACCTTGGCACAGCCACCAGGGTCTAGGACTAGCCTAAGGCTACGCTTCATCGTGGACTGCTCAGTGACAGGGAATGTCACCATGCATTCGGGATTGCCAGTCAGAAACTCTGCGATGTCAACCTCGCCACCAGCAACCTGCCACGTTGGAACAACGTCAACGTTCACGAACTGCCTAACAGCACCCATGATCTCTGACCTAGCCTGATCGACCTTCGGTCGAACTTCCTGCCAGCCACGCTCCGCAATCGCTAGAGCCTCACCAACATCGTTGGTGTAGCCGTACCAATCGCCACTGCCAGCGTCGTACTTCCTAGTACGATCTGACACGGTGGACATGAACTCTCGGAGAGAGTTGTGATATTCGGTGACCCATTCCATCATGCACTCACTTTCACGTTGGTGCCTTCCAGCACTTTGTCAATCTGATGTTGGTCATGCACTCCTCGAAGGAGTGCCGCCATCGTAGCGACCTCGATGCTTTCACCTAGACCTAGCAAGGTTGCACCTTGAATTGCTGACCTAGGAGTGATCTCGAAGTTGAGACCGTAGGTCTTGACGTTCAGTCGTGCCGTGTGCCAGACACCCATCCACTGCTCCAGCAGAGCATCGTCTTGGCACTTGATAGCGACCACAGAGTTGACGATGTTCATGTCAATGCCAATCTCAACGAAGTTGAAACGGTCACGGAACGAAGCATCCTGCAACTTGCCCTTCGGGTATTTGACTGAGGCTCCAAGGCCGATGTCGTTGGCCGCCGCTAGAACATAGAACTCATCAGTGAGTTCGTATGTTCCGCTAGGCAGTTCAACCTTTCGGTTGGCCAGCATCATGTTGAGCCATGTCGCTAGGTCTGGCCTAGCGTTGCTGATCTCATCCAAGAACAAGACGACAGTCTTGCCCTCTAGCATGGCCTTGACTGCTCGGCCTATGGCCGACAGAACCTCACGGCCTTGAGCGTCGTTGTAGCCTCGAAGTTTCACTTCACTAGTCTCTGGTGAGAGGCTGATCTCAAAGAGTTCAGCACCTAGAGCCTCAGCAACATGACCTGCAATGGTAGATTTACCATTGCCAGCCTCGCCGTGGAGCCAGACGTTCAGCCCTGCAGTCATCCATCGAACGATAGATGGCACCATGTGGTGTGCTCCGTTGACTGTCACCGTCGGCTTGGAGCCGACGTTGAACTGGTACGACACTGGCAGTCTGGCATCTTCGATGGCAGAGTGAATCAGAGCGTTCACAGCGTCAACATCTAAAGGATGTTGGAACGATGCCATAGCCTCAGCCACCGTTGACTTGATTACATCGGAGATGACCCCAAGATCCATCGGTGACGACGAAACCGAAGGTTTCGGCGCTGGTGTTGTTGAAGTCGAAACCCGACGACGCTGAGCACGATTCGGCTTAACGATGTAATCGTTAGCCGTCAACTCTCCAGCGAAGTGACGACGAATCAAATCAGCGATTTGATCTCGTGTCGTTGTGGCAGTTGTCGCAATCTCTAGATTGCGGCTGGCACGACGACATTCTGCCATCGGCAGAGTGTGGAAATCGACCCAATAACTATCGGTTATTGGTGAATCGCTAACGAAACATTGGATGTTGTCATCTACGATGGCAACGTTGTGGACATATCTCATTTCCAAACCTCCTAGGTTTGTGGTGTTGTAGGTGTACCTCACCAATGGT
>Ga0255753_1006158_pt1 | contig 11182 bp, 9 predicted proteins | sample 041ome_10_FD_179953 | JGI IMG/M metagenome (GOLD analysis project Ga0255753, IMG submission 179953) | Coastal salt marsh microbial communities from the Groves Creek Marsh, Skidaway Island, Georgia - 041412US metaG (version 2) | ecosystem: Environmental > Aquatic > Marine > Intertidal zone > Salt...
GGCGCCCAGGCGTGCAAGTACCACCAGAATAGTGAAGAGGAGGAGCCCCTCCAGGCCAGCCTCGTAGAGTTGCGACGGGTGCCGGGCGCACTCGCCCACGACGCCCGGGCAGTCCTGCGCGCGCGCGCCCGGGAAGACAACACCCCACGGCGCGTCAGTTGGCCTACCCCAGAGTTCGGCATTAATGAAGTTGGCGACACGCCCAAGGAAAATGCCCGGCCCCGCAGACAGGGCTATTAAGTCAGCACAGGACCATAGTATTATGCCATTGTACCTGCAATATAATATAGTCGCGACCACAACGCCAAGGAAGCCCCCGTGGAAGGCCATCCCGCCATCCCAGACCCTGACAATGTCCCCTGGCTGACTCACGTAATATTCAAGATTGTAAAATAAAACGTAGCCGATCCGGCCGCCCAGGATGACCCCGAGGATTAGGTATGTCACCAACCCATCCACCTGGTCCCGATCAAGCGGGCCGGTGTTGTAATGCCAAAGATGCCCACGACTAGTAAATGAGCGCATCACGGCTATAGCGATCAGAAACCCCGCCACGTAGGAGAGCGCGTACCAACGCAGAGTGAAGTCAATGCCCGCGACATTCACGGTGAAAATTTCAGGTGAAATATTTGGAAATGGTATCATCGCGTTGCCCCAAGGTTTAAGTGGTTTAACCGCGATTTTTGCCACATTGCAAGCAAATCTGTTCAAAGCGGTTGCCGAGCGCGCCATCATAAAGTAATGACAATCAGACTAATCAAATAGGTATGCAAATGAGCGACGCCGCAGACAGCAAAAAGCACGACGCACAGCCCGACGAAACTGAGCGCAATGAGCACGAGGCCCCAGACATTGAAGGAGGCCAGACGTTTGCTAAAATTAGTCCCATTAAAATTCCGGCAGGCGAGGCCGTAGAAGACGCGGAGGCAATTGACGCCGCCGTAGTCAACGAAGTGTCGCTGATTGAAGCGACTAGGATTTTCTTAAGGAGCCACGGCGTCCGTAAAAGCGGCGCGTCCGTGCGTGAGGCAGTTGAAATGCCACACGACACGTTCGCGCCTCCACAGGCAGTAAGCGCGCTGTCCACGCTCGGCTTCAAAGCGAGTTTCGGAAGTCTAAAGCTCGAAAAACTGGGGGAGGACTTCTTCCCACTCATTGCCTTCACCCGCGACGGTGACGCCGTCGTCATCCACTCCCCAATCCACGACGGGCGGCTCAGCGTCGCAGGCCACGAGGGTAAGGGCAAAATCCACGAAGTCGACGCGGGTGAGTTCTCGAAGACATTCTCAGGCTACGTCATCCTCGCCAAGGAATTAAACGCCCGGGAGAAAGATGAGCGCAGCGGGCACTGGTTCTTCAGCGCATTCCGTAAGAGTAAGTGGCTCTACGTGCAGGTGATGATTGCCGCAATGGTCTCCAACTTCCTCTCACTCACCACCTCACTCTTCACCATGACGGTGTACGACCGAATTATCCCCAACGGGGCCTTCGAATCACTGATCGCGCTCAGCATAGGCGTCGTCATCGCCCTGGGGTTCGACTTCCTAATTAAGAGCCTCCGCGCACGCTTCATCGACACGGCGAGCAAGCGCGCGGACTTGGAAATCTCGCGGCGCCTCTTTGACAGGATATTGACACTGACGCCCGCCGAGCAGAGGCAGAAGACCGGCGCAATGGCCGGCACGATCCGGGAATTCGAAACCCTCCGGGAGTTTTTCAATTCCTCGACGCTGGTCATCCTGATTGACCTGCCGTTCGTATTTTTTTTCATCTACGTCATCTACCTCATCGCCGGCCCCCTGGCCTACGTACCCCTCGTAGCCGTACCACTCGTCATCATCGTGGGTCTGGGCATACAGCCCTTCCTGGCGCGTATTACCAAGGGTTCAGTCGAGCAGGGCATGAATAAGCAGGCGGTTCTTGTCGAAACCCTAAATGGACTGGAGACAGTGACAGCAACTGGTTCTGGCAAGCTAATGAAAAAGCGCTACGAGGACGCGCTCAACAACCAGTCGGACAGTGGTAACAAGATCCGTGCACTCAGTATGTTCATTGTCAACTTCGCGGCTTCAGTGCAACAGTATGCGCAGGTCGCAGCCATTTTCTTTGGGGTGTACCTCATTGTCGAGGGGACGATCACCCAGGGCGCACTTATTGGTGCAGTCATCCTCGGCGGCCGTACGATGAGCCCGCTCTCCCAACTGGCAAATACCCTATCCCGCGTCAACGGGGCACTCACGGCCTACAGAAACTTGGACAAGCTCATCGGCAAGCAATTTAACAGCGCGGCCAACCTCTCCCCGATCAGCCGCCCCAATTTGAGCGGCGAAATAGAATTCCGGAACGTGTCCTACAAATTTGAGGGCGCGAGCCAGCCCGTCCTGAATAACCTGACCTTCAAAATTCCGGCGGGCCAGAAGGTGGCCCTCGTCGGGAAGATGGGCTCGGGCAAGTCCACGCTCAGCCGACTGATTGCGGGAATTTATGAGCCCACCGAGGGCGCAATCCTAATCGACGGCGTCGACGTCCGCCAAATCGACCAGGCGGATATCCGCAAGAACATCGGGATCATGCTTCAGGAGAGTTGGCTCTTCTCCGGCACAATTCGAGAGAATATTCAGATGGGGTACAACGAGTACGACGACAACCACCTTCTCCGCGTGTGTAAGATCGCGGGCGTCGACGACTTCGTGGGCTCCCACCCCAAGGGCTACGACCTCGAAATCAAGGAGCGCGGCCAGGGCCTATCGGGCGGGCAGCGCCAGACAATTAACCTCGCTCGTAGCCTCCTCCACGACCCCAGTATCCTGCTGCTGGATGAGCCAACCAGTTCGATGGATCAGGGATCAGAGAAGAAAGTGGTCGCGGCCCTGCAGGAGGCATGTGTCGGCAAGACAATGCTTGTTGTCACGCACCGCAACCCCATCCTTACAATGGTGGACCGCGTATTCGTGCTGGAAAATGGCGCCATTGTTGCCGATCAGACACCACAGCAACTTGGCATTAAGAAGACCTGAAGCATGTCCGACATAGATTTTAAACAACTCGCCAAGGAAATGGCCGGCCGTCAGCGTAATACCTCATCGGTACTCCTCCTCTCAGTGGTGACACTCCTCGCAATCATCCTGCTATGGGCATCTGTAACAGAGTTAGACAATGTGGTCCGGGGATCCGGTAAGACTGTCTCAGAAGCGCAAAATCAACTCGTGCAATCCTCAGAGCCCGGCGTCATACGTCAGCGCTATGTGAGTGAAGGCGACATCGTGAGTAGGGGTGACCTACTATTCGATATCGACCCAGTCGACGCGAAGACGCAGTTGGACCAGGCGCAAAAGCGCTTTGCATCACTTCAAACCAAATCAATTCGCCTAAGGGCTGAGGTAGACGGCGGATCTCCCTCATTCCCAGATAATCTTATGGAGGCTGCGCCGACGTCAATCTCAACGGAACTCGCATTGTTCCAGGCGCGGCGTGACGACTTAAATTCGAAGGCTGCCATTCTGGAGCAGAGACGGCTTCAGAAGCTAAACGAAATTCAAGAGCTGAAAATTCAGTTTGAGACGTCCACGAATAGCCTCGCACTCATTCGCCGCGAAATTAAAACCATTGAGCCTCTCGTGAAGAACGGCCTCGCGCCCGAGACGCGCCTGCTCGCCCTCCAGCGCGAGGAGGAGGCCGCGCAGGGCCAGGCAAATTCAGCCGAGAGCAGTCAAAATCGGGTACTCGCCGGCCTCGACGAAATTGACGAGCAGCTGAAGGCTGAGCGGCAGGCCTACAGGACGAGTGCACTCACAGACCTCTCGGCAATTGAGGGCGAAATGGCGGAACTCTCCGCCCGCATTCCGGCGCTCGAGAGCCGCGTGGAGCGGACCTCCGTACGCTCGCCAGTGGACGGCGTCATTAACCAGCTGAATTACGTGACAGCAGACGCCTATGTGAGCACCGGCGACGTCCTGCTGGAAATCGTGCCGACTGGGTCAGACTTGATCGTCGAGACCCGCATTGACCCGAAAGACATTGCAGAAATCGTCCTGGGCCAGGAGGTGAAAATTTCACTGACTGCGTACGACCCCTCGCGCTACGACAGGATCGACGGCAGCGTCATTTCCATATCGGCCGACGCACTCAGCGACCAACAGACTGGAGCGCAATATTACTTGGTGGACGTCAGTCTAGAGGGGACCCTTTACGAAGCCGACGGGTCAGAGGTAACAATCTTGCCGGGCATGGTTGCTTCAATTGACGTATTATCCGGCAAGCGGACCGTTCTCGATTACTTCTGGCAGCCGATCGCGAAAACGAAAGACAAGGCGCTCCGAGACTAGTTGAACCTAAACCGCAACTTGAGAATATAGAATGTTGAGCCAACCTAGTACTCACTGAATCAATCGGATAGAGATGCACATGAAGTTCATAACATTGATATTAACGTCGGCTTTCCTTGCCGCCTGTAACGTTGCGGAGCGGGTCGAGAATTCCCTTCCGGCGAACGCCATCGTGGGACCAGACCTAATTCAAGTTACACTTGAGGCGGCAAGTGCGCGCTACCCCGACAACCAGACCCTATTTGATGCTTCGGTCGCGCAAGTTGTGTTCCCCAAAATCGTCAAGGCAGGTTTGCTATTTGGGGGTACATACGGCGAGGGTTACCTAGTCAGGGATGGAATAATACTCTCTAAAGTGCGGCTCGCGGGCGGCAACGCAGGTTTAAACGCAGGTGCGCAGTCCTACTCACAAATTGTCTACATTCTGGATAACGCCACACTCGCAACCTTTCGGCAGGGTGGAAAATTCTCTCTTCACGGCACGCTTAATTACGCACGTCGCGGCGAGAGTGTAACAAATACATTCGGAAAACTATCACCAACGCAGCCGCTATATACAACCATATTTAATCAATCTGGATACATCGCTGGCGTATCACTAGACGGCACGTTCATGCAGCTCATGAATTAAGTTTCAATTAATCACTTGCGACTGCTGAAGCACACTCGCCTGGCCTGCTACCCAGTTTGGAAATGCACTCATATCCCACTCGGCAGCTGCGAACGTCTTATGAAAAATATCGATGAGGTTTCTCAGAATTACCTCAGAGCAATCTAAATGCACAGCCCGCTCTTCATCCTCCGTGAAGATGACGCGGACGCCGGCATCAAGCTTCTGGAAATGTGCGTGGGTCACAAGCCAGGCAGGACGATCACCAGCCACCTGCACTACCTCTGACTGCGGCTTTGTGCTAATCGCCTCTTCCTGAGCAAAGTCATGTATAAGAGGGTTGTCGGAAAGTGTGCTCACCCGCCGGACAAGTTCGGCGACCAGGGCACGCGCCAGTCGCTGCGTAAGGGCGAGCTGCAGCTTATCGCCTGTGTGGATCACACAATCAACGACTATTCGATCCTCTCGGATGCTGTAGCGCGCAGTAATTGTGGTGAGGGCTTCACTCTGCATGATAAGATCACTATCTGAATTTCTAATTGTCGCAGCTTGTGTCACATATGATAGTCAGACGCAAATTATTCAAAGTTAAGCACCAGCATATATATTAAAGGCGCTTATCATAAGGTTTACCGCTCAGGGATTGCACAACACTCTGCTGGTTTAATATATCGAAAGAAAAACAGAGCAGAAACATGAATAGAATTTTTGCATTTGCAATCGTCATTCTGCAAATCAGTTCTTGTGGGTCGGCTTCAGGTGTCATGAATGGCGTTGGCGAGGTGTTGAACGGCATGGCATTAGATGCGCAATCCCCAGGGAGCTTATTTAACTAAACACTATTACATCAGTCCAATCGGTGAGGGGCGCTCTGCACCTGGGATGGCGCGCACAATTTCTATTTCGCTTAACATTTTAGTGTGAATGGTGAGAGGAGGCCTTCTTGCGACTACAGGGACTATTAGGGAGAAATGAAGGCCTCCAATGGTTAAGGGGGAGAGATAACAAACCCTTAATCAAGTATCAGTATGATACATTTTGCAGCATAAATCAAGTATTACGACTACATATTGTGTGCGGTGCACAGAAATTCACCTCATGTGACGGTAATACATAGGATTATTTGCTCCGCTCCTGTGGATGACTAGCCATACCTTACGCCAGGTCATACACGCGCCGAGTGCTTAAAAGAATTGCCATCCTGCAGATTCAGTACAAAATGTGATATGTGGTGGATTAATATGGCAAAATTGCATGTCTGATGACGAGAAGTTGAAGAATTTTAGGGCTTACCATTTAGAACGTGAGCAATCGGAGCGCCATGCATCCAAACGGAAGTGGGCGCTGATTTTGATTGTGGCCGGCTCGAGCGTCGGCTTAGCCTATCTAATCTCAAGCTAACTTATCGAGCCAAGGCTTCTGATGAGGCCTCAAAAGCAGTAGTTCAAAAATATGAGGGTCCCAGTTCTCAGATGCAGCACCATAAAAACATTATGCATGTTCGCAAATAATTGATTCATATTAGTTAACAACGCATATTTTATATTTGATAACGGGATAAAATGAAAATTCAAGTTAATGACTTTGCATGCAAATAATACAAAAATATTTTACACCTAATCATGATTATATGAAAAATTGAGAGTAATTCTGTTAAACGAGATTTGAAACTTTTTTGTTCACAAGTGTCAGACTCTCGGATCATGGCCCTTCAAGCGCTTTTCACCGGCAATATCTCTTATTAAACTTTCAGTCTTTCGTTTAGATATACCAAAGTGTTTACGTAAATTTTCGATATGCTCAACTTCGAATTCATCCAAAATACCATCCTTTAGGGCATCGCGTATCTCGTCTTCAAATTCAGCTTTCCTGCGTTCCATTTGCAAACTAAAAGAAGATGCAATGATACCGGTCAGTAGCGCCACTACGATAACGCCTCCCATGGCGGAGATCACCGAAATGAGTTTGCCGAGAGCCGTAACTGGTGTAACATCACCGTATCCGACAGTCGTGAGTGTAATTAGCGCCCAATACATTGAATCTGGTATAGAATTGAAGTGCGTTGGATGTTTCTGATGCTCAGCAAAATAAATCAAAGAAGAAGCAATAATGAACATAACAACAAAGATGTAACCTGCGGCGATGAACGAGCGGCGTTCCTCTCGAATTGCTTCAATTAAGTCAGATAAAGCCGAATTATAAGTAGAAAGCTTGAGGATCCGTAGAAGCCGTAGTGTTCGAAGTATACGAAGGTCCAAGCCAGGCAGAATGAACTGCAAATAAAACGGGATGATAGATAGCAGATCAATAACACCATTAACAGAAAATACATATTTCATGCGCGCACGGTATGAAGCTGTGACAATGCCATCATATTTAAGTGGGGCAACCCAAACACGAAGTAGATATTCGGCAGTGAAAATCAGTATTGAAAACAATTCAAAATAATGAAAAATTTTGTCATATTCTTCATCTAGTGTGTCTACCGACTCCAACGTCACTGCGATTACGTTTAGAAAGATCAAAAGAGAAAAAAATTGATCCCAACGTCTACTTGCCTGATCGCCAAAGGCTGCGGGATTAAGCAGTTCAAACGTCCTAAATCGAATAGTTTCTAACTTTGTTATCACTTAAAACTCCGCTTTCTACGCCTACCAAAATAATGGTTCATGCTTCGAAAAGCTATCAAAAGGATACGCTAAGCAATTACAAAGTTATCAGACGAAAAGTTTTCAAGATCAGTGAATTTTACACCAGACAATGTCGCAAGTTGCACCGATTCTCCTAAAGCCACTTCCGCATCGTACCAAACCATCACATCTTCTGTTGCGGTAGCAGCTAAGACAATAACACCATCTCCGACCGATGCATTCGCCCCCTGATTAATACTTGACAGAGCATCTTGAATTGTTGTGCCGTCGTTCGTGGCAATTGCATCTTTCAAAACGATAATATTATGATCAACTGTGATAATGTTTGAGCCGTTGGTCAGATCCACCACGGTTCCAAGTACCATATTTTCAGATTTATCACCCACAATCATTAAATCTGTACTGTCGATAAATTTAAGTATGTCATTAGCATATTCAAAATCTAAGATTTGGTCTGAATTATCGTTTGCGCTCTGAAAGGTAAACTGATCATCACCTTCACCCCCCGATAGAGTATCAGAGCCTGGCCCACCTTTGATCTCATCGTTTCCAATTCCCCCTGAAATTGTATCGTCACCACCTTCACCGATCAAAAGATCATCTCCGGAGCCACTACTGATTATGTTTGATAGATCATCCCCAACAAAGGTCATGTCTAACTCTCCATCGTATGTGATATTTTCAACTTGCTTGACTGACATTTGATAATTGGCGGCAAATAAATCGGGAAAATCGCTATAAATTGCACCTGCCTGCAAAGAAAAAATGACATTTGGATAAATCCAATTATTCGAGATAAGCAATGTGTCAGATCCTAATCCCCCATCGATAATATCAAATTGGCCACGGATAGAAATTTCATCGTCACCATCCTCTAATGAAACGGAAGTGAGACCAGTGTTTAAGAGCTCGACAAAATCATCACCCGAACCCGTTTCTATCACTCCATTACCCTCGTGCTTGTAAATAGTATCGCTACCCGCTCCAGTTTGAATAAGTACATCTGACCCATAGGATTGAATTACATCAGCGCCCGAACCTGTAGTGATTGATAGCGTATTCGACGCGTCCGTAATCAAAAAATCGTTTGATAGCGCAGTCTCAAAGTTCTCAAAATTTAAAGTATTTTTTATTGTGGGGGCAAATATTGTCTCAAAATATGCTTTATCTTCTTGGATCAAAATTGTCACAGGCCGCGAGTTTGCCAATTCCTTGATAATCAAAGTGTCTGACCCTGAGCCACCGTCGGCAATAACATCATTTAATGAAAAAGTTATGCGATCAGCACCGCTTGAACCGAAAAGCTCATCGCTCTCAACCCCACCATCTAGAGTGTCGTTACCCAAACCTCCAATAATTTTGTCATTTCCCGTGCCTCCGGTGAGGCTATCATCACCATCTCCACCGTCAATGTAATCATCCCCAGGGCCGCCATCGATAACATCATCGCCTTCATATCCCTTCAAGCTGTCATTCCCATCAAGACCATCAAGAGTATCATTCCCAGCGAAACCAATAATAAGATCTGAAGTTGTAGTGCCCGATATGGTATCATCAGCTTTTGTACCGCAGAGGCTGCTTCCTGCACAGCTCAGGGCGTCCTGCATCCTGCCCCCACACGCGGCTAATAGAAATATAATTGGTGATAAAGCAAAATCACGTTTTTTAAATGTAAGCATTTTCTAAATCCAATTAACTCCGATCAAGTGAGCAAAATTTAGGCCAAAAAGAGAAAATCTTTTGAGTATCATTACATTCTGAACTCAAACCCATCTCAATACTTTAACTGTTATGTGAATTTATAAACAACTGTGATTTCAACATTTTTTAAACTTGGCATCTAATCTGCTGACTTAGATAGAAGGAGATTGATATGTCAAAAATTCGACACAAACAAAAATTAATCCTACCGTTCTTAGGGTTTGTATTGCTTATGTGTTTGATGGGTTGGCTCAACGTCTTTGACCAGCTCTTGAAGCTATCCATTAATTTACCTTCTCCAACTCTCATGACAACGTTGGGTTTCAATCAGCCTGTGCCCGATAAGCACAAAAATAGTGCTCAACTCAATAGAATAGCGAGCTTCCCAGATACTGATACAAATGTTCGTTTAAAAACTAATAGTGAATTATTTCTACCGATGCAGGAGAATGCTCCAGTAATCTCATCAGAGAGCTTCAGCCCACCGCTCATTGCATCTCAATTTCTTTTATCGATACCAAATTTATTTGCCGATGTTCAAAATAACGAGAGCGTGCTATTGGCAGCAGTGCAACAGGCCAATTCAGGAGACTATTGGGGAGAGCCAGCAACGAGTCATAGCTCCGGAACTGATCCAGTTAACCAACAGTTCGAAATACCGTCTCACTACGCGAGTTTTTTCGCGGTAACCTTGATGCAAGACCGGCTACCACCGGTCATTGAACCTGAAAGTAGTAACTGGGCGATCAATCGCGAGAGGCAAACCTCTCCAAAGCCTCGGCTGCGTAACACTAATGACAGCCGAGAGTTATATGTTTCAATCGGATATTTCACAAATCCAGAAAATTTAAAGCGAACGTTGGAGACGATCGCAATAACTGGTTATCCGAAGCAATTTACGCAGATCACTATTTCTGGAAAATCGGGGCACTGGGTTCGAATTGGTCCGTTTAATTCTCAAGAAAAAGTATCGAAGGCATTAGAAATTACAAAGTCTATGGGTTTTCATGATGCATATAAAATAAGTGGATAGTTTACTTTATTCGAAACTGCATTTACTGCAATTAGAAAGGCAGGCAAATTTAATTCTTACTTCCAAATTGTTCGTTCATACTAGCAAAAATACTGTCTAGTGATACGCGCTTATTACAATCTTGAAAGGCTTCTACCCTTAATTGTGCTGGATATTTCACACCCTGCAACGTAACTCCAGAATACTCAGGAGACATTACGATTTGTAATTCATCAGTTGTTCGAGCTCTAATGAATGCCTCCCCATATTTAAAACCTGAGGTTTGACCTGTTCTTGTGTTTTGCACACCGAAAGCATTTGGGTCGATTTCACAGTTAGTCTCAAGTGAAACCCGTGAGATAAACTCAACAGATTTTTTTTCTGAAACTAAACTGTCCGTAAAAAAGATGAATGTACCGATGCCGCTCAATCCAATGAGTACTATTTTAAGCATTTTTCCAGTCTCCTTTTGTCTCACTATGAAATTCTCATTATCGAGATATGAATTTTTTAATATCTTACTTTTCTATGCAGAATGTTTTTTCGAGCTTTAGAAGTGGATGCTCCATAATAATTGTTTCGCCCAATTCCTTCCTGCAAAATGATAGGAAATGTTCCATTTCTTCATAAAAAATACTCGATTTTGAGATGTATGCTTTGTCGGCAATCATCAGATTAAAAACTATGCATTTGTTCGTTGCAGAAAAAATGTGCTTTATTTCATCTCTCATGTAGGAACGCCAAGAGCCCACCTCCATGTTTGGTGCATAATTATATGTTCCTGACATTACATGAAAATCTGCTTTTCGAGCTGGCCTTGACCTATGCAGGAATGTTGCATCAGCCGTTTGTAAATTTTTTGAGCAATACGCAATCACTCTAT
>Ga0255753_1006163_pt1 | contig 11176 bp, 7 predicted proteins | sample 041ome_10_FD_179953 | JGI IMG/M metagenome (GOLD analysis project Ga0255753, IMG submission 179953) | Coastal salt marsh microbial communities from the Groves Creek Marsh, Skidaway Island, Georgia - 041412US metaG (version 2) | ecosystem: Environmental > Aquatic > Marine > Intertidal zone > Salt...
TTTGAGGAGCGCGAAAAGCAGTGGGAGGAGGAAATCTTCCTCCGCTTCTTTCTCATCCTCATTCAAGAAGAAAGTCAATCGAAGTTGTGTGAAAGTGATGGCGAACAACAATAACAACAACAACGAGTCGCGATACGGCGCGTGCTGGCCAGGAACCGCGACGCCGACGCCGGAAGAGTTAGCGTTTGAGTTAGGGAACGGGAACGTGAAGAAGATTTCTTTGCTCGGGTCGACCGGGTCGATTGGGACGCAAACGCTGGACATTGTGGAGGAACACCCGGATAAATTCGAGTGCGTGGCGTTCGCGTGCGGGAGGAACATCGAGTTAGCGGCGAAGCAGATCGAGAAGTTTCAACCGCAAATGGTTTCGGTGCAAGATGGGAAAGATATCGAGAAATTGAAAGAGACTTTGAAAGCGAGCGGGTATAACGGACCGATGCCGGAGTTGGTGTACGGGAACGACGGGATGTGCGCGGTGGCGGCGCACGAGAATTGCGAAGCGGTCGTGACTGGGATTGTCGGGTGCGCTGGGTTGCCGCCGACTGTGGCCGCGATAAACGCAAAGAAAAACATTTGCTTGGCGAATAAGGAGACTTTAATCGCCGGTGGTCCGGCGATTGTGCCGCTGGCGGTGAAGAATGGCGTAAAAATTTTACCCGCGGATTCCGAACACTCCGCGTTGTTTCAATGCATGCAAGGATTACCGCCGGGAGCGTTACGCAGAATCATCTTAACCGCCTCTGGTGGGGCGTTCAGAGACGTTGACCTCGCGGAAATGCAACGCATGGCCGAACAAGAGCCGGAAAAGTTACACGCGAAAGCGACCACGCACCCGAACTGGGACATGGGCGCGAAAATCACCTGCGACTCCGCGACGTTGATGAACAAAGCCTTGGAAGTCATCGAAGCGCACTACCTCTACGGTACCTCCTACGATAACATCGACGTCGTCATCCACCCGCAATCCATCATCCACTCCATGGTCGAAACCGCGGACTCCTCTGTCTTGGCCCAATTAGGCTGGCCGGACATGCGTCTCCCTATCCTTTACACCATGTCCTGGCCGCAACGCGTCAACTGCTCCGAACAAACCTGGCCGCGATTAGATTTCGTCAAAATGGGCGACTTAACCTTCAAAGAACCAGACACGAAAAAGTACCCGAGCTTAACCATGGGCTACGCCGCCGGTCGATTCGGTGGAACCATGACTGGCGTCTTCTCCGCCGCCAACGAACAAGCCGTCGCCATGTTTCTCGAAAAGAAAATCGGCTACTTTGACATTTACAAAACCATCGACATGGCCATGGAAGCGCACAAGAACGATTTGATTTTAGATCCATCTTTGGACGATATCGTGGCGTGCGATTTGTGGGCGAGGCAAAACGTGTTGGATAACGTCACTGCTGGGAAGTTGACCGCGAAAGTGCCGGCGTGAGGAGAGAGAAAGAGATGGAGAGAGAGAGAGAGAGAGCATTTTTATTCCAGCATTTACAATTAAATTTCCAACCATATCCACACTAAATTCCCTGCGCATTACCTAACTTTCGGAAAACGAACGATGTTGTCGTTCGAGACCGTACCTTCTTTTCGCGCCGTCCTCCCGTCGTCCTCGCGCTCCTCCTCCTCTTCCTCTTCCTTCTCATTCTGCGGCGGAGCAAGTCGTCTTCGTCGCCATCATCATCAAAACGACATCATCACGCGACGTCGTAAGAACCTTCTTGTTAGCGTCAAAGCGTCGTCGTCGTCTTCGGAAGAAGAAGAACAAGAAGAAGGAGAAGAAGGAGAAGAACGCGACGATCCTTCTTTAGAGAAAGAGTTCGAAGAGCGACGGAAACAATCGAACCGAGACTCCGCCGTGGATTGGATTTCCACCTGGAAAACGAATCAAAACGACCCGGAGTTTTTGGCAAAACAAGACATCGAACGACAGGAGAGAAGAGATAAAATTTTAGAAACAGCGCGAAGTTTCGAGTACGTGTTCGTGCACGATTTCATAAGTGGGTCGAAACCAAACGATGCATTCGCGCACATGTTTTTGAAGGACGAGTTGGGAAAGTTACAAATCGATGTTTTCGCTCCCGATTTGAGCGGCGTAGAGTCGATTTCTGAAGGCGTGGAGGTGTTGGCGAAAGCGATTGAAGAGAGACAAACGGAGCGCAACGGCGGGAGGGAGAAGAGGCCGCTGAGATTGATCGGGACGAGTGTAGGAGCTTTGTGCTGCGTTCTGTACGCTTCAAAGTGCGATAAGGAAACGTTTGAGGGTACCAATAGTAACGCGAATGGGAGTGAGGTGGATAAGCTTTTCCTCCTGGGACCATGCTTTAACGTCGAAAAATGCTTGTTTAATTATCGGGCGACGTTTAACGTTACTTTTACCGATTCGTTTATCGAAGACGCGAAGAAGATTGACAAATTTCCGTTCGTTACGTGCCCGACGTATATCGTGAGTGGAGCGGACGATACGATTTCGAGTTTGGAAGACGCGGTGCACTGGACGAGGCAAGCGAGTACGCTTTTGAGAGCGACGAACGAAGGCGACGAGGACACGAAAAAGATGAACACGTCGTCGGCGAAGGCAAATAAAGGGAGAGAGGCAGGGGAGAGACGGTTGTTAGAAGTGTCTGGCGTGGGTCATCGCGTGGAAAGCGCGTTACCGCACGCGTTACCTCGGTTTAAAGAGTTTTTCAATTTGCCGAACGTATAGAATAGAAGGAAAATAATTCCAAAAATAGCAAAAGAGGGAGGGGGTTGACTTGGAAGAAAAAAAGGAAGAGTTTCTGATTCATCACATGGATAATGCATCAAAATGATGACGAAACCGATCGAGCGGATAATCCTCGCGTCTCATCCGGAACGACGAGTAGCAGCCGATGTTCCTCCACTATCAGCTCTTTGAGCGAGTATAGCAACACAACCGGGGAGAGTTTACAAGAGGCGAAGAAGCGCGCTTTGAAGGAGTTGGAGACCAGATTTTTACGATGCAAGCAACGCGCGAAAGTGACGCACGAACGTAAGAAAGCGCTCGCAGAAAATGCAAAGCGCATGCGAGAGACTGTTTTACGGCACGACATGCTCGTTCGCGAGCGCCAAAATCAGTACGGGCGCGCAGAGAAAGCCGAGCAGATTGAAAAAGAGAGCGCGGTTTCGCTGAGTAAGACTGCGGAGATGTGTTTACAGATATTGCGAAAGACAAAAGATCAAATGCGATTTTGCGAGCACAGAGCGAATAGATACGCGATCGCTAAGGACTATCTAGAGACGTTTTTGGCTGAACACGGAGAGAACAAGCACCATGAAGAAAAAGAAGATGAAGAAGATGGAGGACGAGAGACGAATACCACCCCTTGCGACGAATCGCCTTCACCTTCCTCTTCTTCTCTTGTTTCGATCAATCATCATCATCATTATCGTCATAACAGAATGAATTTCGAAGATATATACGATATCATCGTGAGATGCAATTCACTGAAAGCAATCAACGACACCTTAACGGCGAGACGATCTCAAGCTCGAGAAAATGTGCGATTAGAGGCTTCCGAACACGAATCCGCGCTTGCGATGTTTCGCGCGCTGCGTCTCGAACCAGAACAAAATAGCTTGCTTCAATTGCACTCTGAGCTTGAAAACGCGCGCATTCTGTCTTCTCTCGAGAGAGAAAAATCAAAGAAGAAACGCGACGAACAAATGCACGTATCGAAAATTAAATCCACCATCGCCAACCTCTACGAAAACGTCTGCGAGAAGAGCTCGGTCAATCGCTCAATCGAAACTACCGCGAACGAGAGATTAGACAACGACAAAACCGACTCAAAAAAACACCTCGAGGACGTCGCGTCACAACTGCGCCACATAGCACACTTCGCTCGCGATTTCAAACGCATACTCACAAATTCTTGAATCATTTAATAAATATATTTATGGTAGTCAAAGCAAAAACGCTCTGCGAATTCAAACATACTAACACCGCGCTTCGTAACGCTCTCCTACAAAAAATCTAACGCCTGTTACCACCGCTCTTCTGTTGCCGCCTCTCTCGTCTCTCCCGCATCCTCTTCTCGTGTTTGCTCTCCCGTTCCTCCGTCGAATCGTTCTTGTTATTCATCCTAAAATTCTTCACGTATGGCCCGACGTACCCCCACAACGCGTACGCGCCGTACGCAGGGACAAAATACGTCAAGTACCAAAACCTATCGCTCACGAACGAGCTCAACCACATGCTCGCGCACGTCACGTACACGCAGTCGTAATAATACTGCGTCAAACCAGGTTGCGATAAATCCATGCCAGGGTCGACCAGTTCTTTCGTGTGCGCATCGTACGTCGGTTTTGCGTGTTTCAGTAAACTCCGGTAGCAAAACAAACACGCGCACGACCAGAAGACGGTGTGGAATTTCCAAATCGGATGTTCGGATGATGATGATGATCTAAATTGCCACACGAATCGAACGAGCACGTGTTGCAGAAAAGAGACAGACACGAGTTTGTGGAGGAAAGAAATTCTCGCGCGGTTGCGCTGGAGGATTTTTTTCGCGCTGTCGCCTGCCATTTTGATTGAGATCGTGAGTCCTTTGCGCGTGTGAAGTTTTAATGGAGAATTCGCTTCACGATTGGAAAATTGCATCACAAAAAATATGGTACCGAATACAACTCTTTCGATGCGTTACGCGCCGCGTTTGCCGATTCAGCCGATTCAAACGAAGCGTTCTGCGACGACAACAGCTTCGAGGAGTGAGGAGCGATTGGTAGTTTTGAAGAAGAAGAGCATCATCAAAACTGCTCGTTTGGGTTCTTTTTCTTCTGTTGATGTTGATGGCACTGGACTCAACATTTACCTAATCCAACGCGCTTCGTCGGTCGTCGCGAGGAGTAATACTGCGATGGTTCTTTCGATGATGATTGCAGCAGCGGAGGAGGATAAGGATGAGGCAAAAGCGGAGAGCTCGGTGATTGTCGGCGCTGGCCCAACTGGTCTCGTCACCGCCATCATGCTCGCTCGCAGAGGTTGGAACGTGAGAGTCCTCGAAAAAAGAAACAAACCGGAAAAGGCGAACAACGCGGACGTTTGGGGGGATCCTCAGAGGAGTTATAACATCGGCTTATCCGCTCGAGGACAACTGGCGTTGCAGAAATACGATTTATTAGACGTGGCGACGGAGTATGCGAAGCGAGTCAAGGGAAGGTGCGACTTCGATAAAGACGGAAACCCGGTGGAGAAGTTGGTACAAAAGAAGTTTGACACGCAAGTCATTCAGAGAGATCGATTGGTGGCGGCGCTTTTGGAAGAGGTCGAGAGTAATTATGCGGACAGCGTAACGGTCGAGCACGGTGTCGCGGTGAATTCGTGCACGTTTTCGGAGAGTGGCGATAAAGCGACGTTGGAAATTTTCGAGTGTAAAGAAGACGGCGATTATTGCGACACGAAGGCGAAGGAGACGATCGAAACGTCGTTGGTTATTGGCGCGGAAGGAAACGCAGGGAAACGAGGGAGCGCGGTGATTCGAGCGATGGATGAGAGTAAAATGTGCAAGACTAAGATGGTAAAGTTGAAAGAAAGGATTGAATCTACGAGAGTGTATAAGATTATTCCTATTGAACTACCGGATGGGTTTCGGACCGATTTGAACTATTCCTCGAGAACCGGGAAAGGCGTCGCGATGGAGTGTTTGCCGACGAAAGAAGGTCTCTTGGTCGGTGTTTTGTTGGTTAAACCTACGGACGAGGAAACGTGCCTGAAACTCTCCGACCCGAAGAAATTAAGAGAGTATTTGGACAGCGATTTCCCGATGTTTTCGAAAATGGTCAGCGACGAAAACGTCGAGAAGGTTGCGAAATCTAAATTTTCCGGTTTGCCGAATTTTCAATACGCCGGGGGCGCTTTACATCTTGGCAGTTGCGCGGGATTAATCGGCGATGCTATTCACACGGTCAAACCGTACTTTGGGATGGGCGTAAATTCGGCGTTTGAAGACGTGACTGTTTTGGAAGAGTGCATCGAGAACGCTAAAGGCGATTCGAAGATTTTTTTACCGCTTTACTCGAAAAAACGAGCCGCAGACGCCAAAGCGCTCGTGGAAATCTCGCACGGTTTCGATGGTGGATTCTTAACGTTCGTGTTACCATTAATATTGGATTCTATTTTTCACCGCATCGCGCCGTGGTTATTTATGCCGAATACGATTCAAATGTTACAAAAAGACGACTGGAGTTTTGTGCGAACCAGTCGACGAAAACGGTTCGATCGAACGTTACAGGTTTCGATTCTCGCGTCTATTTTCGCAGGATCGGTGAGCTTAGTGATGATGCTCGTCAAGTTTCTGTGGAGTAAAAAGTTTTTTCTAGCGTAAAATGTATGATGCGAATTGATAACGGGTACCCTCTATGCTTTATTCTATCATCTATCTCTTTGAAGAAGGCCCCGGTCCGTCCCAGGAATTCGCGAGCGTATGGTTGTTCAACTGGAACTCCTTGTACTCTTTACTCTCAAAATACGCCTTCAACTCGGGCCTGCTCTTCATCTCCGCGTGAAACTTCTTCAATCTCGGAAACTCACTCAACATGTCTTGCTTTTCCACAGCTTCCCCATCTTTTTCGCGCACTAACGTCTGATAGTGTTCGTGTTGGTCGATCATCTCAAACGCGTGAAAATCGCAGGACGACACCGCGTCTTTCTTCGCGAAATACGTAAAATCGTGAAACTGTAACCAACTCTCCAGCTTCTTGTACGTCTTTTTGCACGCGCCAAGATGTTCAGGAAGTCGCTCGTAAAACTCACTCTGCGTTCGCACGCTGTTCGGAAACTTATACACGAGGCGAATGACGCTATTCCGCAAATCGAATATCTCCATCGCAATCTGCGCGTTTCGTAACCTCTGGTCAGAGTTCTCGTCTGTCTCGTCCACGCCAATCTTTCTGCCGAGGTAGTCACAGATGCACAAAAACTGTACGATGGTTTTCTTCTCCTCGTGGTCGATCAAATACGGGATATTCGCCAAAGGATTCGCGTCTTTGATCATCTCCACTTTATCTCGCTTGAACCATTCGTTCACTCCGTTTGCATCTTGCGCGTATTGCACGTCTTTGAAGTTCATCTCAGCGCCGCCACGATGGGTATACTTTCCCCAGTGTAAAAGCATGCGTATGGCGGCTCCAAGACCTCGCATTTGCCAGTACCCCATGGTAAAACGAGGTTGTTGTCCCTCCCCCGTCTCTTCTTCGGCCGTTTCGCTTTTCCATTTTGGTTGCGGAGGCGTCATGTTTGTTCTCTTTTGTGTCGTAAACGAAAGAGTCAACGCTTTCCGTATCTGTTTTATCTTTTTCCCAAGAAGGGGAGTTTAGGGGTCTGTCTCCTCACTCTTTTTCCCTCCTTGCACTCGACGCACGCGCGCGCTTTACATGCGCTTCAACGCCTCGTCCGGCGGCCCGTTTTCGTTGAGTGCTCTGCAACAACACAGACCAAACTGCTTGTGCTGCGTGGGCCAACCGGACCCGGCCTTCGAAAAGGCGATTGAGAATTTGAAACGATTAGCAACACCATCAACAACTACAAAACACCTAAACGCAGCAATAAAAGCGGTCGAGGAAGAAGAAGGAAGAGACGAAGGGGCAGCAAATGCGCCGTCGTTTGCGAAGTCTGAAAGTATTTCAGGGATAAATCAAACCGTCGCGGAGAGTTTCGTTCGCATGTGTCGCAGCAACGGAAGCGGCAAAATGCGATTGAGTAAATCGAAGCAGAAGGTTGCGATGAAGTTGAAGATGAAATTCGAGGCGCGGTTATTTACGGCGGAGGAAATCGAGAGGATGCAAGAGGCGGTTTTGGAAGCGTACGAGGAAACTTTGGATTTAGAAGAGAAGAAGATGAAGACCTGAAGAAGAAGAAGAAGAAGAAGACATCATGGCATCGAAAGTTATCGAAAGGATAGAGCAGAAAGTATCCGACGACCCCGACGCGAAAGCGATCGTCGAACACGATCCTTTCTCGTCCTCACGCGATGGAAAGACAGTCTCGACGAGTTATGGCGACTTGTGGACGAAGAGCGGGAGGATGGCGAAGACGCTTATGCGCTCATCGGAGATGCGCGGCGTCGAGATGGTAGGCGTCGCGGTTAATGAGGGATACATGTTGCACGTGTGCCAGGTGGCTGTGCTTAGAGCGGGGAAGACCTTCGTGCCAATATCGATAGAAGAAGGAGGTCGGCGAAGGTTGAATGCGGTGTGCGAGTTGTGCGAGTTTGCGTCTGTCGTGGTTAGGGATTGGACGCATAAGGAAGCTTTGCTTGAAATGTTAGATGCGTCGAAAAGGAGGTGGATGGAAGACAGGGTCGTCGTTGCGGATGAAGCGGTCGTTAGCTCGGACGAACGAAGAAGGGCTCCACTCATATCATCATTGGTAGAAAGAAAGGAAACATTCGTTTCGCACGTGTTTTTTACGAGTGGTTCGACCGGTGCCCCTAAAGGCTGTGTCGTCTCGGAGAAGGCGCTGTTTTCATACTGCTCGGCGAGAAACGATAAACTGAAGATTACAGAGACGAGTCGCGTTTTCATGGCGTCTTCTTCTACCTTTGATCCGAGTTATGGCGACGCTTTAAGCTGCTTCATCGCCGGTGGCACTTTGCACGTTGGGAATACGAAAACGGCGACGTTTGAACATTTAGGTGTATTACTCGGAAGATCTCAGGCGAATTTTTGCGCGTTGACGCCGTCGCTAGCCTCGACGATTTCGGATGCAGATTTGCAAGCGATTGAGAACCCGTTGCTCATTACGTTAGGTGGCGAACGCGCGAGCACAAAACTTCTCGAAAAACTTCTCGATGTAAAGAATATTAAAGTTGCAAACACATACGGGGTGACAGAATGTACGGTGTATCAAACCTTTGGGTTGATGCGTGACGCTTCAGATTCAAAGAAAATTGGCAAACCACTTGACGGTGTTTCTATCGTTCTCGCTCGCGACGACTTGAACAAAATATTGGATCCAAATCTCGATCGTGGAAAGATTGGAGAGATTTATGTAAGCGGCGATCAAGTCGGCGAAGGCTATTTTAAAGCCGAAGAGCTCACTCGCGAGAGATTTATTACGCTGAACGACGCGCGATACTTTCGAACGGGTGATTTTGCAAAATACGACGAAGAGTCTGAGGAGTGCGAATTAGTTTTCCTAGGACGGAAAGACTCACAAGTAAAAATAAATGGCGTTCGCATTGAACTCGAGGAGGTTGAAAGCCTAGCGATGGAGGCATGCGAGCGATTCGTGAGTGCCATCGCGGCGTGCGCTTTTTCAAAATCTGAGCTGGTCTTATTTTGCTGCGTTCCAGAAACCTCTTTTGAAGGCTTAGTGTCGATTAAACCAGACCTCGTCGATGCCATACGGTGGTGCATCTCGAAGACCTTACCGAAATTTATGTGGCCGAAACAGATTTTCATCCTGGACGAACCCAATTTGCCGCTCTCTGCGAACGGCAAAATTGATCGGCGTTTGCTTCTTTCTGAGGAATATATGGGGATGCTCATAGCGGAGAAAATGACAAATCTACGCGTTGGTGAAGAAGATGAAAACGATCTTTGTCTCGAGACTCCGCTCGATTTTGCCATTGCAGACGCGTGGCGATGGGCTTTGAATCTTGATGCAAGCGACGGCAAATCTGTCTTGCGTTTGAACTCTAATTTTCTCTTTATGGGTGGTGATTCGTTGGGTGCATTGAGCGCCGTTCGGAAGCTGAGAGAAACTCTCAGCCAAATCTCAACTATATCACCGAGTGGAATGGATGGTATTGGAATCTTTGGCGAAGATTTCGGCGCGTTGAGCCCGCACGAACTTTTGCAAAGACCGGTTTTGCTGACGTTCGCTTCGCATCTCGCCTCGACGCTAAATTTGCCAAAATCGTGGACGGAACGAAAAGGAGGAATATCAGAGAAACGAGACTCGACAGTCGTCGAAGCACGTTCTGAATACGAATTATCGCTCATACGTTTGCTCGTAAAATCAAATCAGTTCAAAGCAATCGAGGCGATTTTGAAAGTTTACGAGAGCGAGGAGCGCTCTCCTCCTCGCGACGACGCGGCGGTATGTCTCGCGTGTCAACTCGGTCACACCGAGTCCCTCGACATTCTGATAAAAATGAGTGTCTTTGAATTAGAGTTGGAACACTGCCGAGGTGCACGAAATGCAAATTTGCTCCACTGCGCAGCTCGAAACCCGGCAAAAGCGGGAAAAGTGCTCGCGATACTCGCAAAAAATTGCTCTGAATCCGTGTTGGCAAAACTCATGCAAAGCAAAGACGACGACGGTCAAATTCCATTACACGCCCTCGCAAGATTTGGTGCGAGTCGCTCGCTCATAAACGACTTTCTTTTGATTTCCAAGAAATCAGGAAAGGATTTGATCAACGCGCGCGACGGATTTGAAAGGACACCTTTGCACTGGGCGTCTGTAAACGGAAACAAAAACACGCTTTGTGCGCTTCTCGAGTTTGGAGCAGACAAGTCTTTGAAAGATGGAAATGGTGAAACATCATTAGACGCAGCTGAGCGCAGGGCTTTATGCGCATCGAGCGAACGCATTCCAGGTGAACGTCCGAGCAAATGGGCGGACATTGCCACCGTCCTTGGCGGTTCCGGCAGCACGAAACACCTCAAGGGAAAGAAGTAAAATATACCGCGCGTAGAATTAGAAATGTAGAATGTAGAAAGTGCAAGCGCTAGATACTAGTAATACTCTATAACTACAACGCCTCACGACTTTTTAGCGTTCGCGAATAAATCTTTCACGTCCCAATCGTCACCCGCGTCGTCGTCGTCCTCGTCGTCGTCTTCTCTTTTCCCTTTCTTCTTCCCTCCATTTTTACCTAAAAACTTCTCCAACTCTCCAACCCTCCCACTATCGTTCAACCCGATTGCAAAATACGCCAAATGTCTCCTTTTCCTCGCCATCAGCGCTTTCTCGTCGACCGTGTCTCCCATCAGTTCCAATTTCCTCTGTTCCTCCGCTTTCACTTTCTCCCTCTTTTCCTTGAGACTTTTCTTCCGTTTCTTCAATTTATGCTTGCGAATTTTGTTTTGTTCCGATGATGATGACGAGAACGTGCCTCTTCCTTCCTTCGCGCGTTTGAGCGATTGTTTGACCAGTTTGGAGGACATGATGTGGTTGTGAATTAGTATTATTAGTATTATTCCACGAGAG
>Ga0255753_1006164_pt1 | contig 11176 bp, 10 predicted proteins | sample 041ome_10_FD_179953 | JGI IMG/M metagenome (GOLD analysis project Ga0255753, IMG submission 179953) | Coastal salt marsh microbial communities from the Groves Creek Marsh, Skidaway Island, Georgia - 041412US metaG (version 2) | ecosystem: Environmental > Aquatic > Marine > Intertidal zone > Salt...
TCTTCTAATGAAGCTTTTTTCTCAATCTCATATTCCATATTACATTCTTCAATTAGTTCAATTTTTTGTTTTCTAGAACCCATTACTTTGATTTTTCCATTTTTTATTTTACGATTTCCATTTTTATCCCATAATAATTTTTTAAATTTTTTATCAACGACTTTATCAATATTTTTTTCAATAATTTCATCAATTTCATTTGTTTTTAATGATTCTAATCCTTGCACAACATTACTTTTCATTCCTCCAACATACATACCAGCAGTTGCATAATCTCCATTATTTTTTTTAAATGGTTTTCTATCAAACATTTGTTTTAATAATTCAAGATGACTTCTTCTTGTTGATAATACAAGAGTTTGTCTTCCAAGTTTTGTATAATGTATTGTATTTTTAATAATAAATTCATTTCGTTTATGATTATTAACAATATCTTCTGTCATTTCGACAAGATTAAAACCACCAGACCAAGTTTTCTTTTCCTCATAATCATCATCATAATAACTAACTACTTTGACAAGAGTATATGGTTTTTCTAATTTCATATTTACTTCTATCATTGGACCTAACCACCAAAAGAATATATTTTCTAGACGGTCATTTCTTTGAGGTGTTGCAGATAATCCTAATTTATATTTAGTAGAGATAATAGGTAATGCTCTACTAAACATTGGACTACTAATATGATGACATTCATCTGATATTACAAATCCAAAATCTTTAAATGTTTCACTTGTATAACCCCTATCTTCTCTTACAACTGTTTGCAACATTCCAATAACAAAATCTTTACCATCAACTTCAAATGCTTTGCCTTTAATTTTTCCAATTTTTGCGACTGGACAAAAATAGCTTAATCTATCAATCCATTGGTCAAGTAATACAGAAGTATGAACTAAAATTAAAGTCTTTTGTTTTAATAATGTAGCAAGATATATAGAGCAAAACGTTTTTCCGAAAGCGCATTTCGCTGTTAAAACGGCACCACCAATTTCTTTCATTTGAGAAAATGCTTTATCTAGGAATGGAACTTGATAATCTCTTGGTGGATATATTGTTTTAAATTCACTAGTAAATGGTAGTCCATCCTTAATTAAATTTTTAGGTGGAATTCCAATATTTTCTCTAGCCCAAAATGGAGGGAGATATAAATATGTTTTATTTTCTTTATATGCTTTAACTTTTGGGGCGAATTTTGCGTAATCTTTATGAACGACTGCTTTTAATGTTAGGTCTTGTTTTAAATTGCGAAGTGTATCATCATCAAGATGTTCTTTGCGAATAATACATCCATTTCTTTTTAAGAAAGTAAATTCATTAATATGATTATATTTTTGTTTGTTTACAGTTGGTAAAATACTTTTAGATTTTTTTGGCATACTTTACTATAAATATTATATTCAATTTTAAAAAATTAAAAATAAGTCCATTACAATAATATATTTTTTAAAAATATGTTAATTTAAAGGTTCCTTTAATAATAATAAATCGATTAGTTGAGATTTTTTTAATTTACTACTATATCCTCTAATACCTTTTTCTTTACATATTTTTTTCAAATTCACAACAGTCATCTTTTCGAATGAGTTCGTTGTATCCTTTAGTTGTATAATTTTTTCATATTCATAACCTTCTTTTCTCATGATTAATGAGTTTTTTCTATGCTCTTCTTGTTTCTCTTTCTTTTCTTTGTCTTTGTCTATAGCAATTCCAACCAAATCATAAAAATATTCAGCCATATCCCATTCATCTTCCGTAGCAGTATTAAAATAATCATGAAAATTTTCCCATATATGTTGAGGTTTACATGCGACTGTTGCTACGACATCTATAATTGATTCTTGTATCTCTTTTGCTTTTTCAAATTCATCATTTTCCATCATGTCCCAATATTCATTAAAATTATTTCTTACAATATTAATTATTTCACAATAATCATATATTTTTTTATCAGAATCATCTTCTACATCTCGTAGTAATTCACATTGAATTCCAAATTCTTTAAAAGTTTGTTGTTCTTCTTTTTTTTGCATTTCTATTTTAATTGATATAATCAAAAATTATAATTTATAAGATTTTATAAAATCAATTTTAAATATAATACAATTATATAAATATGGAAGAACAAAAACCATTTTGGGAATTAATCTATGATAATTATCTTGAACACAAAAATACAATAATGGGTATATGTATTATTGGAAGTATAATGTCAATGTCTTTGAAAATACGAAATTTAGAAAAAACAAATACTTTATTACAAACACAATTACAATCACAAATAGATAATTTGAAAATTGAAAATAATTTTTTAACACAAACAATTAAACAAATTGATAAAGATAATAAAAATATTGTAATGTGGTTTGCACAAGGTCCAAAATTTAATAAACCAAGAAATTATTAATTTTATTTTAAAAAAAAATAATATAATTTTATTATATATATCAAATCAAGAATGTTAAAAGCCATTAAAAAATCAGTTAATAGTATTATTAGTGTTCCATTAAAATTATTAGATAATTCAGTAATTAATGCATATGTAAAAATTGGTTTAGTTATGTTTGCATCAATCATTGCACCACATCCACCAACATTTTTATTAAAAATGTTAAAAAGACCAGCAACAAAATTATTAGTATTAACAATAATTGCATATACCGGTATTAAAGACCCAATCCTTTCTCTATTAATTGCAATTTCATTTATGATTGCAATGATGGCATTACACCGTATTGAAACAACAGTAAATATAAATAAAGTATTACGTGGTGTAGTAGATATTCCACAAAAATTATTACACGATTCAGTTGATTTAGCACAAGATGCATTACATACAGGAGGTGAAATTGCAGGTATTCCAGCAATTACAGGAATTACAAACTCTATTGTTGATAAAGCACAATCATTAACAAATATGGCAATTGATGGATTACAAGATGCATTTTTAGGAAAAGAAGATGAAATCCAAGAAAACTTTACAATGGCAGACCGTGTAATCAATGTAGAAGTTCCAGAAATTGGAAAATTAGATGGTTTAGATGGTTCAAATAAAGAAAAAGAATTCGCTGCCCCATTATAAATTGAATAAATAACGTTATATTATAAAAATAATTCTATAATATAATTATATAGATATCTTATTATGACAAAAAATAAAAAACCAACAACAAAGAAAATTATTATGAAAAAAAATAAAAAATCAATAACAAAGAAAATAAAAAAAAGTCAAAAAGGTGGTTCAGTTTTAGGAAAAGGTGGATTTGGTTGTACTATTGACCCATCTGTATTATGTTCATCTAAATCAAAATTTAATTCAAATAATACTGTTTCTAAATTAATGGTTGTCAAATCAAAAGACATAGAATCAATTAATAATATTATTGGTGAATATATTATTGGTAAAAAATTAATTGATAATGATAAAAGACATATTCATTTTTTAGGAGGATTATCAGTATGTGAATTATCACAAAATAAAATTTTATCAAATAGAGATTTATTAAAAGATATAAAAAGTTGTGATTTTAGTAAATATATTCAAACAAATACACATACATTTTTTAATATGGTTATGCCAAGAGGTTATGAGTTTCTTGATATTTTTCAATATTTAATTGATAATAAAAATTTATTTAGAATAATAGGTCATTTAGCAAGAGGTATTAAAATTGCAGCAAGAAAATCACAAGTAACTTTATTAGATATTAAGTATGATAATATTTTATTTACAAAATATTCTGATAATTTTATTTGTCCAGTATTTATTGATTTTACAGCAGAACACGTTTTAACAAAAGAAAGAAACTTACATGATTATGCAAAAGATTTTTCAAGTTCTAATGTTGATTATTATCCATGGCCTCCAGAGATTAAAATATTATTATATAGTGGTGCAATTGTTAAACATAATAACCAATATCCAAAAAAACAATTAAAATTTGATATTGATAATGTTATTCAAAAAGTATTAAGTTTAGATTATAATTTTTATCATAAGTTAGAGAAAAAAGGAACAGTTAATGCTAGAAAATCATTTTATTATAATGTATATCATTATTATTATGGTATTCGTCGAATGGAAAGTCAAAATTTATTAAAAGAATTTATAACTAGAAAACCAGATATATTAAAAAGAACAACTGGTTATGGTCAATTATATGAAGATGTTATGGATACAATGACAGTTTTAAGAGAAAATTTAAATAGTCGTCCAATGAATCCATTAGTTTCAGAAAAAATAATGTTATGTCAAGTTGGAAGAATGTTTCAAACATTATTAATAAATTATTTTTCTAATATACCTTTAACAAAAGTAGATTTAAATACACCAACTTCATCTCCAGTTAAAACAATTAAAGAATTACATCATATTGTATATGAAATGATGCATCCAAATATTAATAAAAGACCATCTGCTGATGATATTATTAGAAAGGTTGCAAAAATATTAAAAATTAAAAATATAGGATTTGAATCTTTTTTAATTGATATTAATAGTTTAAGTTCAGATATTAAAAATCAAGTTAAGAAGGAAGTTGGTATTAAAGTAAAAAACCCAAAACATTTAAATAAATATTTAAAAACTGCATCTAAAAAATATTTAAAGTAATATAATATTAATTTTATTAAGTATTAAAAAATTAATAAATAATAATATATGTGTAAAATAATGTTTTTGAAAAAATTTATAGATAAAATTAAAAGTTCAACAAATTATTATTATAATTATAAATTTGATGTAATTGGAATTGGTGGTCATGGTTTTGTAATTGAACCAGGAATTAATAATAATACATATGAACAATTGTATGATTGTATTTCAAAAATAATTATTTTATCAAAATCAGAAGTTGATTTATTTAATGAAATATGTGAAGAATTTAGAATATCAAATTTATTATTAAAATACGATAGAGATATGATATATTTTTTAGGTGGATTTGATATATGTCAATTAGATAAAAATATATTATATAAAAATATTTCAGTTATCGAAGATATTGATTTACAAGAAAAAGTGTGTATGTCCAAAAGTATTTTTGAGAAAGATACAATATTTATAAATATTATAATGAAAAAAGGATATGATTTTTATCAAGTTTTTTCTAATCTAAATTCATCTATTTATATATGTTATATATTATATCATTTAATAAATGGTATTAGAATTTGTATTAAATTTACAAATTATGTAATGATGGATATAAAATTAGGAAACTTATTATTTATTAATCATAAAGAAAATTATATTTGTCCAGTATTTATTGATTTTACAAGGTGTCATATTCTTGATAAAAAAAGACAATTACATTCTTTCATTGATGATTTTTCAAAAGAATATCCTAAATATTATCCATGGTCTCCAGAATTAAAAATAATGTTAGTACGAGAATATTATAACAGAAAGAAATATAGATATAAATATTTCGATGATTATATATTAAATTCATTAATTACTGAAAGAAATTATTATAATGATTTAATGAAAACAAATGATATTGATTATCAATATATAAAATATATTAATCCATATAGTTATTTTTATGGTTCTACAAATAGTAATATAAATATACTTAATTATATTTTAGAACAACCTAAAAATAAAATCATAAATGATATGATTTATATAAATATTAAAAAAGATTTATTGGCAAGTGTTTCTATATTAGAAGAAAATTGTTATTCATCATATATTGACCCTCGTATTTCTGAAAAAATGATGATATATCAATTGGGAAAAGTTTTTCATGAAATTTTATTATTTCACTTTATAAAAGTTTTTGAAAAAAAACAAGATAATATAATATTATCTGATAAGTTAAGAATTATAGAAAATATACATTCACTTATAATGTTATCATTACATCCAAATATTCATAAAAGACCATCATGTAATTATTTTTTAGAAAAAATAAATAAATTAGTAAATATTGAAAATAATGGATTAATTGATATAAGAACCTTGCCAATTAAAAGACAAGAAAAAATTCAAAATATTATAAATAATAATAAACTTAGAAAAAATAATTTATAGGAATATAAAATATAATAAAAAATAAAATAATCTTTTATTATATAGTTTAATTAATGAGTATTAAAAAATCTCAAAAAGGTGGTAAAATAATAGGTTCTGGTGCATATGGTTGTGTAATTAAACCAGCATTATTATGCAAACCAATTGTAAAAAAATATCATAAAAATATAGTTTCAAAAATTATACATATTAATAGTTTTTTATCCAATGATGAAAAACAAGAAATTAAAATAGAATATTTAATTGGTAAATATTTACATCGTTTTGATAAAAAGGGATTATATTTTTTAAATCCAATTCAAGGTTGTTCATTTAAATTAAATACTAATTTTGTAAAACCATCTGTTCGAAAAGATTTAAAAAATTGTGAAATCTATGGTAAAAAACCAGAGTTATTTAATATTGTTTATCCAAAAGGTTATGATTTATTTGATTTGATTAGAATATCAAATCCATATAACTTTTTTGAAATTATTACAGGTCATATTGCAAAATCAATTCAAACATGTGCAAGAAAAGCAAAAATTTTATTACTTGATATTAAAGAAACAAATATAATTATTTTACAAAATAATAAAAATTTATTACATCCAGTTTTAATTGATTTTTCACCAGAACATGTTGTTTATGGAAAAAATATAAAATCTGCAGACAATCGATATTTATATAATTTTCTTGATGATTATAATTCATTTGAACCATTATATCCATATTGGTCTCCTGGAATTAAAACATTATTAATAAAACAAAAAGAAATTGTTAAAACAACAATGAAAAAATCAAAATATAAAGAATTCTTAACACCTTTAAAAAATAAATCTTTTTCAAAATTAGTTGATATGATATTAAATGTTGAAATGATGATTGAAGATGAGAAAGAAAATGTAAAAATAACAGAATATGAATTATTTAATGTTTATGATTATTATTATTCAAGTTCTATAAGAGGAGAACAAACAAATTATCTTAAATATATGATTAAAATGATAAATCCAAAATATAAAAAAAATAGTAAAAATAAATCAGCTTTACATGATAAACTAAAACAAATCTCAATGGAAATTCATAATGATTTAGTTGAATCTGGTAAGGTAGTTGCAAAAATGATAAATAGTTTTAATGAAGAAACTGCTGAAAAAATAATGATATACCAACTTGGTAAAACATTATATTTTTTATATGAACCATATTTTTTAGATTTTCAAACAGAAATTAATTATATTCGTAATCCCGAAATTTTAAATAATAAAATAACTTATAAAAAATTTAAAGGGATTATTCAAATACATAAATTAATATTTCATATGATGCATCCAAATATAAATAAACGACCAAATGCAGAGGAAGTAATGAATATTATTAATATATTATTTTCTAATCCCAAAACAAAAAATCATTATTTAATTGAACCAAATAATTTAATCGATAAAGAAAAACTTAAAAAGTTTAAAGAAGATACTAAAAAAAATATTACTTCATTACGAATTGAGAAACATTATAAAAATCTAGCAAGTAAAAATGTAAAAAATAAAATATCATCGATTAAACAAATCAAAGAAGATAAATCTAAAAAATCTAAAAAATCTAAAAAATCAAGTTCAAAAGTTAGAAGAAATACAGTTTAAAAAATGAAAATTTATTATTAATTAGGTTTTAATTAATAATAATCATTTAAAAATGAAGTCATCTTTTGATATAATTAATGTTAAATCAATAAATGATAAAGTTGAAATTAAAAAATCAAAATATATAAAAGATAATTTATGTGAAGGGATGTTTGCGATAAAAGATATTAAAAAGGGAGAACCGATTACAATATATTTTGGTGATATTCTTGATAGTGAAGAATTAATTGGAAAATATAATAATAATATTTCAGTGATGAAATATATTAGAAAAGGTTATGATTTTATTGTTGATGGAAGTTGTGCATATAAAACTAGAAATTTAAATTTGCTTGGTGTATATGTGAATGATATATTAAAACCGAAATCAGATTCATTAAAAGACCTTTTAAATTATCATAAATCACGTTTAATTTGTAATATTGAAGTTAAAGAGACAAGTGATTTTCCAATATATATTGCGAGAAAGGATATAAAGAGAGGACAAGAGTTATTTGTTCATTATGGAATACATTATTGGTTATTAGAGATGGGAATACCGCCACAAAAATTAAAAAGTTATGATAATAAATTAAAGAAATATTTATCATAAAAAAATAGTAATTAATATTGGACTTAAATTATAAAATAAGTCCATTATAAATAATTATTTTTAAAAATTATTTATTATTCATCTCCTTTTAATAAGTTAAACATCTTTAAAGCATTATAACTAGCATTCATTTCGGCATCTTTTTTTGTTTTTCCAATTCCTTTACATATTTCTTCTTTCACCCATGTATTTCTATTATCTTTATAATTTTTTAATAATTTTACTACATATGTTCTCTTAATTGGTGGTCCAAGTTGAACATCAACTTCATATTTTGGAAAATTCCAACCACTTATTTGAAAAAAGTTTAATATTCTATGTTTATAATTTTTATTTGTATGTATTAATTCTGTAAAATTAACACATTTATCTATTGTTGATACTACAAATTTTTTAGCAGTATTATAATCTATATCCAATGATATTGCAGCAACAAATGCTTCAAATGTATCTTCTAAAATACTATCTTTATCTCTTCCATAAATATTCTCAAGTGTATCACCTAAAAGTAAAAATTTATTAAATCCATAATATCTTGCAAATTTAGATAAATAATCAACTGAAATAATATTGATTTTTAATTTTGTCATATCTCCTTCATTAAATGATGGAAAACGATTAAATAAATATTCAACAGTTGATGCTGATACAATTGAATCACCATAAAATTCAAGTGTTTCATAACTATTCGGTTGTAAATCAACAATAGAATCTTCTAATAATAAAACTTTATCCAAAAGATTTCTAATAGAATCTTTAACATATGTTTTATGAACAAATGCTTGTTGATATTTTTCAATATTATTTGGTTCTTTTTTAATATTTGCTTTTAAAAGAATATTTCTAATATCATCTAATGTCAATTTAATATTTCGACGGTTTAAATTATCCATTTTTAATATAATTTAAACTAATTTTTTATTTATATTATAATTATAAATCAATTTTTAATTAAAAATATTAAACATATAATTATAATATAATATAAACATTATGGCAACTCTTCCCCTAAAAGATAATCAAACTGGAACACCATTAGGAAATATTAATTTTTCTGATACACAAAATGCACAATTAGTCAATGATGTAATAAAAGATGTTGAAACAATATCAACAGTTGATGAAGAATTACCTCCGCAACAAATGCCCAAACAGATGATGCCCCAACAAATGCCCCAACAAATGCCCCAACAAATGCCCCAACAAATGCCCCAACAAATGATGCAACAAATGTATCCACAAATGATGCCACCACAAATGAACCAACAACAAATGATGTATCCTCCACAAATGATGCAACAACCATTAAAAGAAAATTTTGAACAAACAGAAAAAAAGAATGATTTTATGTCTAATTTATTTAAAAATCTTAAAAATATGGCAATTGTATTTTCAATAATGTTGTTCTTTCAAATTCCACATGTAAAAAATATGTTTACTAAATTACCATTTACATTAACTCCAGAAGGACACCCAACATTTGTATTATCATTATTATCTATATTAGTCGGGTCAATTATATACTTTTTAATATTCTCAATATTCTCATTATAAAAGTAAATCTAATAAAAATATATTGGATTTACTCCATTGGTAATCTTTGATTTGTATAATTATAATTATATGAAGAATTAGAAAATACACCAACTTTATCCATTTCTTTTGGAATAAATTTAGGTTCTCCACGAATATCATATGATGAGTTTTTTGATGTTGGTGTATACATCCACATATATCTTGGTAATGTTGAAAATGTTTCTTTTGTTGTATAAGATAAAATAATAATTAATATAATAAGTATAATAATTAATAGTTTATTATCAGTTAAGATTTTTGGTAATTTCATATTTTTTGATTTATATTATAATAAAATATATTATTTATTGTCAATTTATAATATAATTATAAATTTTTTTTAAATATATTTAAATAAATTAAAATATAATATTATAATTTATATTTTATATATTAATGACAAATCCACAATATAAATTAGGAAGTCTAACACATTCATTATATCGTGATTTATTAACTGACGAAACTATTATTAAAAATAATAATATTGATGTATTAAAAATTAGTGGAACAACAAATGAAGATGCCTTACTTGTTGCAAAAGAAAATCCAGTTATTAGAGTTTTAAGTACTAATACTGGTACAACATCATCTGCATCCTTAACCATGGGAATTGAAGGTGGTGATGTTTGGGATATTTCAACTGGTATCTCTGGTGAAACTATTAATACTGATTTAGATTTATTCATTAATAAAAATGGAACAAATAAATTAACTATTTTAGATGATGGAAATGTTGGTATAGGAACAACTAGTCCAAGTCAAAAATTAGAAGTAGTAGGAGACGCAACAATTGGTTCAAGTGGAGAAGAAGCAAGAATTGGAAATGTTGGACATAATGACTGGGCTGGTTTTGCAGCTGCTAATTTTGCAACTTCTGGTGGTTATTGTTTAATACAAAATAATTCAAGTGGAGCTGTTTATTTGAATAGACCAAGTGGACAATCTATAGGTTTTCGTAGAAATAACACTGATGATATGATAATAAACAGTTCTGGAAATGTAGGTATTGGAACAAATCCTTCATATAAATTAGATGTTAATGGTTCAATTAATTCAGCCAGTTATGTTAGAGCAAGTGTAAGTAATACAGTTGGAGCTTTAGGTAGAATATTATGTGGATACGGAAATAATGTTCAACTAAATGCTTCATCAGTCATAACAATTGCTACTGGATTAGATGGAACAAATCAGCACATGTATGCAATTGAAGTTATGGGTAATACGAGAATCACAACTAGTAATAATGCTATCGTTTTAAGATATAATAGTGTATCAACTGGATACGGAATAATATTAAGAAATGAACTTACTAATACTCAATTGATTGGAAGTGGTTCTTATAGT
>Ga0255753_1006174_pt1 | contig 11169 bp, 8 predicted proteins | sample 041ome_10_FD_179953 | JGI IMG/M metagenome (GOLD analysis project Ga0255753, IMG submission 179953) | Coastal salt marsh microbial communities from the Groves Creek Marsh, Skidaway Island, Georgia - 041412US metaG (version 2) | ecosystem: Environmental > Aquatic > Marine > Intertidal zone > Salt...
TCAACTCATGAATAATCTCAAACCAATGTACCGCGATATTCTTGAAGATCGACTAATTGGAAAAATGAAGTACGAAGATATTGCAGAAAAATATAATGTACCTCTTCAAACAGTTAAGAATCGAATTCGTCGCGGAAAGTCTCTAGTTGCTGGTGGCTTGAGCTAGAATGGAAAATAACAGTTCTATAAAGTATATTCCAGATCTTATTAGATCACAACATAGGAAGGATTTAAATAATTACATTTCTCCTATATTTTGCGGTGGCCTCGGAAACAATTTATTCCAAATGGCCACCGCAATATCATATTCTATAGATTCAGGATTTAATTGTATTTTTGGTTATTGGAGTTCTTATAATTCTATTTCTAAATTACCAGAAAATCATAATTCAGAATGGGCAGGAAAGCCAAATCCTTTTTTTTCTAAATGGGCAGGTTGGAAATCTAAAAATGATTTTAACCTTAAGGATTTATTTCCAAAAATAGAATGGTTTGATAATTTAGACTGTACTGCGAATGGTGATTTTTCTACAATAAAGGAAAGATTTGAGTGGGGTTTTGATTTTGACACCGGAACTGAAGGAATTTATAAACCTCTTGATATTCTTCCAGGTGAACAATTCTATGGATATTTTTTTAATAAGAAATATTGGCACCATAATAGGAATCAAATATTAGATATTTTAGCATTTGATCCTCATAGAGTAGAATATGTAAAATCAAAATATTCTAAAGTTTTAACTGAGAAGCCAACAGTTTCTCTTAATCTTAGGATTATCGATAAAAGCGTAGCTTCAGAATCTGAAATGTTTGAGAGAAGTAAACATTTGGAACAATCGGAATTTATTCAGAATGCTGTTAAGTTTTTTGGAAGAAATCATAGATTTATAGTTACTTCTAGTAATTGTGAAGTTGCGAAAAACATGATATATTCTAATAATGACTTAAAAAATTACGATTTTTATTTTATAGATGAAGATTTTGATATTCAACTAATAATCTCAACGATGTGTAAAAATCACATCCTCACGAATTCTACATTTTCATTCTGGTCATGTTACCTAGATAAAAATATGGAAAATTCTGTGGTTGTTTTTGACGAGAGTTTTGAAACACTACATTCTAAAGAAATGACCCCTATTGAATGGATAAAATTAAAAACAATATGAAAAAGAACAAGAAATTCCTTTATGATTATTTAAATGCATATGCACCCGTAGCACAAGAAGCCGAAGGTCAATCTGTATGGACTAATTATATTATGCCTTATTGCGATGAGGTTCAACAAGATGCATATGGAACTGCATATGGTATTCTCTATAAATCAGACGGCAGGGTAGATCCAAAACGAGTTGTGATTGAGGCACACTGTGACGAGATTGCATGGATTATTACACATATCGAAGAAAGTGGAATGATTAGAGTAAAAAGACACGGTGGATCTGATAATATGATAGCACCTTCGAAGACTGTAATGATACATACACACGATGGTAAAAAGGTTAGAGGTCTTTTTGGATGGCCGGCAATTCATACAAGAGATAAATATACATCAATGGGATATGACCAGCATGAATTATGGGTAGATACTGGCCTTAAAGATAAAGATGCAGTAGTTAATGCTGGTGTTGAGGTTGGTAACCTAATAACATTCGATACTCAATTGGAAGAGATTGGAGACTATTATGTTGGAAGATCATTAGATAATAAGATTGGAGGTTACATTATAGCGGAGGCACTTAGAAAGATCTCTGAAGATAGTATTAAATTGCCTTATGACCTTTACATCGTAAATTCAGTGCAGGAAGAAGTTGGGCTTCATGGAGCTAAAAAGATTGCTAAGCTTTTAAAAGCTGATCTTGCGCTTGTGCATGATGTTTGCCATAATACTAATACCCCTAAAATTGATAAGGCCAAAGATGGTGACAATAAAGGAGGAGAAGGTCCTTGTCTAGAATATACGGCACAAAACCATCGTAAAATTAATCAAATGCTAAGATCTATTGCTAAATCTAAAAATATTCCAATTCAATTAACAGTTGGTTCGATGGGTAATGACACAATGGCATTTTTTATGGAAAATACGCCAACTGCAATTTTAGCAACCCCTCTTAAATACATGCATACCACTGTAGAGATGGCACATAAAGAAGACGTTAAATCTTGTATTAAATTATTTGTAGAATTTTTAAAGAATTTAACGCCATCTCAAATAGATGAAATTAATGCACGATAAATATTGAAACTTTTTGATAGTTTTTACTATTTAATATGTTCTTTATTTATTAGGAGAGGTGGCAGAGTGGTAATGCAGCAGCCTGCTAAGCTGTGATCGATCTTCGATCCCTGGGTTCGAGTCCCAGTCTCTCCGCGAAAAAAACATTGCTAAAAGTTTTCAGATTAAAGAATTTTGATTATATTAGCTATGTAGTTGTAGTTCTTTGAAATGAAGGTAAATTGATCTCTTAGCTCAGTTGGTAGAGCAATACACTTTTAATGTATGGGTCCAGGGTTCGAGCCCCTGAGGGATCACACATGCCATGCAAGCAGGGAGTATCGCATAGTGGCTATTGCAGCTGACTGTAAATCAGCCGTCGTAAGACATCGGTGGTTCGAGTCCATCTACTCCCACAATATTCCTCCTTAGCTCAGTTGGTTAGAGCATCTGACTGTTAATCAGAGGGTCCTTGGTTCGAGTCCAAGAGGAGGAGCAAATAATATGGTGGTTATAGCTCAGTTGGTAGAGCGCTAGATTGTGGTTCTAGTTGCCGTGGGTTCGATCCCCACTAATCACCCAAAGGAAGAGGTAGTGAAGCTGTTAGGTTGGCACCAAGAAAAAGGGTTTATAGTAAGGCCAGCACACCAGAAACCCCGAAAGACCCGAAGCCCCTTCCTTTTTATTTTTGAAACTCTAACCTTAATCCCTATATAAATCATGTGGAACGGAGAATACGAAGATTAAAATAATTTAAGCGCTTTTAGCTCAGTTGGTCAGAGCAACTGACTCATAATCAGTAGGTCGTAGGTTCGAGCCCTACAAGGCGCACAACATCGTCCAGTATCCCCTCAAGCTTATACCTTGTAGAAAGGGTAATTGGTTACATACGAGTTCGAGTCTCGTCTGGACGACCGTGGATATTATTTGTCCTGTGGTGTAATGGCAGCACTAGTGGTTTTGGTCCACTCAGCCTGGGTTCGAGTCCTAGCGGGACAACAAAAAAAAGGGGCTAATGCCCCTTTTTTATAAACTATAAAATAATTATTGTGCAATTTCAGAAGGATCTGAAATTACAGTTATTATAAACTCACCTTTATTTCTAGGATCTTCTGTAAAAAAGAAACTAATAGTTTCATATTGGAATACCAATTTTACTTTTTCTCCAGGAGCTGCTTTAACTACCCATTCAGTTCTCCATGGATTTGCTGAATAATCAAGAATTTCAATATCTTCATTAAAATACCTTGGAGATCTTACTTGAGTATACGTTGCACACCCAAATAAAAGAATAGATCCTAATAAGAGACTCAATATTTTTTTCATATCTAATTTTTATTTTTATCTAAACACGTTAATGTGTCCGCTCGTATTAAAGGTGTTTGCTGGAGAATATCCAACACCTCTTATGATATAAACATAAACACCGTCGGAAACATAATAGTTTCCTCCGTTCATGTTTCCTATCCAAACCTCTCCGGGTGTAGTTGAATACCAGACTAACTGTCCCCATCTGTTGTATATAAATACTTCCCATTCTAACCAGCACTCTGGATCTGTTACCACCGTCCATCCATCATTTAAACCATCATTATTTGGTGTAAATGTATTTGGAGCAAAGTAATTACCATCTACGCAGGTATCATAAACACAACTACCGTCATCGATTACTGCTTGATAATTATAGTTTATTGCCATAGGATCAGTGCACCCTGCCAAATATACGACATATTCGCAGCTACCATCTTCTATATTTGCTTCTGGGTTATAATTAAGAGCACTTGGATCCGTGCAACCATATACATCATATAGACAAGAACCATTGTCCACGTTAGCTTCAGGATCATAGTTGTTTGCTTCAGGATCCGTGCAACCATATACATCATATAGACAAGAACCATTGTCCACGTTAGCTTCAGGATCATAGTTGTTTGCTTCAGGATCCGTGCAACCATATACATCATATAGACAAGAACCATTGTCCACGTTAGCTTCAGGATCATAGTTGTTTGCTTCAGGATCCGTGCAACCATAATTACATAAGTCATCAGCATTTCCTGCATAATTAATATTTACCTCTATTTCAGTCCATCCTCCTCCAAGATTGTTAATATTATTAACTTGAATGTATACTCCTCCTAAACCATCTGCATATACTGGAGGAAATTGAAGATATAATACTTCACCTGGTAGAAGAGAGCCTTCCCAGCATATTTCTTCATCATAAAGAGAACCATAAATGTTATATGTTCCACAAAAACTAGTAATTTCTAAGGTTCCAGTGTTCTCATAAATTATTTCAGGTATGTAATAACCACCTTCTATAGAATCACATTCAAATATAGGATTGATGTCTATGTACGATAATTCTAAAATATCATACTCACAGGTGCCATCATCTTCCGTAGCTTCTGGATTATAATTAATAGCATCAGCATCAGTACATCCTAAAATTTCACATTCTATTCCAGGATTTCCAACAATAAAGACTGACATATTATTAGAAATATTACTATCCTCTCCAAAATCATTCCAAGAATTAGAACTTTCTCCATTTATATGAAGAACATGTACACTAACCGCTCCATATGAATAAATTGGTATTGGCCATTCTATAGAAATTTCACCAAATGAATTTATAGTATAGCCCATTCCATTAAAACATATAGTATCATTCGTCTGTCCTAATACTTGAATCTTAACGCAATATTCATTAATTGCAGGATTAGTTAGGTTAGAGAGGTGTATTGTTGGTATCCAATACGGATTTGATCCATCACATCCTTCAATAATAGTTAAAGAATCTAACGATAAATCTGAAGAATATTCGCAACTACCGTCATCTTCGTTTGCAAATTGATTATAATTATTAGCATTTGGGTCAGTACATCCTAACACAGAGCATGGATTCCCATAAACTATATTTTGATATACTGTAGTATTGTTATACACAAAATCCGGATTTTCATCTTCTGCAAAATAAATATTTACCGTAAATTCAGAAATACTTTCTGGTATCGAAACAGTTCCTACAGTTTGACCTTCTCCTGGAGGTATCCATAAAGCACCAATCAAATTACCATTAAAGCATTCATCATATCCTATTTCTGGAATTTCAATACAATATGACCATAATGTATCGGTTGCATTACCGAGAGCAGGAGGTAAGTTTAAAATACTTACATTCCAAATATTTACAGGATTTCCAGAATTACATGCCGTTTGATTGAAGCCAAAATTTGGAACTGCGTCTGGTGATGTAAAATCACATCCAAAAATACTAATGTACCAATCCCAATATGAATCATCATTATGGTATGCGTTACATATTTCAAGCCCCACTTCGTAAGGACTATCACAGTTTACACATGAATTATCGCTTACAGTAGCATTTGAGTTATAATTACATGCCGTAGGATCTGTACATCCATAGATAGGGGCATCCTCGCATGTTCCATCATCAAAATCAGCATCTGGATTATAGTTTAAAGCATCTGGATCTGTACATCCTGGATAAAGAGGGGCTGGAGAATCACATACATTAATTGAATTCATATCAATATTAATATCAGGATAAAATTGAGTTTGGTCAGCACATACCCCACAAGTCGCAGCCCAGCCACCGTCTGATATTTCTAATGTTTTTGAATAGTTTATTTGCCAAATAACTATTTCTAGACATTCTTCTAATGTTTCATCTTCTAATAATTCTTGAAAACAGTCATCATATTGAGAGTTATCAGAAAACAGGTTGTAATTTATTGTATCTCCGCTATAAAACTCTGCAAATCCTATTGGATTGTCCCATGTCCAACCTTGATGATATTCAGCAGCAGTACATCCCCAATTATAATCCCAACCTGGAACATGTATTGCTAACTGAATCATATTTACATAATCGGTTTGCGAAGATAAACCGGTATTAATTGAACTGCCACAGTTAAAGTGACTAACTATTTCTATACTTACGTCATATGATATTGGATCGAATCCTATAAAGTCAATATCACAATCACATAACGCGTCTGAATTAACATCAGGGCAATCAGAATTAAATGGTCCATAATATGGACTACCATCTGAATTATGGACCCAAGATCCGTCAGCAAGTCCACAACTGCCTAATCTTAAATTAACTTGAGACCATGTTCCATCAAATCCATTTGGATTAGCTGAAAAATATGGCCATTCTAATGCCTCCACCCAATATTCATCATTTGCTCCTCCAGGTCCTGGATCTTCAGGAAACCATTGTGGTAAATTTGGAATGTCGAACCATGGCGTTGTAATAGTTCTAGTTTCTCCAGGTAATATTGGAGCAACTGAAGTTCCCGTAGAATAGTCAATATTCCAAATAGGAGCTCCAGAATTAAGAGACCAGTACATTTTTAATACGTCACCATACCAGTCAGACGGTGAATCATTTGTAACGTCAAACATGAATCTAACCCCACTACCATTATCTACAACCTCAACTGATCCAGGTTCTATGTAAACTTCACATTGAGAGTAACTACTAAATGATAATAGCAATCCCATGATAATTAATAAAAACTTTTTCATATCTTTAATTTGCTGTAATTTGTGACAATAATGCCACTATTAGGGTTATTCCTAATTCTTTAATGACTTAAATATATTTTATTAGTAGTAAATACACCACCTTTCCATTCATATACTACAATGTAGATTCCGGGCATTAGGCGCGCTTTGTCATTTACCTTTCTTCCCGATATATCTAAGATCTGATAATTTATAAGTATATTCTTTTCTAAGTTATCTAGTACTTTTAGCATTAAAAAAGAATCATTTACTAAATTTCCAGATTCACAGTCATATCCAAAATGCTGAATAAACTGAATAATATCATATGTTCCAACGATTCCGTTTCCATCAAAATCTGCATCAAGACATTCTCCTTGCATGCCAACTACTGTTAGCATTTCTGTAAGATCTTTAACATTAACCATTCCGTCACCGTTTAAATCCCATGGACAATCTAGAGTTTCACATCCTCCACATGCTTCATTTCCTATTAATTCAGGTCTATTTAATTCTAACTGAGAATGCATTCTATTGATTTGACCTATTGTAAAAGAATCTGCACAATTATCTGGAGTGTAGTCCATGAAGTTTTCAACATGTGGATTTAAATCCGGACATGTAGGATTTATACATGACCAATTTATAGGAGTTGGAGGAGTATCACATACTCTATCTCCTTGTGTATTACAGCTAGATTCAGATGCTGCATCTTCACATGATATGTAATTATTGCCGTATAGATTTTTACTAAATGTATGGGCAAGACCAAAATAATGGCCTAATTCGTGTATAAATGTGTCTGAATCTTGGTCAATAAATGCAGAAGCTTTAACCCATGCTCCATAATTTGTAGGTGGAAGCCATGAAAATCCAGTTGGATTTCCAGACCATTGCCATATATAGATATTCAGGTAATTATCTCTGTCATAGGATATTGCATTTATGACACTAAAATAGTAGTTAAGTACACTTAAGCTTTGCCATCCCGGAAAAACATCATTCATGTCATGGTATTGAATACCTTCGAGAGATTCTCCGGTAGTTGTTGCAGCAGCTACACATATCTCAATATTTGAATCATTGTCTTCAAATTTTTGATTTGTTACTTCTATAATATCTAAAACATCAGATTCTAGTAGATTTGGAAATTCTCCATACGGCTGACCAGAATGTAAAATGTGGACAATTACTGGAATAGTTTTTTGAGTGTTCGTTATTCTTTTATTTTCTAATTTTTTATTACATTCCATAAAAGATCCAAAATATTTAGGATCTTTCATTAATTCTTTGTGCAGTTCGTCAGTACCACACTGTTCTATTGTTATTTCTTGGGCTCTAGTAAATTTACTAGTTTGAGCATGTACGCTTAGCATAGATACAAGCATACTTGAGACCCAAAGAATCGACTTTAGATTCCTTAATTTCATGTTAATAGTTATTTATTTTTAGGTGATTGCTTTGTTGCCGTTGCAACTAGAAGACTTATGATATATATTTACCCGGGTGTACAGGAAGAAACAAATATGCACTGAGTGAATTATCTTAAATTAACATTTAACATTTAATTACTTATTATTTGACATCCTCGTACATGGGTGAACTTTTTGAAAGTTTTGAATATTTTTGAAACATAAGAAAATATTAGCATATTAACTTAAATGTTCTTTGACATGTTGGTTATTTGGTCCCTTCGTCTATCGGTTAGGACGTTAGGTTTTCATCCTAGAAAGAGGAGTTCGATTCTCCTAGGGACTACCAATTCGGGATGTAGCACAGTTGGTAGCGCACCACGTTTGGGACGTGGGGGTCCCAGGTTCGAGTCCTGGTATCCCGACATAATTGGATAAATATTACAATAAGAGTACTTACAGCAATTTATTTCTATCATACAATTCAGGAAAGATGTACTCTGGTTTTAAGGATGCGTACAGCAAAAATTAGCATATAACTTGTAAATATAAAAGCAGCATCCTGTTTATGCGGAAGTAGCTCAGTTGGTAGAGCGATAGCCTTCCAAGCTATAGGTCGCGGGTTCGAACCCCGTCTTCCGCTCCACTGTCGTTTTCATTAAAAACAAATTAAAAACATGGAAACACTATATTTTATTTTAGGGGCTCTTTCAGTTGTAACCTTGGTTTCAGTTGTGAGCGCTTTTAGGATCGAAAGCAAAATCCTTAGTAAAGTCGATAATCGAATTTGCGAGGTAGAAGATGACCTTTCTAGTTATATTGAAGAAACTCATAAAGATCTAGAAAGTGAAATACGTAATCTAGAAAGAGATTATGATGAACGGTTGGTGAATTTAGAAAAAGAACTATATACTGAAGATCAGTTTATTGTGTCGCAGATGGATTCCAGATTTGACAAGATGGAAAATAAAATCTACGATCATGTAAATGGTTCAATTAAAAATGTCAGGGATGACATTTCAAAACATCTAGCAGATCAATATTCTCTAATTAACGAGATGAAAAACGACTAAATTAAACCGAAAACGACAGTTTGCCTCCATAGCTCAGTTGGCCAGAGCATCTGATTTGTAATCAGAGGGTCGTGGGTTCGAATCCCTCTGGAGGCTCTAGAATATATAAAATAAATGTAATTATCATGCACTCATTTAAGATAGAAGTCAAAGAAAACACTTATAATGGTAAAAGCTATTTCACGCTAGTTGAAAAAAGCTATATTTTTAAGATTAGAGTGTATAAAGAAGAGTATAAGAAGAAATTCTATACTTTAGAAGAAGCTCAACGTGCTGCAGATAATATGTATTATCGATTAGTAGAGGAGGTTTCTACATCTTCTAAAACCGTTTGGGAAATTAATGGATAAATACATAACACAGAGGAATGCCAGAGTGGTCGAATGGACTGGTCTTGAAAACCAGCGTACTTCACGGTACCGGGGGTTCGAATCCCTCTTCCTCTGCAAGCTGATCCGGTAGTTCAGTTGGTTAGAATGCTTGCCTGTCACGCAAGCGGTCGCGAGTTCGAGTCTCGTCCGGATCGCAAAAAAATCGTTGAGAATTCCTAAATGATTAAGTTCATTATGGAAACTTAAAAAGAGTCTGATCAACTCTTGTAGGTTAAGCGATATCCTACAACTTGGGGAATTAGCTCAGCTGGCTAGAGCGCCTGCCTTGCACGCAGGAGGTCATCGGTTCGACTCCGATATTCTCCACTAATAGACTATGGACAGAGCATTTGACACCGCGCGAAAACAGGTCAATATAAGACTCATGTCCTAAGTCTTTTTATTCTTGAATATATAAAATGTATGATTTATGGGTGTTTTAACAAAATAAATCCTATAAAAATTAATCATGAAATATTTAAGTTTACTATTATTCACAACTTTATCATTTAGTCTTCTAGGACAAGACTCATTTGAAGATAATCTACAAAACATTGAACCTATAATATATGCACCAAATAGCTTTACACCGGATAATGATGGTGTAAATGATGTATGGAGGGTAATTACTGACTTTAGTTGGGAAGAATTTGAAGTTAGTGTATTTAATCAATGGGGAGAAATTGTATGGGCTTGTAATTCTCCTGAAGATTGCTGGAATGGAGAATGTAGAGGAGGTTCATATTACTCTCCAGATGGGGAATATTATTATGTTGCTAGAGCACGCAATGGAGCACACACTGAGTATAAAAAAGGTGTTATTCATATGATTAGATAAGTTTATATTGAAACTATTTTCAAGTTCTAGATATAAGTTATGAATTTGAAAATGCGGATGTGGCGGAATTGGTAGACGCGCTAGTTTTAGGCACTAGTATCGCAAGATGTGAAGGTTCGAGTCCTTTCATCCGCACAAATTAATTCTTGATGAAGCTAACGAGCTTATCTATGGACCTGGGTTCGAATCCCAGCAACTCCACAAACTTTGACATATTAAACCAATGGGGTTGATAGGCTTTCGACATTGATTATAATCGTTAATGGAGAGAGTTAATTAACGCAAACGACAAATTTGCAATTGCAGCATAGAGCTGTTAGTGTATTAGCGTCGAGGACCTAACTACACTACGTTTGCCTAGAACGAAATCTAGGTATTTGGTCGGATGATGGAATTGGTAGACATGACAGTCTTAAACACTGTTGGGCAGATCGCCCGTACGGGTTCGACTCCCGTTCCGACTACAAAAAATGGTAAACTCTTAGATATATAAAATAAAGTGTTTACCATGAAAGTTTCGAAAGAACAAATAGAAGCTGCTATTTTAGATAGCCAAACAATGGCACAGGCAGCAGCAAAGCTTAATTTAGCGTTTAGTACCTTTAAAAGATATGCAATATCTTTAAATCTATACGATCCAAATCAATCTGGAAAAGGAGTTGATAAACCTAAAAAGAAATTACAAGATGTTTTTGAGGGAAAGGTACATCTTGTGACA
>Ga0255753_1006181_pt1 | contig 11164 bp, 7 predicted proteins | sample 041ome_10_FD_179953 | JGI IMG/M metagenome (GOLD analysis project Ga0255753, IMG submission 179953) | Coastal salt marsh microbial communities from the Groves Creek Marsh, Skidaway Island, Georgia - 041412US metaG (version 2) | ecosystem: Environmental > Aquatic > Marine > Intertidal zone > Salt...
GCGGCTTGCAACTCGTCGCTCTGCTTCATCGCTGGAAATATCAAGCCAGATAGTGAGCGCTGAGAGGTCCTTCAAAAGAGTTTCCCGATAACTGGCTTTCAGTGCTGAGCAGGACAATATAGAAGTGTGCTGCTGGCATAATTCTATATGAAGGTTCTGTAACCAGGGAAATCTGTCCTCGTCAGTCAGTGGAATGCCTTTAGACATTTTGTTTTTATTTTCCTGACTATGAAATTCATCCGCCTCGACGTGATGCCAGTTGAGTTTGTCGGCCAAAGCCTTGCCCAGAGTGGTTTTACCGCAGCCGCAGATACCTGCGACCAAAATAACGTTTACTGCCATTGCCCGAGTTTCCTTGCGTTTTTCGGCATTCTATCGAGTAGCTGCCTAATTTGGATATTACCAATATCCATTTCCAGCATGGTACTCATTGATTTACAGGGCAAGAATTATATTGGCATTCTTGGCCTATACTTGGGAGAATCCTGGCTATAAAAGATCTTCTGATTTTTATATTCCCAGTAGTAAAAAAGTAAGCAAGCCATGGTTTTTACAAACAATATCGTCAGCAGCATCCTTATCGAAGAGGACAGTGAGGATGATTTTTACACTACCGAAAGAACCTTTTCCAAAGCTGGCATGATGAACAGTTTGGTGCGAGCCAAAACGGGTGATGAAGCATTGGATTTTCTGTTTTTTCGTGGAGCATACTCGGCCAATACCGCGGAAAAATCTTCCCGGGATTATTTTGCTTGACCTCAAGCTACCCGGGGTAAGTGGGCAAGAAGTCCTCGATGAAATAAAGTCAGACCCCAAGTTGAAAAAGATCCCGGTAGTCTTGCTTACGGGATCTGATGATCCTGAAGACGTCGATATGTGTTACCAAGCGGGTGCAAATGGCTATATAAGCAAGCCGGTGAATGTTGAAAATTTTATCCAGGCGATTGCTCGACTGCAGGACTTCTGGTTTCAGGTGAACGTTTTACCAAAAAGATAGCACTCTTTCCTCCACGAGCAGGCCGTTTGTTTATATAAATCAACTCATTGCATTTGTAGTATATTGAAGAGATTCAATAAGATAGTTCACTAGGGACTAGGGGGAATCATGATCTACCGTTCGCTAACGGCACTACTGATGTCAGTTTTACTGGGTGCGTGTTCTTCTGAATCAGGTGACGCGACAGCAAGCCAGCAAGTCGCAAAGGATAAACCCAATATCGTCATCATTTTTACCGACGATATGGGGTATGGGGACATGAGTAATAGCGGTCACCCGACCATAAAAACCTACAATCTGGACAGAATGGCCGCTGAGGGACAGAAGTGGACCAACTTTTATGTTGCGGCATCTGTTTGTACCCCTAGCCGGGCCGGATTATTGACTGGAAGGTTGCCCGTCAGGTCAGGGATGGCTTCCTCGCAACGAAGGGTACTATTCCCGGATTCCAAGGGCGGCCTTCCACAGACTGAAATCACTATTGCAGAGCACTTAAAGTCCTTGGGTTACAGCACCGGCATGGTCGGCAAGTGGCATCTGGGTCATCTGCCTGAGTATCTCCCGACTAGTAACGGCTTTGATTCCTGGTATGGAATTCCATATTCCAATGATATGGATATGAATTTGGATCTGGTGGCGTCGGTTAATGATGAAGACTGGGAGCGTCGCCATGTTATCCATCCCGAAAATCCGGGAGTGCACTGGAAAAATCCAAAATCCGAATACTGGGATGTGCCCTTGATGCAGGGTGAAGAAATTCTTGAAAGGGCCCCGGACCAGCATCAGCTAACCAAAAGTTACACAGAGAAAGCCGTCGAGTTCATTAAGGCCAATAAAGAAGATCCCTTCTTTCTCTATCTCGCCCATAGCATGCCGCATGTTCCACTGTTCACCTCCGAAGAATTTTCCGGTGTCAGCACAGCAGGCCTTTATGGCGATGTCATTGAGGAAATTGACTGGTCCGTTGGCCAAGTAATTAAAACTCTGGAAGAAGAGGGCCTTTCGGAAAACACCATGGTCGTATTTACCTCGGACAATGGGCCATGGGACATATATAAAACCCTCGGTGGCAGTGCTGGCATGCTTAGGGGTGCGAAAGGTTCCGTCTTTGAAGGGGGAGTGCGTGAACCCACCATTTTTTGGTGGCCCGGTAAAATACAGCCTGCCATTATTCACGATATAGGCAGTACCCTAGATATATTGCCCACGGCATCCAATCTCGCCGGTGGGTCTCTGGATTATCAGGTGGATGGCTACGATCTCACTGAAGTTCTGACGGAGGTAGAAGTGGGTCCTAGGGAAGAAATGTTTTTCTATGGAGGCGATGTTTTGCGTGCTGTGAGGCTTGGCCGTTACAAGGCGCATTTCTATGATGAAAACCGGGAAAAACTCGACCAGCCCTGGCTGTATGACCTGAATGAAGATCCCGGCGAAAAATATGACATCGCCGCCGATAATCCTGAGGTAGTGGCGCGACTCGCTGCGTATGCGCTGCAGCACGAGCAAGGCGTGGTTCCAGTCGTAAACCAGTTGGAAAGGTAAACACAGCGCAATGTTTTTGCATTGAATCCGGGAACCCTTTTTGGATATCAGGCTTCGAAGTCAGAGTTTAAATAACCAGTGAAAAAAGTTGCTGCATTCCTGATTTCCTTTGCTGCCATACAGTTAGTTTATGAACAGCGAGCTGCTGCTGTTGACTATACCGGCTTGGAAGGTTTTGTCGGGGCAGAGGTTTGCGGCAATTGTCATCAGGAAGAGCACCGGCTTTGGCAAGGTTCCCATCATGATTGGGCAATGAAGCCCGCCACGTCTGAGTTTGTCCTGGGCAATTTTGATAATATCAATTTTGAGCACTACGGTGACCAGAGTCTTTTTTTTCGTCAGGGCGAAAAATTCTTTGTCCAGACGGCTAATGCTCAAGGCGAGCCGGAAAGCTTTGAGGTTCTCTATACTTTCGGTTTTTACCCTCTGCAACAGTATCTGGTTGCACTTTCTGGCGGTCGCCTACAAGCGCTGAATATTGCCTGGGATAGTCGCCCTGAATCCGAAGGAGGGCAGCGCTGGTTCCATCTCTATCCGGATGAACAAATCCCACACGATGACGTATTGCACTGGACAGGTCCTTACTTCACCTGGAACAACCGCTGTGCCAGTTGCCACTCCACCAACCTGGAGAAAAACTACGACTCCGAGATGCAGCGTTACGACACCACCTGGTCAGAGATAAACGTAGCCTGTGAAGCTTGTCATGGTCCTGGAAGGGATCATATTCAGTGGGCCAATTCCCCGGATTCGTCCGGCGGATATTTGGGGCTTGATCGCTCATTGGGTGTTGTGGGCCGATGGCAACGCCAGCAGGGAGAGAGCACGGCTCAACTCACTCAAAACGTTACTCCTGAACTCAACGGGCAGTTGGCAACCTGTGGTAGCTGCCATTCCAGACGTCAGCTCATTGACGATCCAGATAAGCCCGGTCATTTTCTGGATAAGCATCAAATTGATTTGCTCAATCCGCCGCTTTATTACTCCGATGGGCAGATCCGGGACGAAGTCTATGTGATGGGCTCATTTCTTCAGAGCAAAATGTTTCAACAGGGTGTGGTGTGTTCCAATTGCCACGAGCCCCATAGCCTCGAATTGCACGCTGAAGGCAATGCCGTATGTGCCCAGTGCCATGCCCCCGAGGTGTTTGATGATGCAAAACACCATCACCACCAGCCAGGGCCAGGCTCACAATGCGTTGAGTGTCATATGCCTGAGCAGACTTACATGGTGGTGGATCCTCGCCGGGATCACAGTTTGCGAATACCACGGCCAGATCTCAGCGTTGCTTATGGCACGCCCAATGCCTGCACGCAATGCCATCAGGATCAGTCTAACCTTTGGGCTGCGGAAGCGATAAGTGAATGGTTAGACCAATCTGGTAAAAACTTGCCACGTCATTATGGGGAAGATCTGGCGGCTGCCTTACAGGGATCAACCGACGCAGCGAAGCAACTACAAAGTTTAGCGATGGGCGCTAGTGCTCCCGGCATTGTTCGAGCCACAGCGCTTTCTATGCTGGCAATGTTGGCGGACCAGTCCGATCCTGCATCAGTGCAAACAGCATATTTGAGTCTTAAGGCCAATGACCCATTGTTACGCATAGGTGCATTGCGCGCATTTGAGGCATTGCCCGCGGAAGAACGGGTATTCGAATTGCTCCCGTTGTTGGAAGACCCAATCAAGGCAGTACGTTTGGAGGCAACATCGCTGTTAACCCCTGTGCCCATGCAAGCGCTGAGCGATTATCAGCAAGATGTGCTGGGTACTGCCCTTGAAGAATATAAAGAGATGCTGGACATGCATGCCGATACGTCGGAGGGCCAGTTTAATCTGGGGAGCTTTTATGTTGATAGGGCGAATTATCCAGCAGGGGAGCAGGCCTTCATCAGGGCTTTGAAGCTAAATCCTCACAATCTGGCAGCTTCCATGAATCTGGCGGATTTATACCGATTGATCGATCGGGATAATGAAGGCGAGCCCATATTACATGCGGCAATTGAGTCCGCTCCGCAACAGGCTGGCCCCTATCATTCTTTGGGGCTTTTATTGGTCAGGCAAAATAACTATGACGAGGCAGAAGAATATCTGGCCCGTGCCACTGAGCTGGCTCCTGAAAATATTCGCTATGGCTACGTTTATGCAATTGCGTTGACTTCTCGAGGCAAAGTGGATCAAGGGTTGCAGTTGCTAAGCGATCTACACAATCGGCAGCCCACAAATCTGCAGATTCTCTATGCGCTAGTGGATACTAATCTAAGGTCCAGGTATCTGGATCAAGCCCTGTTTTATGCTGAGAAACTTAAAGCCCTGCAGCCACAAAACCCGGAGTTAGATCAACTAATTCAATTTTTGCAGTAAGAAATATAAAGTCCGTAAAGATCAACGTCTGACAGTTTCCTATTAGTTGCTAATTGCGACCAAGAATTGAATACTGAATACAAAAAGCACTTATTAATAAAATTCCCTCAAAGGAAATCGACATTGATGCTTATCTTTTCTTGTGCAAAAGCTAAAAACATAGCGCTTTCATTCCTGGCACTCTCTTTACTTTCAACGTCCGCTTTTTCGCAGACAGGCAGAACAGAAATACAACTCTCCGGCGATGTTTGGAACCTGTGGCTTGACCATGCAGCGGTTTGGGCCAATGACGATATCTATTTGCCGCCAGTTGATATACGCAAGCTGCCGGTTAACCCGCCAACTTCAGGGTGGCAGGCACTTCAGGATGGAAGCGCCTCAGACAAAATTGTAGATGTTCCCGGAACGGTTGAAGAACATTATTGGGGAGAAATTGGAGGGGCTGTTCCCAATACCGGTGGGGATTACATCGGTGTTTCCTGGTGGAGTAGAAAATTTGAGGTAGCCCCAGAGCTGGAAGGCAAGCGGATTCGGCTTCATTTTGAGTCGGTTAACCTTCGTGCCGAAGTTTTTGTTAACGGGAAACTTGTGGGTTATGACGTCATCGGAAACACCCCGTTTGAGGTGGATGCGACGGATGCCATTATTTTCGGTGAAGAGAACTCACTGGATGTCCGGATAACTGATCCGGTAGGAAACTTCTCCTGGAATGACAATATTCTGATGCGCTGGGGGGATAACCTGATCCCTGCTGTTCATGGCTTTGGCGGGATAACCGGGCCGGTGACAATGATTGCCAGCGATCAGGTGCATGTCACGAATATCTACGTGCAAAACCAGCCAGACCCCAAAAGGGTAAAGGTTTTTGTGACGCTGGAAAATAATACGGATTCTTTGCAAAAGGGCACCCTTAATCTGGCTCTGCACGAGTATGGGAATCCCAGCGCAGTTGTCTGGGAGAGCATGCTTTTAGGCGAAATCTCACCATCCAGCACTAATACCTTCGAGTTTGACGCCAGCGTTCCCGAGGCAAAGCTCTGGGAACTAGCCGGTTATCAGGGAGAAGGTGAGGAAGACACCGCCCTGTATGAGGCACTAGCCAGGTTTTCAAATGAAGATATCTTGGATTCTCAAAGTCAGCGCTTCGGCTTCCGCTGGTTTGACATGCAAGAGAAAGACGAAGACAAGCGATTTTATCTGAATGGAGAAAGGGTCGTTATTCTGGCGGCCATGACTAGGGGCTATTGGCCAACCAATGGTATTTTCGCCACCCCGGAAATGGCGCAAAGGGATAAGGAAGCCCTGCAGGAAATGGGCTTAAACATGATGCTTCTTCATCGAGCTATCGGCCAACCCCCGGTCATGGAATATGCCGACAAATCTGGACTGCTTACCTATGAAGAGCCGGGTGGATACCGGGTAGCCCCGAACCCTGAGGATAATATTGAGGGACCTGATGAACAGGCGCTGGCATTGCGAAAGATCAAACTGGAAAGGATGGTCATACGCGATCGATCACTGCCGTCCATGGTTATTTATAACTTGAAAAATGAAGCCACGAATCCCCCGGATGACCACGATTATGCAAACGTTAAAATGGTTCATGAGCTGGACCCATCCCGAATCGTCACCTACAACAGCGATCGCAACCGGGATATCCCTTACTACGAGGGTAGGGGCGCGGATCCGTACAAACTGCACATGCTTCCTTTTGATGAAACCATGTATATTAGTGGCTGGTTTGATCAGCATCACTGGTTCGGTTATTCCGGTTATGTCGATCAAAACTATAATCATCCCGAGGATTATTTAAGAGGGTCTGTCGGTGCGCCGCGCGTACCCGATCCTATGGATTATCAGTATCGACTAAACAAAAACGACCTGATTTTCTGGGGGGAAGAGGGCGCATTTGGAACCATGGTTCGCCTGGAAAAAATCAAGGAGGAGCTGGAGCAAATAGGAGCCACGGGCTTCAGGGAAATGGAACATCTCGATTGGTTCAACTACTACGATGAGTTTCTGGACAAAACCGGTTTTAGAGACTCTTACCCCGATGTAGATAGCTTGACGATGAGCCTGGGGCGAAACCTGCTGTACTTTCAGGGCAGAAATATAGAAAACGTTAGAATGAGCAATGTCGCCGATGCCTATGTGATGAATGGCTGGGGTTCAGCCTCTACCCGGACGGATATTGTCGATATGTATCGCAACCCGACGGCAGATCCAGGACTGATCAATCACTATACCCAGCCCCTGTATGTCGCTGTTAAGTTAAGGAACAAAGTTCTCTCGGTAGGCGATTCGCCTGTGGTTGATTTCTACATCGTCAATGAGGTGGATTTGCAGGGTGAGCATACCCTTTCAGTCAGCTATACCGGCCCCGAGGGAGAAACAGTCTTCAACCAAGATTACCCGGTGCAAGTCACTGGTGGGGAAGAGTTTGGCGAGCTTATCTTAAGGGATATAGAGCTGCCCGAATTGGATGAGCCGGGACACTATAATCTGAATGTTACGCTAAATTCTGGCGGTGATATAAGTGCCACAGGGTTTGACGAAGTTTTTGCCGTCGACCTTGGGGATGCCCCGGCTTTGTCAGGCAGATATGCCGTAATTGAAAATGACGATATCGTTAAGGACTTCCTGGAGAACGAGCGAGGTATCGCCGCAATCGACTTTCGCCCCTCTAATGAAGATCTGGACGTCATCATTGTGGGTAGTCACACCTATAAAGACATTGGTGAAGGCGTGGTGACAAACCTGATGGAGCGTGTGCAAAGCGGCACAAAACTCATTGTTCTTCAAAACGCGGATCACTTTGCCAACGCCATCGACGATGTTTTACAAGGCCGCCCCTCTATTCATTCTTTCAATGCAGCAGAGAGTGGAGAAGATCAGGACGGGATCGTTGTATGGAATGGTCAGGGCCGATTGTTTGTCGGCAAGAGTGATTATCTGGATGGCCTGCCTCAGGCCGAGGGAATGAGCTGGGAATACCAGAGCTTCTATAAAACAACTTCTGTTGGAAGGAATGGACAGGTAAGCGGCATCAGACTGCATGACTGGGGAACAGAGCTAATCGTCGCGGCTGGCCATCAGGGCAGAAAAGAGATATTGGCAGCCTTGGCCAAGGTTCAGGTGGGTGAGGGAGACGTTATTCTCTCGACACTAACCATACCGGCAAATCTTCAGTCGGATGATGAGTCGTCGGTTGTCGCCAAGAGACTGTTTCTGAATCTTTTGACCCATTGATTGCCTTTGTCATGTCGCAAGTCAGGAAGATAAATGCCAAGCGCGCAATGCAGGGGTATGCGCTGGCGGCGATTCTTGTGTTGCAAGCTCAGGGCCTTCTTGGCCAGTCGCTGTACCCTAGAGCGCCGGACGTGATACCCGGTACCCTAAAGGAAATGAGAACGGTAGAATTTTGGCTGGCCAGAATGGAGCGCCCGGACGAGGTGATACGGAATCTGGCAGAGATCCGGGAGATGAATGAGGCGTATCAACAAAAAATGGGGGACATACCCAGATTTGTATCCGGCCTAGATGAAGACCTGGCCGAGCAGTTCATAACACAGTTTGTAAGGTCACCGGGGCTGGAAGCAGTTATGCCAAAAATAGGCGCACAAGCTCCATCCGAAATATCCGCCACCGTGAAAGATCTGGTTCGTAGACAAATACAACATCTGGAAGGGCGGCAATACGGTAATCGTCTGGCCGTAGAGTACTCGTCAGCTCAAATTGAAGATCTGGTGGGCGAGTTCGCAGAAAGCGCTCTTCCAGCAGAGATAAAACCGGCATCCGGGATAGTGGTTCAAAATAGCCTTTTAAAAATTGTGCCCACAATTCATCCGGAACATACAGGGTTATCTCAAGCAGGCAAGAGCCGTTGGGATCTGTGGAATCTGGATGTTGTCAAAATCGGGAGCCCTATCAGGATCTTGCACAAATCCAAAAGTGGAGGCCATCTTCTGGTGCTCTCTGAAAGGGGTTATGGATGGATAGAGTCCAAAGATGTTGCCCTAACTACAGCGGCAAAAGCCAAAAGCTTTAGTGAAGCGCAAAATTTTATCGTCGTCATTGGAGATAGGGTTCCATTTTATGCAAGTCATGAGGCAACTTACGTATCGGGATGGTTGCGTATGGGTGACAGGCTTCCGCTGGTGGAGACTGATGATAATGGCCAGCGGCAGGTTATGGTTCCGGTCAGGAAAACCAATGGCGAGTTTGTAACCGAGGTCGCTTGGCTAGCTCCTGATGCGGATGTACATTCGGGGTATTTGCCCTACACGCGCAAAAATGTTGTGACGCAGTCATTTAAGCTTCTGGATAATGTCTATGACTGGACTGGCGGTTGGTTTGGCAGAAACCATGCGACCAGTTTGCGGGATATTTTTAGTACCTTCGGTTTTGAGCTCCCTGCCAATGGCGTATTTATTGCTCAGTTTAATGACGGCATCAAGCTCCTTCCCAAAGAGCAGAGCAAGGAAGATAGATATAAAACCATTTTTACTAGCGAGCCCTTTCTAACTTTTATTACCAGTGCGAGTGGACACAGTGAGTTATATCTGGGAAACCATCATGGGCAGGTAATTACTTTTGATACTCACGGGTATGGCTACGAAAACGAGAGCGGTGAAATCCTGGAAATAAGACGCTGGGGAGTGAGTACGCTCGAGTTGCCTGCGTATATGCTCAAACAGGATATTCTCCTCACTCAGATGAGATAGAGAAGACTTAAATAGGTTGCTTAAAAACAGGTTGTCGATATTGGAGGTAGGAAATGACTAACAACATAACTAAACGGCTAATGAGCTGTTATTCCGGTGCAGTGTTTGACGTTTTGCGTGAAAAGGGAATAACCAACTGTGTTCTGCCGCCAGAGATAGCGCCTTTGGATCCGTCAAAAAAAGTCGCAGGCGAGGCGTTTACCGTAAGTGGGCATCTTGATCTTGATATGGATCCTCATGAGACGCTGCTTCGCTGGACCGAATTTCTATCCAAAGCTCCCTCAGGAAGTGTTGTTGTGTGTCAGCCCAACGATCACACAATCGCTCATATGGGGGAGCTTTCTGCTGAAACTCTTCATTTTAAAGGGGTGAATGGATATGTCGTTGACGGTGGTACAAGAGACTCTGAATTTATCCTGAATCTCGGGTTTCCAGTGTTTGCCAGATATAAATCGCCTAGGGATGTTGTTGGTGCCTGGGTCCCCGACAGTTTTGGTGAAAATATTAAAATTGGAGAGGTGGAGATTAGTAATGGCGACTTCGTTTTTGGAGATTTAGATGGAGTGGTCATCATTCCATCCAATGAAGCTCAATCAACGGTCGATCGAGTGGAGGATGTCATGAACACTGAAAATTTAGTGCGCAAAGCAATACTGGAAGGAGTTGATCCCAAGGAGGCATATCTTTCCTATGGGCTTTTTTAAGAAGCAGTTTCACCTTTGATCAGCTTTTCGCGAAGTTCTGAAGCCAGAACCCCTTCGAGTTCGTCGTCTTCAGCCTCTCCATACACCATACAGGTACATATTAGATGAGCTTTCGCTACTAAGGTGGTCTGTCAGCAATTCCGAGTGCATACGCTCGGCTTCTTCGAGTGCTAGCGACATTATTCGAGAATAATCCATATTTCTTGATCGATAATAGTTGGTAATTAGAAATAACTTCGCCGCACGTTTCCTTACTATTTGCAGGGCAGAGGTTCGAAGTGACAGGCGCAGAATTCTACAGCCAATGCGTTTGTTGTAGTAATAGGTTCGGCCTCTCTTGAGAATGAACATGTGTTACACCTGTGTGCCAAGTGTGTGACAGTTCAAAGCTAAAGGGGCTAAGAGCCAGTAATTTTAGGGGTTAAAAAAGCTTGGTGCCCAGGAGAGGACTTGAACCTCCACGACCTTGCGGTCACTAGCACCTGAAGCTAGCGCGTCTACCAATTCCGCCACCTGGGCTAGGTGTCTCGAAGGTCTGGAAAAGCGCCTCCGGAAAAGGGAGCCGCACTTTACTCAGAGCCTGTTTTCTTGTCAATCAAAGGATATGAAAATCCAGGAAAATAGCGGTTACTGCTATCCCTTGGATTATTGTGTGTCGAGTTCTGCTCGAGATTTCTGATGAGCCTCATAGTCAGGCACCGTGGTGATAAAACTTCGATTGAACAGCGGGCTGCTAATCAGGAGATCTGCCGTTGCCTCGTTGCAGGCTACGGGTATATTCCAGACAGCTGCAAGTCGAAGTAATGCCTTGACGTCCGGGTCATGGGGCAGTGGCT
>Ga0255753_1006182_pt1 | contig 11163 bp, 8 predicted proteins | sample 041ome_10_FD_179953 | JGI IMG/M metagenome (GOLD analysis project Ga0255753, IMG submission 179953) | Coastal salt marsh microbial communities from the Groves Creek Marsh, Skidaway Island, Georgia - 041412US metaG (version 2) | ecosystem: Environmental > Aquatic > Marine > Intertidal zone > Salt...
GATGACCGAAAAACAAGCTGCCGTGGAAAGATCTTTTTTCTGGCATTTTCCCATTTACCTCCAGGGCTATGATATCAAAGACAATGAAAATAGAGATTCACTTTTTAGAACCCGTCCCGGAAGTGTGATTCGCAAAGGGGATTGGAAACTGCATTACTATTTTGAGGATAAAGATGCCGAACTTTACAACCTCAAAGACGATATTGGTGAGAGGAATAACCTTGCAGAAATTCATTTAGATAAAAAACAAGAGTTGTTTGATGAACTCAATGCTTGGTGGGATGAAACCGATGCACCCATTCCTACGGCTATCAATCCCCTTTATAAACCTGTTATTAATGACTGAAAATTTAAATCCAATCTTAACAATCTATGATGTTTCGGTCAAAGGTCTGAACGATTAAATTGAATGATTTATAATAACCAATATGTACGAATATCATCAAGCCACGAAAAACCTTTTAGACCAGGTCATTGCGACCAACAAAAAATCATTTCCCAAGGCTATAGAATGGATGGCTAAAACCATTATTGAAGATCGTATCATTCATACTTTTGGCACTGGACATTCTCACATCATAGGATTAGAACTTTTTGTTCGAGCGGGTGGATTAGGTAATGTAAATGCTTTTTTGGATTCTATTGTAATGACCTCAGAGGGAGCCCGTCGAAGTGCAGAAATAGAACGTATCAGTGGGGTGTCAAAAGTTTTATGGGATCAACACCTTATTGAAACGGAGGACCTTTTTATCGTCATTTCCAATTCTGGCAGAAATGCCATGCCTATTGAAATGGCGGAGCGCGCCAAAGCCAATGGAAATAAAGTGATAGCCATCACCTCTATGGAACAGTCAAAAAAATACCCTGTTCGCATCAAGGGACAGAAAAAACTCTATGAGATTGCGGATCTGGTTTTGGATAATTGTGTTCCTCCTGGAGATGGGATGTTGCAAATAGGAGGTGAGCTTACTGGAGCTGCCTCAACAATATCCGGGTGCTTTATCGTCAATCTAATGGCCACTGAAGCCATGAAAATTGCCGATGAGCAAGGCATAAAATTACCGGTCTATTTTAGTCAAAACATTGATGGATTTGATAATGAATCGCTTTATATGAGATATAAAAAACGCATCAAACACCTCTGATCTCACTTCTTTAATTTTATAACTACCTACAACTCTATTTTACGATTAATATATACATCAGCGAACCGTAAAATCAAAAGTAATTTTTAACATAAGAATTGTGATAAGTATTTTTATCAGATAAGTGCTTGAGGAATCAATCCACTATTGATGGTGCAAAACAGCCGATTATGTATAACCGCTTCATTGTGTCTAACATTAGTTTAAAATAAACCGATTGTTATACCTACCACAACCAGTATCGCTCCAAAAAGTTGGTTTAATTCCTTTTGCTTACCCAAAAATAAATTTCTAATTTTTTGCTGTGTAAGAAACACAGCAACCAGTGAAAACCAAAGTACTGTAGTGCTGACAAGAATAAAGGCCAATAGCGCCATAAGGGTTGGGTCAACCTTTGGTCCGACAACAAGGGTAAAAAGACTCAAAAAAAACAAAGTTGCTTTTGGATTCAAAAGGTTGGTCAGCAAGCCCATTCTAATGGCAGCATACCATTTAATGTTCTGAATCCGCTGGCTGGTCTCCAGCTCTATTTTTGTGATTTTCGAAAAAAATGAAGAAATTCCGAGATAAATCAAATAAACAGCGCCTAGATATTTCATGAGCATTAACAAAAAGGCTGACTGAGACACCACCCAAGTCAATCCAAAATAGGCGTATGTCAAATGAAAACATACTCCAATTCCAAATCCAACTGCCGTCCACAATCCAATTTTACGGGAGTATTGAATCGCATTTCTACAAGCGACAACAAAATCCGGGCCCGGACTAATGAGTGCTATCAAATGGGCAACACTTACCGTTGCTATCAATGTAAGATTTTCCAAATTTTTTGAGTCTAATCATTGGTTTTAGCAAAACCTCTGGCTCTCATTAAAGCATCAATTTGAGCATCCCGCCCTCTAAACAAGCGGTAGGCCTCCACCGGATCCATTGAATTTCGTGGCGCAAACAAATATTCAACCAATCGGTTGGCGAGTTGTTCATCATAAAATCCTCCAGGCGATTCCGCAAAAGCCTCAGCGGCATCGGCAGTTAAAACATCCGCCCAAATGTAGCCGTAATAGGCGGTAGCATATCCCTCTCCCGAAAATACATGACTAAAATGGGGGGTGCGGTGGCGCATGGGCAATTCTTTTGGCATCTTCAAAGACTTTAAAGTTTCACGTTCAAAACTTTCGATGTCGATTTCCTTAGGATCAGACATGTGGAGTTTTAGATCCATTAAAGCAGACGCCAAATATTCTGTGGTAGCAAATCCCTGATTAAAGGTAGCTGCATTTTTAATTTTTGCTACCAGATCATCAGGAATAGGTTCGCCGGTTTGGTGATGCACCAAAAATTGGTCAATCACCTCATCCGTGGACAACCAACGTTCCAAAAGCTGCGATTGGAACTCAGTATAATCTCGGACACCACTGTTCAGGGTAGGATAGCGGACGTTAGAGGCAAAAAAGTGAAGGGCATGGCCAAATTCATGAAAAAAGGTGGTGGCATCGTCCCATGAGATTAATACGGGCTCTCCCGGTGCGGGTTTCACAAAGTTTGAATTGTTGGAGGCCAGTACATTTTTTTCTCCGTCAAAATTACTGTAACTCCTATAGGTCGTGGCCCAAGCACCAGAACGTTTTCCGGGTCGCGCAAATGGATCTAAATACCACAGACCGATATGTTTCCCCGTTCTTTTATCTTTTACTTCCCAAACCTTAACATCCTCGTTGAATACGGGGACTTTACCAACTTCAATTGGACTAAAGTCGTAAAAAAACAAACGTCCAGCGACGTAATGCATCGCATCGGTGAGCCGATCCAATTGTAAATATTGCTTGACTTCGTCAGAGTCGAGATCATATTTTTTCTGCCTTACCTTTTCTGCATAAAAGCGATAATCCCAAGGTGCTATTGTGATCTGATCCTGATTGGCAATCAGTTGCATATCAGCGACCTCCTCTGCAACCCTTTCAATGGCAGAGGGCCAAATGGTTTCTAGGAGATGTAAGGCGTTTTTGGGGGTTTTGGCCATTCTGTTCTGCAATCGCCATGCTGCAAAATTTTCATACCCCAACAATTGAACACGTTCATGTCGAAGTTTTAATATTTCAGATATAATTGATTTGTTGTCGTATTCATCTTCATTGTCTCCCCGTGAATAATAGTTTTCCCAAACCTGCTTTCTCAGATTGCGCTCAGTGGAGAACGTCAGAAATGGATCCATGGAGGAACGGGTATTGATGACAGCATATTTGCCATCTTCTCCTTTGTCTTTAGCCATCTGAGCGGAGGATTTGACAAAATCTTCGGGCAGGCCACCCAACTGATCTTCAGTCAGGTAAGTGATGTAGTTTTCTTCATCATGGAGCACATTGTCAGAAAATGAGGTGTATAACTCAGATAATTCTTTATTGATTTCGGCATACCGACTTTTTTTATCTTTATCCAATCCAGCACCACTCATCTCATAGGTTTGATAGGTCCATTCCAAAAGGCGTTGCCGATCTGCTTCCAATGGATCTTTTGTTGCCTTCTTATAAATTGAAGCAATCCTCTTAAACAGTTTTTCATTTTGAATTATTTTCGAACGGTAATCCGCAAATTCAGGAGCCAATTTTTTTTGAATTGCTCTGAATTCGGGAGTGGATTCATTTCTCGATAAAACACCATAATAGGCAAAAGCTCTTTCCAATTCATATCCACTGCTTTCCATGGCTAAGATGGTATTGTCAAAAGTAGAAGGAGCCTTATCATTGGCAATGGCCTCAATTTCCTCCAAGTGTGATGCCATAGCACTGCGCATTGCCTCTTCGACATCTTCAACCTTGACTTGGTCGAAAGCAGGAACCCCCTCAAATGGCCCAGACCAAGGCCTTAAAAGGGTGTTGTCGGTATTTTCATTTGGTTGATCACAGCGAATAAATAGGGTAATGACCAAGCCGAGCATTATTGGGACTAAAGTTGATGGTTTTGTCATGAAGTGAATTTTAAATGGTTTGCAAGTTTTATCTTGGGTAATGTTTATTTGTTAGGATGGGAATCAAAGTTAAAATCAATGAGCTCTCACAATTAAAAGCCAGAACCCCTCACAGGGGTTTATTATAAACAATAAATATACAAATATCTTGCTTTCAGTGATGCTGTCAAATAATTGCCATTGATGCCTTTTTATTATAATTCGATGTTGTCAAAGCAATAAAGTTCAGGACAAACATCAGATACAAAGTCTAGGCATGGTTTATCGATCACTCTTAAGCACTTTTAAGTTTATTTACGCATCAAAAACCAAAGAAAATAGGGGCAAAACTTTTCTAAAGCTGGGGGAGTGTTTTCGAGGATGAATTTTAATAATTATATTGGAATCTAAAATAGATTCATAAAGATCTATAAATAATAAATATGAGTAAAATAAATAGAAGAACTTGGCTCAAATCATTAGGCACCTTTTCAGTTTTGGCAGTACTTCTTGCTATCGTTTTTCCAGAAACGTTAGTCAAACCGTAAAAGAAATCTGATGTCCTCCTCTTTTTCTAAATATGTATTAGTGCTTTGTTTTTTGGGCTTGGGTTCTTGTTATCTGCTGAAGCCCAAAGTCCAGTACTATGTAAAAGGAAGTGATGAGTGGTCCGTTGAATTAAAGAACGAACATTACACTTCTTTTGGAGACAGTCTTTACTTAAGAAAAGCCACTGATGGAACGTTCAAAAGCTTTTACCAACACTTCAGCACTGGAGTTTGTTTTGACAATCAATGCCGTCCGCTGGATATCATCTTGCATTGGAGCATTAGCGGAAGGTATTTGGGTTTTGAAATGCCAAAGGGGGAGTTTTTGAGTAAAACAGATCACGATCCCTTTGACAGAAAAGAATACCTTCAACTGAACGAAATTCTTTCCGATGACGACCTGCCATTTAAAGATATCCAGTACCATGAATTAATGAATCAACCAGAAAGCTCGACGGAATCTGTGGATGCAATATCCGGTGCAACTTCCGAACGCATCAAAGACATTGTAGTGAAAAACGCCGCGTATACCACCTACAAACTCTGGAGACTGGTTTATGGGGAGAGTCAGAAATTCATTGAACAGTATGCCGAAAAACACCTAAACACATCAAATTTAATGACCGTTCTTAACAGTCAGGATCGAGACGAAATCTTCTGGGGCCTAACGCACATCAAGGACACCCTTTCTTTTTCCATACCCGTAAAAAACCGATTACTATCCCTCATTCAAAGTGATGATTACTATCTGTCCTACAACGCTGTCCACGCCATTCCAAAAAACTATCTAAGTGACAATGGTTTTATGGAAACCCTTTTTTCAAGTTATCTAAATACCTCTGATGCCAGCACAAAAAATGTAATGTTCAGAAAGTTGAAAGCCGCACCGCGACTGAGTGAAAATCTGTTGGCAAAATCAAGACTGAACCTGCCTACAATGGCTCCCCAAGAGATCAGTAATCTGTTAAAACTTTATGAAAAACACCTAGTAAAAGACAGTGCTTCAGTTGGGGCAGTAAGGTCATTGATGAAACACCACAATCCCTATGTCGTAAATCTTGCAAAAGGCTTTCTGAAGAGGTACGACAGGAGTTCTGATCAAACACAAATAAATTAAAAGCTGGATGGATGGGAGAGGGTGCCGAATTAAAGAATTAGAATCCTATAAGATTACCGCCATTCAAGATTCTTGAATATAATTAATCAGTGATAGCACTTTTCAATACAAACTAATTTCAAAATTTTTCTCAGATATATTTTATAACCGATGGGGATGTTACATATAATCCTAAATATCCAATTTTAAGACGGCATATTTGCCTTTGTTCCATCCATGTATCAAAAGATACAGTTGTTTAGAGCCATCTGCAGCAGTGATTATATGTGGCCACACTTGGTGTATGTTGGTTAAATTAGGAATTTCTAAATCTCCTGGAATAATAGTCGATTTAAGTTCTTTACTGGTATGCACATAAATTGGTGCGGATTTTTGATTTCCAATGGCTTGTAAGGCATTCATAAAATAATGCTCTGACTTATAGGAAATATTACAAACGAGGCTTCCTTCTGGGATATTGTCAAAAATATCGACATATTCTCCATGCTTAGTAAATTTAACTACCTGTCCTGCGGCACGGCTTGCAACAAGGATATGGTCCTCATGAGCATACACCCCATGAGCAGTTTGGAATTGACCCGGCATTTCTCCTTTTCCTCCCCACGCAAGTTCACCCCATCTCCAAGAGCCATTATTTTCTTCAATGGTGAGGATGAAATCTCCTGCAGAATATCCATGCGCAACGTAAATAGTTCCGTCCAAATAGGTAACATCAGTAACTCCAAAATTACTATCCTTTGATGCAAAAAATTGGTTGGCCTGATCAAACTTAAATTCGCTACCGCTAGGCTTCAAAATTTCACTGATGATATTGCCGTTGAGATCCAATACAAGTACTCTTTTACCTTCCTGTGCTACCGCAAGGAATTTTTTCCCTTTGTGAACAAAGAAAACAATCCCATGGATATTGTCTTTTAATCTTTCGTCAGTTCCAATGGTTTTCCATTTTGTCAATTCTGGACTGATTGAGCAAAGACCATATCCGGGGATTCCGGTATAGACGATTCCTGTTTCAGGATCTTCATTAAAACCACCATGCATTCTCGACTCAAACGCAACAGCATCTTTTGGAAATGCGGCCGTAAGTTCTTCATCCCATGAAAAAACAAAATCTCCTTGTCCAGTTACTAATTTTAATTGCTCTGCAGACGGCCTACTCCCTGATTCATGATGATGATGCCCTCCTCCAATACCGTGATCATGGTAAACTTGAGCAGTTTGAGACATCAAAGGGTATGAAAGTAGGAGCGAAACTAATATTGTATAAATCGAGAATGTTGTTTTTTTCATTACTATTTGTTTTAATACCCTAAAATTAAACATTTTAAGATTAGGAGTTGTCCGTTAGTTTAAAATTCAAAAAAGAACAAACTGCCGTATGCATAGACTAATTATCTATAATAACCACAGGATCACTATCCTATCGTAGATTTCCAAGCTTGACAATTGGAAGTAATATATTTGGTACTATATTAGTATTTGATCAGTTTAATATAAAGTTTGAAGAAGTCAAATTTGATAAAACCAAAATAACTCAAGAAGAATGAGATCATTTAAATATGAAAATAGACTTTAGTAATGGGTTATCAGGTTTATGTTTTGTAAATAAAAGATGAATGATAATTATCAAAAAAAACAGACAGCGTTTAATTGAAATTAAAAAACATGAAAATTAGAATAAGTTTGATTTTTTTAATTTGGTCAAGTGGATGGGTTATAGCCCAGAAGAATGAAGAAAGAAAACCAAATTTCATTATCATTTTAGCAGATGATCTAGGTTATGGAGACGTTGGGTTTAATGGAAGTATCCAAATAAAAACACCTCATATAGACGCTTTGGCAAAATCTGGTGTGGTCTTCACAGAAGGCTATGTTTCTGCTCCAGTTTGTGCCCCTTCAAGAGCAGGTTTAATTACGGGAAGAAATCAAGTGAATTTTGGATATGACAACAATCTTACGGATGCACTTCCTCAATTTAATCCTGAATATTCAGGACTGCCAGTTACAGAAAAAACGATTGCTGATAGACTATCTGAGTTAGGATATGTAAACGGGATAGTTGGTAAATGGCATTTAGGAGAAAAAGAACAATTCCACCCTACTAATAGGGGATTTGATGAGTTTTGGGGTTACCTAGGGGGTGGACATAACTATTTTGCGACCGAACCTAGTGGAGCAAAATATGACAAACCGATTATTTCAAACTTTAAAAAACCTCAACCAATCACCTATCTAACAGACGACAAAGGTGATGAATGTGTTGATTTCATAATCAGACATAAAGACGAACCTTTCTTTTTATATGCCTCTTTCAATGCCCCGCATACGCCCATGCAAGCCACTGTTGAGGACTTGAAGTTGTATAGCCATATAAAAGATGAAAAAAGACGATCTTATGCGGCAATGGTGCATCGTTTGGATGTAAATGTAGGTAGAATGGTAGAGGAATTAAGAAAACAAGGAATCTATGAGAATACTGTAATGGTTTTTTTTAGTGACAATGGTGGGCCAGACTCAAACAATGGTTCCATTAACGCTCCTTATAATGGCCGTAAAGGGATTTTGTTAGAGGGAGGTATTCGCGTTCCATTTGTTATCTCTTATCCTAAAAAATTAAAAAGCGGTATTTATAATAAACCTATTACAGCTTTAGATTTGACTCCAACTTTTGTTGAATTGGCGGGAGGAAAAATCACCAAGAAAGATAAACTGGACGGGGTTAATATATTCCCTTATATCACCAATCAAATTGAAGGTGTACCTCACGAGACTATGATGTGGCGTTTTACTATTAGTGCAGGTATAAGAAAAGGAAATTGGAAGTTAATTCGCTTACCAGATCGAATGCCATTACTGTTCAATCTAGATAAAGACCCTTCAGAGCAAAATAATTTAGCTCGTGAAAACTGGGATTTGGTAGAATCAATGCTCAAAGAATTAGGGGACTGGGATGTTTCATCTCCTCATGTTTTGTTCTTGGAAGGTTCTAGATGGAGACGAAATCAGTTGAATTTGTATGATAAAGAATATCAATTAGAGCAACCCAAAAACTAACTCAAGTAAATTACGGTATAGGAGATCAGAAATTGATAAATATCATTCTAGACGCTTATATGGATTATGTTTTATCTAAATATACACTCAATTAACTCTAAGAAAAACCATTCTCCAAAACCCAATATAAAACAATAAATTTGACAATAAGACAAAATATTATTTATTAATATTAATGGTCTAATACAACAAAAGGGCGATTCTTTCGTTTAATTCTAAAATATTATGTTGTTCCAAAGAATTGTTTTTTTTTTTTTAATCTTCTTTTTATTTGGGTTGTCTGTCCAAGCTCAAAACAAATTATTTGATGACTTTTTCTTTAAAATGCCTAAAAAAAAGGCCATTTTGGTTATAAAAGAGAATAAAAAAAAATTCAACAATATTAAACTCGGTTCCAACAATAGTTTTATTTTAAGAAAAGGGTCTCTCGCTTTCGAGGAAGATCTTTTAATTCATATTACCATGTGGAGTAAAAATGATCTTAATCCAAAAACTACGGAAAAAAAACTTCATGAAACTGTTAAATATTTTGTGTCAAAGGGGTTTAAAATAGTACATTCACAACCCGAATGGTCTGATCCTCAAATAAAAGATTTGAGCAAACCATATCTAAGGTTGGTTCATAAAGAGCAAAAACTATTGGTAGAGATTGAGCCAAGAGGTCAAGGAGATTTATATAATGTTTTTTTGAGTATTTATGATTTAAATTGGTTTAGTGACAAATTGAACGGTTTATAGATAAATGTCAAATCCAACCCCAAATAATTGCCTTATCTGTAAATCACTAATAAGGTCATCATCATAGAGCAAATGAATAATAAAATTGGAAGATAACCTGTTGTTTACTTTCATTTTAATCGCGGTATTTAATTCAAAGTCCACATTTTTCATTTCTTTTAGAAAGTTTGTATAAATGTTGAATTTGCTTTCCATGGTGACATTTTGCATCAAGATAAATTTTTTAAATCCATTGATGGCAGCCCCCAGGTATAGTTCATAATTTTCACCTCTTTTCACACCAAAATATTTTTTTCCTTCCGCTAGATCTCTCGTATAAGCTGAGTTTACAATAATTAATCTACTTGTAATTGGGGATAGATTGATCCAAGTGTCTTTATTTTGTTTGTAGTACCAACCCAAACCTAATTGAAAGATAGCTGGGGAGAAAAATTGGGATTGTTTTTCCTGCTTAGTAACATTATCTATACTGTAATACCTATAGCCAGGAAATAATTGAGTTCTGAGATTAAGGTTTACAGAATAATTCCAATAGTTGTTGATCTGTTTTCCTAATTGGGTGTTCAGTTCGAATCTGTCGTCTGCTTTTTTGAGTTTATTGTTTGATATTTTGTTTCCTCCCACAGAATAGGTTACATAGCTGTCCCAAACCCAGCCCTTCCTATCAGAATAATTAAAATGATAATTTAAGTTACAAAATCCAGAAAAAGAACTTTCACCACCAGAAATCCAATTTTCAAAAAACGCCTGATTCAAATTGAGTTTAATATCTCCATAGTATTTGATTCTTTTTCCTCCAAAAGTAGAACTAATTATAGCATCAAATGGAAGTGAATCAATTGGGACTGTTAATTCTTCTTGCGAAATACCATTAATAGATATCAATGCAAAAAAGAGAATCGACAAGTGTTTTTTCATAAATTTTAAGAAAGACTTTGTTCGTGATTTTATAAACACAATTTATAAAAAATGTAATAGAATTATTAATATCATTAATTAGTGGGAAGTAATGATCAAAAAATCCGCATGATCATCCAGTATTGTCAAGCTTGGTGGAGTTGATTTATCATCATCGGAAGAACATGAAAAATTGAATACTGATAAGAGGATAACTAAAGTTGTGGGTAATCGTAATCTTTACATTAGATTAAATATTTGAAACTCAAACTTAACAAAAGTTTGGGTTATAGCTAAATATACACTCAATGAACTCTAAGAAAAAACCATTCTCCAAAACCCACACCACCATCAGGTAATCAGATAGGATAGAAAGTTTTTAGGGAATAAAATATTGTAGCCGTACAAATACCGTACAATAAAAAAAGAAAAAATCCCTAAAATATTGATTTACAATATAAAAGGGATTGTTGTTGTGGAGAAGATGGCTCTTAATGATCTTTCTGCTATTTTCCTAAATTTATATGCAATTACTTGACAATTAATATTTTACGCGGTTTCTGTGTCGGTATCTGCACCTATTAATGTGTAGTATTGTACAGTATTTCAGGCAACTAAAAATAAAAAAGCCTATAAACACTGGGCTTAAGGGTTATATGGCGGAGAAAGAGGGAAAATAAAAATCACCTCTTTAAAAACGTAAGTAACTGATAATCAAGC
>Ga0255753_1006184_pt1 | contig 11159 bp, 18 predicted proteins | sample 041ome_10_FD_179953 | JGI IMG/M metagenome (GOLD analysis project Ga0255753, IMG submission 179953) | Coastal salt marsh microbial communities from the Groves Creek Marsh, Skidaway Island, Georgia - 041412US metaG (version 2) | ecosystem: Environmental > Aquatic > Marine > Intertidal zone > Salt...
TCTGACCGTCAAATCAAATTTTTTGTTGGGTTTCATAGTGATCTCGTTCCATAATAAGAGCGATAAACTTCAGCAAGTTCTTGTTGGTCAGTTGACTCTTGAACAACATAATCTTCTTTATCAACTTTTGCACCATCTGCGATTGCAATAGCATCCTCTAAACGTGATGCTAATGCAATAATTTCACCATCTTTTGATCTTATAATATGCATCAGTTTATTCTCCGTGTGTGAGTGTACTATTATTTTTATTAGGTATAATATTAATATATCACTAAATCAAGAAAAGTAAATAGGTCAAATTGTCACATAAAAGGGAGGGCGCGAACCCTCCCAGTGTTAATTAACCTTTTAGTAATTCAGGATCACTAGTATTAATTTCAATTTTACGAGGTTTCTTTTCTTCAGGAACTACATTTTCTAATTTAACTGTCAAAATTCCGTCTGAAAGGTCAGCACCTTCAACAACAATTGAATCCATTAAAGTAAATGTACGAACAAAGTTTCGTGCCGAAATACCTTTATGAATATAATGTGTTTCATAATCTTCGGTCTGGTTACCGATAACGCTTAGCTTACCATCTTCCAATGTGATTTCTAAATCTTCATATTTAAAACCAGCAATAGCTAATTGTAATTCATAGCTATTATCGCCTGTTTTAACAATGTTATATGGAGGGTAATTGCCTTGACCTGGCGTTTGTTCTTTAAGCCTATTCACCATTCGGTCAAAGCCGATGAAGAATGGATCGTTAAGCATAGATGTGTCTATTCTACGTGTATTCATTTTGCTATCTCCTTTTATTAAGCAAGATTTAATAAGTGAGAACCCGAAGCGAACTCACCTACTATTTATTAACCAGTACTTCCAAAACCACCGTCTCGGTCAAGTTTTTTTTCTGGTTTTTCGTTTGATTCAGTAAGCTTAAGCTTTGATTGACTACGAAGAGATTTTTCAATCGTACATTGTACGAGTCTGTCTCCATGCTCAATAACTGCTAAGCTATCTGTAATATTTGAAAGCATCATAAAGACCTCGTCAGTATAATCTGAATCAATTATACCAACCCCATTTGTTAATGTCAACCCTTTTTTTAAAGCGGTTCCAGAACGAATGTACATCTTCATAACGTGCCCTTCTGGGATATCAAAAATTAATCCCGTAGGTACAAGCACCCTCATACCTGGAGGTAACTGGAAGGCGTTCTGAATAACACCAACACCTTTAACAGCGATTTGAACTTGTTTATTCCATGAATTATATGCTGTAATTCGTTGGCCATGTTCTACACATGCGGTTAAATCAAAAGCTGCAGAACCTTCTGTAGCATAAGCAGGCATTGATGCACCGTCTTTCATTCTATATACGTTCATAATTTACTTCTTTCCAATATTATATTTTGCTTCAAGTATCCAATTTGATTTTTCTTTATGAGAAAGAATTTTAATTTGATTAATAGGAGCGGCAAGTGTTTCTGATTCTTGCTGAGCAACTATTGAAATTAAACTCCATTCCTCTAGTAGATTTACAATTGTATTTCTTCTAGCTTCATCTTCTTCAGTAAAAGTATTTTTCTTCCCATCTAAAATAAAAAGCTCTTTAAAATGTAGGATCGAATATCGTCCTTGTTTGTGTAAAATATGACACGTCTGGTAAAGCTTTTTCTCTTTGCGAGAAGAGATACCTATACGTGTAAGAGTTTCTTTTACTTTTAAAAAGCTATCTGGGGAGGGAAGTGAAATCTCTATACCGACACCTTTAAAAATGTCTTCATTTTGCATAACGATAGCACCTTATTATTATTAATTATTATCACGATGCCCACCTTGACCATCAGATAATATTTATTTTATTTCGAAACTCCGCCAGTAATTAGCTTATTATGTATTTGTTTTAGATCCTCTTTACTTAACGCTTTGAAATATAGTTTTGCAATAGTTCTGTTGCATTGATATACTTCTTGAATTGCATCTAGGTCTTTATCTTTGTCAGCCTTTGGCCATTTAGAAAAGCGTTTACGTTTACGTAATGCACCACGATAATATTCAAATTGAGCGTCCTTAAATAAATGCGCTCGCAAATTCATTTCATTTGCGTGAAGAATAGTATCTTGGAAATTTGTAAATCCACGGTTGACCATATAAGGAACATACAAATTTTCTGCAATTTCTGGATTATCATGGTTGCTGATGAGATCTTCCTTAGAGAAAGAAACAGCATTCATAAAATCAAAAGGTGTTATTTCTTTCGGCAAGGACTTCCTCCAATTCTTTCATTAAATCGTCAAAATCGTCTGCACATTTTTGGCACAGTTTTAAATGTAACGGGCCTTCAGCAGTATCAACATCAACATTGTATATTTCTTTTTTATTCACAAGTTTTTCACAATTAAAACACGTATGCATACCTATAAGTTTTTTAATCCATTCGCTCATTCATCCATATCCACAAAATCAAGAACTTTGTTATATTCAATTACATACCCACAAGCACGGAGGAAGTTTTGAAAATCTTCAAGCACTTCATCAAGTGAAGCATGTTCTTCTACTACAAATTCAATCTTAGTTAGATTGCTATTTTCACGAATAAACTTCATTGGTATTCAGCCTCCATCATGACTTCAGTAAGGAAAGCCACCATGTTAACTTCAAGGTCAGCGACGAAATTTGCTTTGTACATATAATCAGCAAGTGTTACTACAAAACCAGGCATTGATTTCATTTCAACTTTATCAGATGCCATATCATAAATGCGACGGAACATCTCGTTCATGTCTTGGTCTGAATTTTTAGCAACCCATTTACGCATACCGGTAAATTCTTTAGCCTTAAGCATTTTAAACAACTCATCCATAGACTCTTGTTTAAGGTTAACGAAAATACCTTCATCAATTTTACCTGAAGCAGCATATGATTGTAGTTCAGTTAATACACGACGAAAGTCAGGAAAATGTTTTTGGATTACCTTGGCAACCACTGCTTTGTCATAAGCTACGTTTTCCATTTCAAGAATTGACTCAACACGTTTCATAAATTGTAATGCTAATTTAGGGCGTTCGTTTGTTTCAATAGCAAAATCAATTTCCGACAGTCGAGAACGAAGAGGTGCAATAATACGGTTTTTAAAGTTACATGTAAAAATAAAACCACAATTGGAAGAATACTCTTCAATGAAATTACGCAACGCAGGTTGAACACTGGTCGCGTTAAGGTAGTCTGCCTCGTCAAATATAACATACTTTCGTCCACCTGTCAACGATACAGCTGAGGCATAAGTAGAGATATCATATCGTAGGGTGTCAATGTTTACGTTTAGCGATCCGTTTTTAACGATATAATCGCATCCAAGTTCATCAAGCATAGCTTTTGCAATAGTGGTTTTACCAACGCCTGGGCCACCGGATAATAGTAAATTTGGTACTTGGTCGTCAGCAACGAACTTTTTGAACATTGCTTTAGTCTTTTCTGGTAGAATGGTATCATCAATTTTTTGAGGACGATACTTTTCCACGAAAAGAACTTCGTTTGCTTTTGCATCAATAGACATATTGTCTCCATAATATAAAATAAAAATGCGGGTTTGTTTAGCAACGATTGCCCGCGGTCGTTCGATCCACGCTTAGTTTACTTTATCGGCAAGTGGAGCATCTGCTGGCATTGCCGCAGGTGCGTCTGGATTAGGCATTGAACCTTGGGGAGGTTCTTCACCTTTTGGAGCATTCTGGCGAAGAAACATTTCAAGTTTATTACGTAGAATACCAATGCCTGCCAGCTCTTGTCCTTCAAAAGCTCCGCGGCGTGATGTTACATCAATCATTTGCACGACTGTTGCAATGTCTTGCAACGAAATTTGTACAGGTTCTTGCTGTTGTTCTGGGTTTTGTGTCTGATTATCAGCCATTATTCATTTCCTTTTTTGTAAGTCGACTTAGTATCAATTGCCACATAATATGTGACGCCTTCGCTTTTAAACTCAGAGATACCCTTTGCGCATAGAGTAACTTGGTAATCCTGAGGCAAAAGCTTTAGATTATCTGTTTTGATGATAATCTTAAACTCATCAGATGTAGTGCCGATCTCAACACCGTAATCATCAGAATTATCGTTATTGCCATCAATAGCTTTCAGGTAAATTTTACCTTCTTGACCAACGAAAGCAACTTCAGAAAACTGAAGAACACCAGCAGCTTTAAGCACTGACTGGAAGTCTTCCCATGATACCGCGACTTCAACATCAGCTGATGGCAACTGAATGTCTTTTTCTGGCGCCGCGTGGATCATAGAGATGTCGGCATAAACGTATTTAGTACGCTGTTTGCCATTTTGAATGATAAAAAACTTATCATGGAATTCCACGTCTGGGTCTTTGTATAGACTCAGGATGGACAAAAACCGGGATAAATCATATACACAAGCTTGTGATGGGATTTGATCCGGAATAGTTGCGGTTGCAACTAGGGTTTTTTCTGGTGTAACAGTTTTAAGAACATTACCTTCCTTCATCAGGATGGATTTGTTAATGGTCGAAAAACTCTTAAGAATAGTAAGAGTGCGTTCACTGAATTTCATTATATAGCTCCTTTAATAATATATTTATACATAGTAACACTATTTACGCTTTTTGTCAACATTTTTTTTGTAATTCTTTTTATTACTTTTTGAATCTGCTGTAGCCGAAGCACCAATAGATCCAATATGACCAAGAGAACCTTTAAAGACGTAGGATCCAACGTGTTGTAATTGCATCCAAGGGCACATCCAGACTTTCATACCAAATGATCGTGCGGCGTTACAGAAGAAATAATCTTCAGATAAGTAACGCTTTGACTTAGGATCAATGACACAATCAAAATACGCGTGAATCATATTTGAACCATCAAAGTGCTCAGTACGTGCGTGATCTGGTTTATAAGCTAGGTGAGGTGTCTTCTCTTTAAACTTTTCAAAGGTTTCACGGGCGATAAGCATAAAGCCTGTGCCGGCCTCTCCAACCTCTAACGGTTGATCTATTTGAAAAGTAGATTGTTTATTTACCGGGTTGAATACGTAATCAGCGGTATAGTTTTCAAGCTCAAATGGTGACTCATCAGCCTTGCCAACCTTAACAGCTTGTGTTACTTTTTCCCAAGCAATAGTTTTCTTGGGATAAGGTCCTGTAACGATATTATATTTCTCTGGATCTTGGTTATGTACCGCGATAAGACCAAACACATCTTTTGGATTAAAACCAATATCAGCATCAATAAACAAAAGGTGCGTACAATCAGACCTAAGGAATTCGTCTACAATATAGTTACGAGCTCTTTGGATTAAGCTCTCATTAAACAAATAATAAAACCTAACGGTAATACCATTTGCCGCACACACCATAGCTAAATCAGTACATGCTTTTGTATATGTACCAGCGCAATTACCGCCATACATAGGTGTGCCGACGAAGATTTTATACTCCCTCAGTTTTTCGATTGAAATTTCTATTTTACTCATGATTTAACTTGCTCCATGTCATTTTCAGCTCTACATATAGCTTGTAACCTTAAAATATCTGCGGCTACGTCGTGCGAACTATCGTGTAATTTAAAGTTTTGTTCCCAGTAATTTTCATCAGCGATAGGAATAAAACCGTTTTTAGTTGTAAAGTCAAATTTAGCGTCAATAAATGTACGTGTATCTCTAACTTTCCAATAAGGAATATATGTATCTAACTCAACATTTAAACCCACGTCTCTAGCTAAACGATCTAAAACTACTGGGTCAAATCCTGTTGAGCGACTCCACCAATAATCAATTTTCTTTTCAGTCCTAAGAAAGTTGATAACACCTTCAATAAAAGTTTGGACTGTTACATCGTTAGGCGTAGGCTTAAGAACTGATTTAACACTGGCATCTTGACTTAACCACCAATCCAAATCATCTTTTGTATATGAATAACCATATTCTGATACTTGATGCTTAATATCTAATTTAACTTTTTGCATTGAGGAAACCAATTCTTCAAACGAATAAGGTTGCTCTAAAAATCTGTCCCACACAAAAGTTCTATAGGAACAGTCGAGCGCGGGTATCTTATAAGAGCACTGGCCTATCGTTTCAAAGTCTAGAATAAAATCCGTTCTCATATGAACTCCTCAAGTGTATTATGTCTTTCAATATATTCTTCTTTCTGAGAATGATTATACTGCATAATGTAGTCCGTGTCAATCATTTTTAACTCATTATTTAAATATTTTTTTACTTCATTTGCCATGTCAGTAGCAGTCTGTACTGGTACGTTTTGACAAATATGGTTTGCGTTTTTCTTACTCGCGTTTACTAATTCAAAATCCTCAGGTAATCCCATAATAGTCATAGCTTCACGATATGTAATAAAACGATCTTCGTCTGGATGTGTCGTCGCGGTTGGATAATGTCCTACAAAAGCGCCAAGGCGATCCTTTGGAATGGTTACGCCACGTCGCATAATATTACCACCAGCCTTGAGCTTATTATATTTGTACATTGATTTTTCTGCTTCACGCGGATAATCGTTTTCAGTCATCCATTCTGCAACTTGTTTCCAATCATAACCTTGTTGTTCAATATAAGAATATACGCTCATGCCTCGTGCTGATTCCGGTTTAATAGCAGCTGAGTGCTCTTTATGAGTTCGACCATTATGAATATGTTCTAAAACAAATTTGTAATATGGATCATCAGTTGGTCTTTTAGGATTGATTGGTTCCATTTGGAAATTTGATTTAACATTACGTAATACTTCCTCAATAGGAGTGTGTGGTCTATTAAAATATCCAAGTAATGGTGTTTTAGTATCCTGCCAAAAGAAATAAAACGAACGTTCACGTACCTGCGGAGAACCATGTAATAATGATTTTGTACGATACACAGACATTGTATATCCATTTTCTTGGCCGATACGTTTTAAATTTTCACGTACGTTTTTACCAATTTTACCAGCAAAGTGTGGAGCGTTTTCGCCCCAAAACACTTTAGGTCTATATTCACCAAGAATATACTCTGCGGTTTTACCCATCCATTCGTTATTAGGATTGTGATCGCCGTAACCTTGCGACATCATTGATAAACCTGCACATGGGCAAACAGATGATACAACGTCAGCTCTTTCATTTTTAGGTGGTGCCATACCTTTGTCGAGCACATAATATGGAAGATTGTGTTCTTTATAGTAATTTAAAATATGGCTATCATTATCAGCAAAAGCTTCATATGACATAAAATGAATCGGAGGGCCGCCAAAGGCGTTTGCTGAGCCTATGGTTTCGCCGCCTATTAGTGGTACAATTGATGCGTGAGTAATAGTCATTTATTGCCTTTCGAGGATTCAATAACGCGTTTTCTTAAATCTGTCGAAGAAAAAGAATGCTTACGTTTGTTATAATGTATGTGACATAAACCAACACCTGTATGATCAGTACCTTTATACTCTTCACCTACAAATCTAATATGCGGCTGAATAGTTAAAATCATATCGACGATTTCTTGTTCAGTACTAAATGGAATGATTTCATCGACAAACCGGCAACCCGCCAATTGAACATAACGCTCAAACGGGGTTTGTATTGGTTTGTTTTTAGTTTCTGGACGGTCAACTGTAGGATCAGTCAATAAACCACAAATAAGATAATCACAATGCTCTTTAGCCTCTTGTAACATAACAATATGACCTGCATGCAATAAGTCAAAAGTTGAACAGGTGAATCCAATACGGAGTTCATCAACGGTCTTTCCAACCCTTACAGCGATTTCAGATTTATTCGTAAACATTTTCAAAGCATTCCATAATAAAAGATTTGTCAGGATGGTACTTGTATACGCGAGTAATTTCAGCGCGTATAAGTGCTAGTAGCATAGGTTTATTTATATCGTTTGCCGCGGCCAATATATCAATAGATTTTAAAATATATTCCGGATGATATTGGTTGATATACAAACTAGCACAAAACTTAGCTACGTCAAGTTCAGTACAACCAAATACATTACAAATTGGATCAATCAAATATAAGCGATGATCCTTAAATAACATATTTTTAATACCAAAATCACCGTGTGAAAACGATCTGTTTAAACTAAAGCTATTCAATAGGTCGGCGTTATCAATTAAATCGGTTTGACCTGATGCTACCGCATGATCTTTAATGCGATTAATATATGACTGAAAGTTTGTATCGTCTAACGGCTTAAGCCCTTTCATTCTTTGAAGTTGTGTTTGGATCATACCCAATGCTACGTGGAAATCACTCATAAAAAATTGCTCGTTATGATCAATATAGTCCATAGTAATAGTTTCACCGACAATGCGATGAACTATTGGAACATCAATACCTACACAAAAGGCTTCATTAAACCATTCACTAGTAGCGTGAGCATTTGGGTCTTGTTTATGTACAACCTTACCATCAGTAAAAATTTCAGTTCCAGACAAACCACCCTCAAGTTCTCGAATATCAACTTCAAGAAAATCCTCGGGAGTAATACCCTTATCATCAATATAGTAAGCCGCTAATGGTTTATCAAATGAAAGTGAATTAAACTTTACAGAATACCTATCAAGCCACGCGAGAATACCGGCTTCGTATTTAACTCGAGCCTCTTCACGAGTTTTGCACGATATGGATCCACGAGCAGTGAAAATATCAATTTGCCATCCTTCATTATATAACTGATTTGTCTTTGCAATCAAATCGTCGTTAGGAATAGCTTCGTCAAAATTTCTGTTTTCGTGGAACGCTAATGTGTCGTCAAAGTCAATAACGATACGTTTATGATACATTAAAAAAATCCTTCAAGTGTTGCACCAACATCTTTAGGCGGCTTAACTTCATTTTGTTTACCATCAACCAGTGTAAATGGCGTTTTAGTTAAAACACTACCCGCTGATGTGATAAGTACCTCACCTTTATTACGAAGCTCGACAGCCGATGGGAAATACTCTGTTACCTTCTCTATAAAATTAATCTTATCACTTCTTTTGCCTTTTGTCAATACAAAATCTAAAAATTGTTGACCAATAATATTAATGTTATTAAATTTACCAACAAGCTCACGGCAAGCGGTTGTGCGCTCATTCCATTCATCTTTGTTATTAGCAATCCTATTAAGCTCCTCGGCCAAAGCCTCTTCCTCACGAGCTTTAGAAATTAAGAAGCCATCGTACTCACCCCACAATTTACCTTCAGGCGAATAAGCATTTTCAGCAAAATGTCTACTGACTACTGGTAGAGTTAACAAAAACGATTCAAGCACAGTATATTCCATGCGGTTTCCGTATTCTGCAGGAACTTTTAATCTGTATCCACACCAAGAAGCCATAGACTCACCGAGCTGTTCCATACCCCAACTATACTTATAGCGCTCATATGCATTCATAACAGTATTAAGTTTTAATCTTTCCTTAGGTGGTACTGTGTAAATACCAGCTTTGTTTAAACTATGAATACGAATTTTGTCTTTAAATGGATCAGTATATGGTGCTGGGTTATCTCTAATATCTTTAGTCAGCATACTTACAGATGAAATAGATTTTTCGCAACCTATGAGTGATAAATCCCATTCATCCATATCAAAATACGGTTCAATACGAGGAATCATTGCCGGATCTTTTAATGAAGACATACGGCCTATATATAGGAAATGCTTACGACGTTCTTCAAATGATTTACGATATTGATCATACTCACCCATGTTAACCCAAATAGGATTTTCAACAATACGATCGTTTAAACCTTCGTCGAGTGAAGTGTAAGCATCTCGACCATAACCTTGAAGTGATTGTACAACGCCAACATCAGCCATTGAAAAAATTTCAGCGGCTTGTGGAATCATATTAATATTGTGTTTGGTAATACCGTGATCGTGTACAACAATAATAGGATCAGAAACCATTGCTAACCATTCACGAAATCGGTCAACATAATTTTGTTGTTTACGAGTTGGCATAGAATGAACGATTGCAATATCGCAACCATTTACTTCTCTTAAAACATCAACCGCCTCTTCAGCCTTTTGATGTTTCTCAACACGTTTAATAGGTCCTTTCCAATCAGTATCACCAGCACGATTAAACAATTGGTCATTATCAAAATCAATAATAACTGTTTCATGTCCTTGTGATACTAACCACTCTTCAAAAATGTTTGCACCTTTGGTAACGCCGCATCCTTCAATACCTTTACCAAAAATAAATGCTACTTTCATAATATAATCTCCTCATTGTATCTATGCCTTTATTTAGCATTTTTAGATACTAAAGTTTTTCACTCATCGCCTAACATTCTAGCTTCCATGTTTTCTTTTATATCCATTACTTTTTCGTTCTCAATTATATTGATAATGATATTAGTAATGTCAATATCTTTTTGTATAAAAAACATTTTTTGTTGTAGTTTCTTAAGCTCTTTTTCGTAAAACTCTAACTCTTTTTCCTTACGAACTCTTGTTTCAATAATGTCCGTAATTTTAATTAGCTTGCCACTTGTATTTTCCACTAGTTTTTATCCATATTTTCTGTTATCCACTCAATTACCTCGTCCATTGTATCAAACTCTGGACACATAATAACTGTAGTATTTTTTCCATCATCATCAACATACACCGCATCTGAAGTGTATTTACCTTTATTAGTAATTTGTATGTTATGTTTTTGAAATGTCATTATTTCACCAATCCAAAGTGGCGAGAATACACGTGTAAGTTCATTACAGACCAGATAAGCATGCCTTTTTCAATGTAATCGTTATGACCATAAGTGTCAGAACACTCATTCCAATCTTTGACGAACTTATCCATGAGATATTGAGCCCATGCATAATCATTTTTGTAACCAAAGACTACATCATTAGAACGCATTTGAGACACCATAGACAAGATACCATCACGAACATAGAATGTTTGAGCATTAGTGCAGATGAAATCTGATTTACCATTCTCATTGTACTCAGTCCAAATAGATGGACGGTTGTAAACCATTTGAGCACGACGGCTGTCAGGATTTGCCCATAGCTCGTTGAAAGCATTTTTATATTGCTGATTATACTTTTCAGAAAATACTAAATGACCATAGTTTGAATTGATGTTACCGTGAGGATCTGCTGAATATTGCCAGGCTTGAGGTGGTTCTTTATCAGCGCCATAAATATCGTGAAT
>Ga0255753_1006185_pt1 | contig 11159 bp, 9 predicted proteins | sample 041ome_10_FD_179953 | JGI IMG/M metagenome (GOLD analysis project Ga0255753, IMG submission 179953) | Coastal salt marsh microbial communities from the Groves Creek Marsh, Skidaway Island, Georgia - 041412US metaG (version 2) | ecosystem: Environmental > Aquatic > Marine > Intertidal zone > Salt...
TTCAAGGAGTGACCCAGGTCTTTATCACCGCGGCGGTGCTCGCCGACGTTCCGGCCGAGCTGACCGGTGCCCGATTCACGGTCACCAAGGGTCAGGTGACCGCGGCATGACGTCCGATGACACACACACCCCAGACGGCGAGGAATCGGATCTTCACGCTGCGACCCGTGCCTTTCAACGTGCCCGGTCGAGCGGGGTGTCGGCCGCGGGAACGTCCTCCGGAAACTCGTCGGGGCGAACATCGAAGAAGCGCTCTAAGCCATTCGGCACACGTGCGGGGAAGTCTGGTGAGCCAACCTTGATGTCGACGGCGCTCGCCGAGTTCCTCAGCCACCAGGGATGGGAGGACGACGCCGCGCGCGCCGGCCTATCCGAACATTGGCGGGAGATCGTCGGCGAGGACGTAGCCGAGCATGTTCACGTCGAGTCGTGGAACGACGGCCAGTTGGTGTTGCGAGCGGACTCGACCGCCTGGGCCACACAGGTGCGCCTACTCACGGCATCTCTGCTGGAACGGGTGCGTGCGGCCCTAGGCCCAGATGTTGTGGAGAGCGTTCAAGTGAAGGGGCCTCAGGCGCCCTCGTGGCGCGCTGGCCCCCGGGTGGTCAAGGGTCGCGGCCCCCGCGATACCTACGGTTAGTCCAGGCCGGCCGGGGCGCCACCCAGAAAGGCACCACGCAGGCCTACAACATTCACTAACGCTTTATTTGGGAATATCAGTACCCCTACACACAACCTGGGGGTTCGTTCCCCGCATCAGGCATTCTCGTCCGTTTTTACACAGGTCGGTGTGCGCAGAATCCATCCTCTGGAGGTAGAATCGGTCCGTATTCCTCCCACTGTCGGAACTGGTCAGCAGAGCCACTCCATGGAGGCCCGCCATGCCCTCGGAAACACCGAGGCGTCTCGTTCAGAAAGGCAGGACTTAGTGTCCTACGACGCAAGTGCGATCACCGTTCTCGAGGGCCTGGATGCTGTTCGCAAACGCCCGGGCATGTACATCGGCTCTACCGGTGAGCGGGGCCTGCACCACCTCGTTTATGAAGTCGTCGACAACGCGGTGGATGAGGCGATGGCCGGTTACGCCTCCACGATTTCTGTGACGTTGCTCGCCGATGGGGGGGTCCGGGTTGTCGACGATGGTCGCGGAATTCCCGTGGACGAGCATCCGGTGGAGAAGAAGCCGGCGGTGGAGGTGGTCCTGACCGTTCTGCACGCGGGTGGGAAGTTCGGTGGTAGCGGCTACCAGGTGTCGGGTGGGCTGCACGGTGTTGGTGTCTCGGTCGTCAACGCTCTCTCCACTTATCTCGAAGTGGAGGTTCACCGCGACGGAGCTGTCTACCGCCAGTCCTACGACCGTGGCGTTCCTACCGCCCCGCTCATGCAAGGGGAATCAACGACCGTCACCGGCACCACGGTCACGTTCTGGCCGGATACGGAAGTTTTCGACACGACGTGGTTCGACTTCACCACGCTGTCTCGTCGCTTCCAGGAGATGGCGTTCTTGAACAAAGGGCTGAGTCTCGAACTGACCGACGAGCGGCGCGGGGCAGCACCGGTCATCGACGCTGCAGAAGCCGCTGATCCGACGGAGGAGCAGGTCAAGAGCGTCCGGTATCACTACGACGGTGGCATCGTTGACTTCGTCCGGCACATCAACGCCAGCAAAGGTGTCTCCAACCCGTCGATCATCGAAATCGGCTCAGAGAGCGATGACGCTGGGCTGAGTGCCGAGATCGCTTTGCAGTGGAACACGACGTTCGCTGAGTCGGTGTACACCTTCGCGAACACCATCAACACCACCGAGGGTGGAACGCACGAAGAAGGTTTCCGGACCGCGCTGACCAGCCTGGTGAACAAGTTTGCCCGCGAGTGGGGTGTTCTGAAGGAAAAGGACGCGAATCTCACAGGTGAAGATGTGCGCGAAGGCCTTACCGCGATCGTGTCGGTGAAGCTTATGGATCCGCAGTTTGAAGGCCAGACGAAGACGAAACTCGGCAACACCGAGATGAAAACGTTCGTGCAGAAGATTGTGAACGATCAACTCGGTGCGTGGTTCGAGTCAAACCCGTCTGAAGGAAAAGAGATCGCGCGCAAGTCCGTATACGCAGCATCGGCACGCATCGCGGCGCGCAAGGCGCGCGACCTAGCTCGCAATCGGAAGGGGCTTCTTGGCGGCGCGGGCATGCCGGGCAAGTTGATCGATTGCTCAAGCCGCGAACCTGAGGATTGCGAGATCTTCATCGTCGAAGGTGATTCGGCTGGCGGTTCGGCTCGCCAGGGTCGCGACCCTCGTATTCAGGCGATTCTGCCGATCCGAGGCAAAATCTTGAACGTCGAAAAGGCCCGCATCGACAAGGTTCTGGGTAACAACGAAGTTCAAGCTTTGGTGTCCGCGCTTGGTACAGGCGTGCAGGACGAGTTCGACTTGAATCGGTTGCGGTACAACAAGTTGGTCCTGATGGCCGATGCCGACGTCGACGGTCAACACATCCGTACCTTGTTGTTGACGCTGCTGTTTCGTTTCATGCGTCCCTTGGTGGAACTCGGGCACGTATACCTGGCGCAACCGCCGCTGTACAAAATCAAGTGGCAACGTGAAGTGTCCGATTTTGCGTATTCCGATCGTGAACGAGACGCACTCATCGAAGCCGGGCAGGCAGCCGGCCGCAAACTCCCCAAAGAAGAGGCCGTTCAGCGTTACAAGGGCCTAGGCGAGATGAACGCCGATGAGTTGTGGGAAACGACAATGGATCCGGCGCGCCGTGTCTTACTCCAAGTGACCTTGGACGACGCCGCCCAGGCCGATGAAATGTTCAGCGTGCTGATGGGGGAGGACGTCGAATCACGGCGCAACTTCATCCAACAAAACGCCCGCGACGTTCGCTTCCTGGACATTTGACGGCGACAAGCGATGACACACGACGAGAACCACACCCTTTCCCCAACCACGACAATGACGGAGGCGTAAGTGCCCGACACCATCGACACGACGGCCGCCAGCGAACCACCAGAGGCTACGCGCGTCGAGCCGGTTGATCTGCAAACCGAGATGCAGCGGTCTTACCTGGACTACTCGATGTCCGTCATCGTGTCTCGCGCGCTTCCCGACGTGCGCGACGGACTCAAGCCGGTACACCGCCGAGTGTTATACGCGATGTACGACGGTGGATATCGGCCGGACCGTAACTTCTCCAAGAGCGCACGAGTGGTCGGCGACGTCATGGGCAATTATCACCCACATGGGGACAGCGCGATCTACGACGCCCTCGTCCGACTTGCTCAACCATGGAGTCTTCGGTACCCGCTCGTTCAAGGCCAGGGGAACTTCGGTTCACCCGGGAACGACCCGCCCGCAGCCCAGCGCTATACCGAATGCCGGATGGCCCAGTTGGCCATGGAGACGGTGCGCGACATCGATGAAGAGACCGTCGACTTTGCACCCAACTACGACGGTCGGACCCTCGAGCCCACCGTTCTGCCCAGCAGATTCCCGAACCTGCTGGTCAACGGAAGCGCCGGCATCGCTGTCGGTATGGCTACCAACATCCCGCCCCACAACCTTCGGGAAGTCGCCGAGGCTGCGACGTGGCTGCTGGACAACCCGGAAGCATCCACCGAGGAGCGTCTGACCGCCCTTCTCGGCATCGTCCAAGGTCCGGACTTCCCCACGGGAGCGACAATCATCGGCAAGCGAGGCATCGAGGACGCCTACCGCACCGGTCGTGGATCGATCACGATGCGTGCTGTTGTCGAAGTGGACGAAGACGCCAAGGGTCGACAGAGCCTGATCGTGACCCAGCTGCCGTACCAGGTGAATCCGGACAATCTCCTACTGCGCATCGCCGAACTCGTGGGCGACGGAAAACTGACCGGTATCTCCGATGTTCGGGACGACTCATCGTCTCGCACCGGCATGCGTTTGATCATTGACCTAAAACGGGACGCGGTCGCACAGGTCGTGCTGAATCAGCTCTACAAGCACACACAACTACAAGACAACTTTGGTGCGAACATGCTCGCGCTGGTGGATGGTGTCCCGCGCACGTTGACACTGGAGCAGTTCCTTCGTTACTGGATCGCGCACCAAATCGAGGTCATCCAACGACGGACGCGGTACCGGCTCCGCAAAGCCGAGGAACGCGCACACATCCTTCGTGGTTATCTCAAGGCACTCGACGCACTCGACGACGTCATCGCCTTGATCCGCGCAAGCGCGACAGTGGAGGACGCCCGCAGCGGTCTCATGGAAATGCTGGAGATTGACGAAGTGCAGGCGACAGCAATCCTCGACATGCAACTACGTCGGCTCGCTGCCATGGAACGTCAGAAGATCATCGACGAGTACGACGAACTGATGATCAAGATCGCCGACTACAACGACATCCTCACCAACGAGCCCCGGCAACGCTCGATCGTCTCGGAAGAACTCGGAGAGATCGTCAGCAAGTACGGCGATGATCGTCGAACCGAGATCCTCCCCTGGGACGGTGAGGTCACCGATGAGGACCTCATCGCAGAAGAGGACGTCGTCGTCACAATCACCTCCGGTGGCTACGCGAAGCGAACTCGCTCAGACCTGTATCGGGCGCAACGCCGTGGTGGTCGTGGTGTTCGAGGCGCTGCGCTCCGACAGGACGATGTTGTCGAACACTTCATGGTGACCAGCACGCATAACTGGCTGTTGTTCTTCACCAACCAAGGCCGCATCTATCGAGCGAAGGGCTACCAACTACCCGACGCGAGTCGGGACGCGAAGGGTCAGCACGTGGCCAACCTCCTGGCATTCAGGCCCGAGGAGACCATCGCCTCGGTTCTGTCCATCCCCGGGTATGACGCAGCCGACTACCTCGTGCTCGCCACCCGGAGCGGCCAAGTGAAGAAAACACGACTCAGCGAATACGACACGAATCGGCAAGGTGGGATCATCGCGATCAATCTGGCTGAAGACGACGAAGTGATCGGTGCACGTTTGGTGTCGATGGAAGACGACATCTTCCTCGCGTCGACGAAGGGAATGAGCGTCCGCTTTACGGCAAGCGACGAGAATTTGCGTCCGATGGGTCGGGACACACGCGGCGTCATCGGGATGCGGTTCCGTGAGGGCGACTCGCTTCTCAGCATGGACATCGTGCGACCGGGCCAGCACATCGTGACCATCACCGACGGTGGATTCGCCAAACGCACCCTGGAAGACGAGTGGACTGCGCGTAACCGAGGGATCCTTGGCGTGCGAGCGATGAAGATCGACGAGAAGCGCGGAGTACTCGTCGCGGCGATGATCTGCGATCCAGACGATCAAATTTTCGCCATCGCGAGCAACGGCGTGGTCATCCGGACAGCGGTGTCTGAATTGCGGCCGTCAGGCCGTGACACGATGGGTGTCACGATGATGCGTCTGGGTGATGAGGACTCGGTTGTCGCGGTGGCACGAAGCGGCGAGAAGACAAGTGAGGACGACATCTCCGATGATGTGCAGGATGGGACAGAACACGGGGAGTCCGAGGCAGCAGTGGAGAGCCAGGAGGGTGACTCGGCGTGAGCCAACCGGCAGGGCAACGAGCGCGGCGTCGTGGCGAGCAACCACCCGTCGCGGTCGAGTCGACTAGTGCAGCAGGGTGGCCGGTGGATCCCACGGCCGACGCGCCGCCGTCAGCCACGAGTTTCGATCCTTCACCGGAGAAGCGGCGCAGAAGGCGTCCCGAGCCGCGGCGCGCTCGGGTGTATGTCACGCGACTCGACCCCTGGTCAGTAGCGAAGGCTGCGTTTCTACTGTCGTTGGCGATAGGCATCGTGATCGTCGTCGCGTTCGGCTTCGTGTTCTGGACCCTGGACTCCATGGGAGCCCTGGATGCAGTGTCACGAACGATCGATGATGTTCTAGGAACCGGTGGCTTCGACCTACTCACGTCACTTGAACTGTCGCGTGTCCTTGGCCTCGCTGCCGTGATAGCGAGTGTGGAGATCGTGTTGGTATCCGCCCTGGCGACTTTGTTCGCGTTCTTATACAACGTGACCGTCGGCCTTACGGGCGGCATCGAAGTCGTCCTATCTGATAACTAGGACCGAGAGACGGATCGCATTCGCCGATCAGGTAATGTCAGCGTCGCTTCGGGGCCTATAGCTCAGCCTGGTTAGAGCGCTTCCCTGATAAGGAAGAGGCCGATGGTTCAAGTCCATCTAGGCCCACATCACGCACGGCTGATGCCGATCGCTCCTACCCGAAACGCCCGGAGATGTAATCCTCGGTCTGCTGATGCTTCGGCTGAGAGAAAATGTCCGTCGTTGAACCAACTTCAATCAACCTGCCAGGTTCGCCGACGCTCTCGAGATTGAAGAAGGCTGTTTCGTCCGACACTCGAGCAGCCTGCTGCATGTTGTGCGTGACGATGATGATCGTGTACTGATTCTTCAAGTCGTGAATCAGATCCTCGATGGCGAGGGTCGAGATCGGATCTAGGGCTGAGCACGGCTCGTCCATCAAGAGCACTTCCGGCTCGACGGCTATCGCGCGGGCGATACACAAACGCTGCTGTTGCCCACCGGACAAGCCGGCCCCGGGGCGGTCAAGACGGTCCTTGACCTCGTCCCACAGGTTGGCTCCTCGCAGGGATCGTTCGACGGTGTCGTCGAACGAGGACTTCTTCACCCCGCGTGATTTCTCCAACTTGAGGCCGGCGATGACGTTGTCGTAGATGGACATTGTGGGGAAGGGGTTGGGGCGTTGGAACACCATCCCGATGGTGCGGCGCACAAGCACGGGGTCGACGTTGGGAGCGTAAATGTCCTCACCATCAAGAAGCACCTGGCCACTGACCCGGGCACCCGGAGTCACCTCGTGCATGCGGTCGACAGACCGGAGCACGGTCGACTTTCCGCACCCGGAGGGGCCGATGAAGCTCATGACCGATTGGGGTCGCACCTGCAGGCTTACTCCCTGCACGGCAAGGAAATCGCTGTAGTAGATGTCGAGGTTCTTCAGCTCGATCCGGAACTGGGGAACAGCCTCGGGAGAGACAATCGATGATGTCACGAGCTTCTCCTGTCCGGTGGCCTCGACGGTTGGGTCGGTGGCGGTATCCGACGATACTGACGTGCGGTGGGCATCCATCAACGCTCCCGGGGAGCGTAGATCGCGGCAAGGATCCGAGCTGCCGAGTAGAAGATCAGCACGAGGAAGATCAGCGCGAACGCACCACCCCATGCTCGGTCCAGGGACGACTGCGTGCCTCGGGCTATCTGATCCCAGATGAAGGTCGGAAGTGACGCTTGGGATCCCTCGAAGGCGTTCCAGTTCACGTCCTGGGCGAGGAAGGTGGTCAGGAGCAACGGCGCGGTTTCGCCGGTGACTCGGGCAACAGCGAGCATGACACCGGTGATGATTCCGCTGATCGCCGTGGGAATGACGATCTTGATGATCACCTTGTACTTGGGTATGCCTAGGGCGAGGGCCCCCTCACGGAGTTCGTTGGGAACGATCTTCAGCATCTCCTCGGCCGACTTGATAACGACGGGGATCATCAGGATGCTCAACGCCAGGCCTGCGGCCAGCCCCGATTGGGGGAAGCCGAGGGTCAAGATCCAGAACGTGAAGATGAACATGCCGGCGATGATGGACGGGATACCGGTCATCACATCGACGAAGAAGTTGATGCTCCGAGCGAGTCGCCCACGCCCGTACTCGCTGAGATAGATGGCTGTGCAGATACCGATGGGGACGGAGATCAAGGTTGCGATGCCCACCTGAGTGAGGGTGCCGACGACGGCGTGGAGGATGCCACCCCCTTCGGCGCGGGGGTTGACGTTGCGCATCGTGGACGTCAAGAACTCCAGGTTGATGACGGAGATGCCCTTGGTGATGACGGTGATGAGAATCCACGCCAGGGGAATGATCGCGGCTGCCGCGGTCAGGTATACGGCGGCGGTTGCGATCCGATCGGTGGCGTGACGTCGGCCCTCGACCGAGAGCGTCCACCCGCCGTAGATCAGCAGGAAGGCGAGCAGCGCGACAACCCACCAGGTCAGGCCCAGGATCTTCACCCCGGTGACGAGAAGAAGGATGCCGATCACCAGTCCGGCGACCATAGAGGCCGCAGGTGCCCAGCGGGGGAGACGGCGCCCCGTGAGCCGTAGCGGATCGTCGCTCGGGTTGATGGGCAAGTGAACGTCGGTCTTGAGACTCATTAGTTGGCCCCGGAGAAGTCTTTGCGACGGTTCACGACCCACCGCGCCGTCATGTTCACCACGAGGGTGATGAAGAACAACACGAGCCCGGTGGCGATCAAAGCGCTGCGACCGTTGTCACCAGCCTCACCCCACTTCAGGGCGATGTTGGCGGCGATCGAGTTGCCGCCAGGCTCGGTCAACTTCCAATTGATCTCGAAGACCGCCGAGAGGATGAGAGCTACCGCGATGGTTTCACCGAGTGCGCGACCTAATCCGAGCATCGCGGCCGAGATCATGCCGGGCCGACTGAACGGGAAGACCGACATGCGAATCATTTCCCAGCGAGTGGCTCCGAGGGCGAGACTCGCCTCGATGTGACTGCGGGGCACCTGCAGGAAGACTTCTCGGGAGATCGCCGACACCGTTGGAAGGATCATCAAGGCGAGAACGACCCCGGCGATGAGGATGCTCTTGGTGTAGAGGTCGACGTTGTTGGTGAAGATCGGGATCCACCCGAGATACGTGGACAGCCACTCGGCAAAGGGAACCAAGTAGGGCATGAAGTTATACAGACCCCACAGGCCGAAGATGATCGAAGGAACCGCCGCCAGGAGATCCACGATGAACCCCAGACCCTTGGAGAGCCGCCGGGGAGCGTAGAAGGCGATGAACAAGGCGGTTCCGATACCGATCGGCACGGCGATGACCATCGCCAAGATCGACGTCCACAGCGTCCCGAAGATCAGGACGGAGATTCCCCAGGAGGGCGGGTCCGCATCAGGGAGCCACTGCTGGTTCGTCAGCAGCGAACCAGTGTTGTTCTGCAGGGCCGGAATGGACTTCCAGATAAGGAACGCGGCGATGGCCGCCAGCACGATCAGAACGGTGATGCCCGCTCCGGTGGTCAGGAAACGGAAGTTACGGTCACCAGGTCTGACGGATCGCTCTGATGTGATCCCAGGATGAAGTTGGGGTTCGTGGACCGGGGCGCTCACGTAGGGAGGTCCCTTTCAGTGGGGTGTCGGACCGGGGTTTTCTGCGGTGTTTCGGTGGGGAGGCGTAAACGAAACGCTAGTGGAATTTCTCCGCTGTTGCACCGTCGTTGGGCAGGTTGACGTGGCAACAAAATCCTGCCCCGGCACTGACTCACCGACGGTTCCCGCCGGTGGTGTCCGGCCGTGTCACCCATCCCTGTGAGCCGCCGAACCACTGGCCCGACCCGAGGCGTGATCATCGTTGCCTGGGCCGGGCCGATAGGTCGAGCGAGTGCGGAGCGTCGTGATTACTGGAGGGCGTCGACCGAGGTGCGGACCCTGTCGAGCAACTCTCCGGTGATCGGGACGTAGCCGATGTTCTCCAGCATTCCCTGCCCGTCGTCTGAGGCAGCGAAATCGAGGAAGGCCTTAACGAGTTCAGGATTCTGATCCTCAGCCAGACCTCCGGTGCAGCCCACCTCGTAGGTGACCAAAGTGATTGGGTAAGCGCCCTCGGCGGTGGTCCCGTAGTCGATCGACAGAACAAGGTCATTTCCTTCGCCGACGATCTCCGCAGCACTCAAGGCATTGGAAGCGTTCTGAGCTGTGGGCTCGACGGGGCCGGCACCTTGATCGACAGAAGCTGCCTTGGCGTTGATCGCATCCATGACGTAAGAGAGTTCGACGTACCCGATGGAGTTCGGAGTCTGCTCAACCGACGCAGTGACCTGATCGGAGCCCTTAGCACCTTGTCCGCCGGGCGCGGTCCACTCTTTGCCGGTGTCGTACGCCCAGATGTCGGGAGCGACGGTCGCCAAGTAGGCGGAGAAGTTGGCGGTTGTTCCCGAACTATCCGAACGGTGGAACTGGGCGATCGTGGCATCCGGTAGTGAGACACCAGAGTTGGTGGCCGCAATGGCGGGATCGTTCCACGACGTGATCTCGCTGGCGAAGATGCCGGCGATGGCCTCCGGGCTCAACACGAGATTGTCGACGCCCTCGAGGTTGTATGCCACGGCGATAGCGCCGCCGACCATCGGGATATTGAGGGCGTCATTTCCCTCGCAGCGCTCGACGGCCGCTGTCATGTCTTCCTCGACGACCGCTGCGTCCGTGCCAGCGAAGGACACCTGGCCGGAGACAAACGATTCGACACCCGCGCCGGAACCAACGGGCTGGTAGTCGATGGTCGATTCGGGGCACGCGATCTGGTACGCCGTCACCCACTCGGTGATGGCATTCGCCTGGGCGCTCGAGCCGGCCACCTGGATACTCCCGTCGACGCAGTTGACGTCCATTGCCGACGAACTCGAACCAGAATCGCTGGAGGTCGAGGAATCATCACTCGAGCCACATGCAGCAAGAACGATCGAGATGCCTGCGACGGCAGCCGTCACAGCCAGGGTCTTCATGTTCTTCACGAAGGTCCTCCGTTTGTTGGGTTGAGCCGGGTGATGGTGGTCCCGACGACGCAGACGCTAGGAACGCCATGTGAACGCTTCACCGGAGCAAAGTGAACGAAAAATGAACAAAGCATCGCTTTTCCATAACAGGTGACCGTGACCACGATGCCTGCATTGCCTGAAGGCAACCGATAGATGACGAAAACCTGACTTTTACACCCCGTTGGTGCTCCCGGGGCAGGACAGGGCACTATTGCCTTCCACCAACGAACGACGGAGGCCCCTATGAAGAAGTTGCTGTTCCTGGCGATTCTCGGAGGCGTCGGCTACCTGGTCTACCGCCAGTACATGGCGAGCCAGGCCGAGCAGGATCTGTGGGCCGAAGCCACCGCGGCACCCGACCTGCGCTAGCGGTCACCACCGGTGAATTCACGCCGGTCCGACGGGAGCCTCGCGCTCCGGTAACCTTCGGCGTCGCGAGAGAGCAACCACGTCAGGGGGCTTAGCTCAGCTGGTAGAGCGCTGCCTTTGCAAGGCAGAAGTCAGGGGTTCGAGTCCCCTAGCCTCCACGATTTGCCCTTTTCCCTACATGTTCACGGTAAAGCGGGAATTTCCT
>Ga0255753_1006186_pt1 | contig 11159 bp, 11 predicted proteins | sample 041ome_10_FD_179953 | JGI IMG/M metagenome (GOLD analysis project Ga0255753, IMG submission 179953) | Coastal salt marsh microbial communities from the Groves Creek Marsh, Skidaway Island, Georgia - 041412US metaG (version 2) | ecosystem: Environmental > Aquatic > Marine > Intertidal zone > Salt...
AGTACCGCTGCGATTTGACACGTTCATCAGATATCTCAGACTCAACAAAATCTACAGCGTCTTCAATGGCGTCTGCCACGATCTGCTGTATATCGTCTTCTGTCATTCGTTTCAGTTTCATCTATTGGTTCTCACCGTAAGGGGTACCGCTCAGTATACCCTGACCACCCTGTATAACTTGCTGGCCCGCTCCGGTTGGCAGACCGCCACCCAACCTCTCAGCAATCCTTGACACGCTGGAAGGCACCATGCTCATATTTGCTAACCCTGGAGATATTGTTGACGCCATGCTGGCAATTTTGCGCCTAAGTTGATCCATGGCGTTTTCATTTACCATTGCCTTAACAAGCATCTCTGGATCTTCACTAACCAATATGTTTGCAATAGTAGTTCTGTCTGCCTGACTAATTTCAACATCTCCCAACATTGAGCCTACTGCCTTTTTGGCAACATTGATCATCGCCACTGGATCGCCGGCCACTGCGGCTCTTATTTCTTGCGCTGTTACAGGTAGAGCGGCTTCTCTCTGTCTCTGCCTTTGCAACACTGCCGTTTGACTTCCTGCTCTTTGTGGGGCGGCCTGAGCAGTTCTTCTTGCTTCAGCTGCTATATTTAGAGTTCTATCAAGCTCATCAAGGGACTCTTCTGGAGCAATAAGTCTAAGCAGCTCGCCAAGCTTTTCATCTTCATTAGCTAAATTAGTAATTGTGCGGGTTTTGGATGTGCGCAATTTGTCGCGGATAGCAGCAAATACACCAGCCCTAAAGGCCATCTGCTCTTCTGCGTTGTACCCTCTCAGCGCTCTTGCTGTCACATCTAAGTTCTTGCCTAGTGACTTTAGCCCTGCATCAAATGCATCCTGCTGCTTAAATTGCTGTGAATAATTGGCTCTTGTTTGCGCCAGGTCTTCGTATGTGTTGTCCAAATTATTTTTGAGCTTTTCAGCATACTCTTTGTAAACTTCACCCCTGGTTCCAGAGCCAGCAACGTATAACTTGTTTCCTTCATCTCTAAGAACTCTGTACGCAATATCAGCGTCCTCAACAGACGGGGCTCTTACTAACCTTATTGCGCCATTTTCGTCCATGGCAAATAAAGGCACCAAATTCCTGGCAGTATAAATTTTCTCAAGTTCATCTCTAACTTCAGGGAATCTTTTTAATATCGTTTCTACATTGTCATATATTTGCCCAGTGACCTGCTGGTTGTCCGGATTTTTAAAAACAATGTCATAGGCTTGCGACTCCCTCTCACGGAGCCTATCAATATCATCAAGATATGAGTTCAAAACATCATCTGAGCGTCCTGGCGCCAATGCAGCCCTAACTGTTGAAACCGCCTCGCCAGTTGTATTTTTCGCTCTATCCCTAATGTATTGCAATAAAATGTTAGCGCCTTCACCGCCTTCCCTAATAAAACTGATTACCGCGGCATTTGCTGTTTCGTTATCGGTAACCATTTTGCCTTCAGCAATGTCCGCGACAATATCATCTACTGATTTGCCCATTTGCTGCGCGAGCGAATTCAGATATGCAGACACAGTGTCGCTATACCTTGTGCCGAACTTCTCAGATACGAAATTGCTAACCTTTTTGAATATACCTATAGCCGCCCTAGGACCACCGACAATGGCAAGTGGAGCCGCAGCACCAATAGCAGTCGCTGTCCCAACATCTACAGCTGTTTGACCTATACCTTCCCTTTCTGAGGTGCCAAGGCCATATATACCGCCCTCTGTCGCACCTACGCCCATGAGCCTTGGCATAGTGGTTTTTGCTAATTGCCCGGATCTTACTGCGGCAACGCCAGGTATAAGGTTAGTGGCCATGGCGCCGACAATTTCTGCAGTGATAGCTGCCCCAGGGTATTGCTCCCTAAACTGAGATATTTGCTGCCGCAGCTGATTTCTGACTTCTTCGTACTCTGGTCCGCCAGGTAATGCAGACCGAATCATGGCTTCAATTTCCTCGCCAAACCCCATCGTTAATCCTTGGGCAGCAGAACGCAATACGCCAGATACGGGCGGCTGTGGCTGACTATAAAGATTGGCCTGATTTATAGGAACTAACTGCTGTTCAGCATTATAGGGCGCTAAAATCGCTTGCTGCTCAGGCGTCATTTGACCGGGAGTTGAAGCGACTTCAGTACCGTATTCTGCAAGGATCGCTTTCTGTTCTGGGGTGAGATCTGCCATTACTTAGATCCTGCTTCTAAGAACCTAACCTTGTCATCTCTTGTCATCCTATCCCACATTGCAGGGCTTACTAGGAAATTACCTTCCATATCTTGCGGCGGCACAAGCGGAGTGCGCGGTATACTCTTGATATAATCGGAATACAAAACATCGCCAGATGAAAGTGCTTCGGCAATCTTTATATATTCATCGTAAAGCTTCTGACTTGCAGCAAGTCTCTTTTTAAGGTCCGTCTGTAATTCCGCGGGTTCAAGACTTAAATCCAAGCCAGTTGAAAGCGCAAGATTAAGTTCTGTGGCACTAAGAGCGCCAAAGGTTGCACTGTTAATAATATCTATGCCAAGCAAACTGCCGAGCCTTCTCAGTTGTGCTGTTTGCGCATTTAAAGCGGGAAGATATTGACGAACAACACCGCTTTCAGCGCCTTGTTCTGATGCCTCAAGTGCTTGTGAGTATTTGCTGACATTTGCCTGTAAGATATTTGCGGCGTTCATTGCTTCCTCGCCACGATCCATTGCTGTCTGCCTATCCTGCAGAGTGATTTGTGTCTGCATTTCTCTTTCCGCTTCTTGTGTAGGTGTTTCGCCTGTTGCGCCTTCCACATCAACCCTACGTGCAACACCATTCTGGTCAACTACGGTCACATAATACTGGCCGGTCACAGGATCTAATTGTGGTGCATAGGTGCTATCTTTTGTGAATTCTTTGCCCAGCACTACTGATGCTAGTTCAGGATTGCTTTCTATTAAATCTGCTTCAGCGTTTTTACCAATACTTCTTAAATATCCGGCAGTTGCATTAGCTTGACCCATAGCAAGCTGCCGCTCTTGCAGGTTTTGTATCTGTGCAGTGTTACCAGAAATTAAGGCCTGACTTGGGTTCAATGTCATAGCCGCAAAAGCATTCTGCCTTCTAAGCCTGGTTATATCGTCATCACCATAGATTGCGCGTGAAGCTTGCTGTAGTCCAGGACCAACGGCACGGCCAAGCCCACCAAGAAGCCCACCAATAGCGCCAACTATGCCCTGTCCTCTGGGGCGAACCGGAGGCTGATTTACCATTGCTTGTTGTTCTGGAGTAACGGAAGGGAATGATGGTGGGCTATATCCGCCACTAAGTAAACCGCCCTGCGACCCACCCTGCGATCCACCCTGCGCCATCATCATCTGTAGATATTCTTCTTCTGTCATTTTGCTACCTACTTAAATAAATCTAGTAATCCTGAGCCAACAGCTTTACCGGCTTCCATAATATTTCCAGGGACCGCCATCATGTTGCCAGGTATTTCTTTAAGTCTTTCACCAGCTACTTGAATCCTCATATCCGGCGTTATTTTATCTGTCGGACCTAAACCCAATCTTCTTCGTATTTCTTCATCAGACACGCCCATATCTGTGTAACTGGCGCTCATATCAGGAACCTGCAGTAATCCTGCAGTAGGTAGCTGTAGGAGTCCCTGTGGCGCCTGGTACTGCTGCGCCATGACCATGGCGTCCATTGGGTTCATTATGCGAACGATGCTCCAAGTTGGAGATAATCAAATAGACCAGGTTGCTTAGCGGTGGTCTGTGTCTGTTCGCCGGTCTGAGATCCTGCGTATGCACCCAGCTGCGTATTTAGAGCTGTCTGTGGTGCGCCTACAAACCCACCGTATTGTGTCTTAGCCGAATCAATAAGCGCCTGCTGTATTGCTTGCTCAAGCATGCCCTGCTGCATCAGATCCTGATTAACGTCACGAACCATACCGAAACCTAAATTACCCAAAGACCCTAGCTGACCAGCAGCAGATAACCTTTGCTGAGATCCTGCCAATCCTGCCTGCTGGTTGGCCTGTTGTGCGGCAAGCATGTTAGCAGCGTTCTGCATAGAAGCCTGGTTGTACGCACCAGCACCAAACTGAGATGCCATGTTTTGTGCAGCAATATCCTGCAACGCTACATTCTGTGCTTGCTGGAAGCCTTGCTGGCGTAATCCTGCAGATGACTGTGCTAGTTGCTGCAAGACGTCACGGCCTAGTTCTGACTCTGTGATAGCTTGCCTAGACCCGCCAAACGCCCTGGCTGCTTGTGCCTGTGCGCCTAGCTGGTTTAATCCCATAGTAGCGCCCCTAAGAATATCGCGCTCATTACCCCTTATAACCTGTTCGGTGTACGGGTTCATGTAAGGGTCCATTGATGTGCCGGCCAGTTGGCTTGCCTGGTAGCCGGTTGCTTGTGCCATCGGCGCCCCGACTTGACCTGGCTGATAACCCATCTCAGTGGCTGCACCACGCATAGACTCAGCTATACCGCCGGCCACACCACCCATTGGACCGTAATTATCAAACCTTTGCGCAATCCTGTTAGCTGAATAGGGATCAGCTGCACCCATGCCGCCTGCGGCTGTTGTCATAGGCGCTGGTATTACTGGTGTACCTGGAGAGCCTGCCATTATATGTACCTGTCAATTACTGATTCTTCGTAGGGTAGAATTGCGGCCAGCTCACCAGCTGTTAAACCAGTTTGGTTGGCCATATCAACTACCCGCTGTATTTTTTGCTGTGAGGATAGAGATTTCCAGTCTGGCGCACTTCTTAAGGATGCTACAGCCGCCTCAGCTGTTACTTGCTGTTGTTGCGGTTGTTGTTGTTGTTGTTGTTGCGGTTGTTGTTGTTGCTGTTGTTGCGGTTGCTGTTGCTGCATTATTGATGCGCTGTAATCTGCTTGATATTGAGCAAGTTGGGCTGGATCAGATAAATTGTATACCCTACCATTCAAAACAATATTGCTTTCGGCTGGAGCCTGCGCATTTGTTTGTGTGCTTGCAAAACTTTCTGCGTCAGGCGCATTTGTAGATGATGGCATCTCTGGCTGAGATAGGTAGCTTTGATATCTATCCTGTGGAGCGCCGCCGGTGTATGGATTCACAAAATTTTCCATCATCTTTCTATACTGGCCAGGCCTTCTGGCAGCCAATTCTTGTACAGCCTGATCGTAAAGACCTCCAGATGAATACCCTGATATACCTCCAGCGTACTGCGTAGGCTGTGGTAGCGCTGATTCTTGCAGGCCTTGCATACCGAAAGCTTGAGCAAACTGGCCTATATTTGACCTGGCAGCCTGCTGGGTGGGGGTTAATGCTGCAACATCTGGACCGTAATAAGGTGTGTATCCAATCTTAGATACATCCCTACCCTGAGCCAAGTTGGCCTGTGCTGCGTTTGACAGCCATTGTGGGATTTCTACTTGTGTCGTCTGGCTACCGCCTTTTCCACCGCTCATATCAGATCTCTTTTGATAAATTAACTAGCTGTAGCTTCCAGCCAAACTTCTCTAATGCCTTGGACCATCCCCGCCTTCCTGACAGCGTTAAGGCGGAACAGTCCTGCTGCTTTGCCCACTTAATGACATCATCGTGCATATCAGTCAGCTGGTCTAATTCACCGCCTGCAAGAAATATGTGTAACACCTTTTTTCTGGGGTACACCAATATTTCAGTAACTAAACAGCCCTTTTCTGTAGGCCATAGTTGCATGCGCCCTTCGAGTATAGCATGGAAAACATCATCTATGTTGTGTGTGCCGCCACTATATGCCAGGGCAGCCTCAATCCATTCTTTGCATTTAACTAGATTATCAACCATGTATTCTTGTTATAGACAAAGTCACCGCTGGCGTGGATGGGGCAAATGCAGTGGAAAGGGCGTTGTTTAAGTATCCACTTGTAGAATCTACAGCCCACATAGCCTCTACATAGTCGTTCTCTTCCACAGTAAACAAGGCGGCCCTAGATACCACGGTGGTAGCGTTATTTTGGTGTAAAGCTGATTTTATGGTGCTTCCAGTAACATCTACACCGTTCTTGCGTGGCCAGAACCAAAAATTAACAGTGCTAGATGATGTAGATGCAATCTGTGCTGTAAAGCTCAAAAGGTACTCTCCCGCCTCTGAAAACACTATTCTACTGGCTGGTGTCCCTAATGATATTCCCTTGGCATTTGTAGGAGTGTCAAATGTTAATGGGTATGCAGTATTTACTAGGGCTGCGGTGACGTCTGTAGATATGCCTAAATCAGCATGTCCATCTTCCAGGATAATTTGTACATACTCCCCATCCCTGGATACTACTGGGTACTTCTTGTCCCTGTCCCATAATATAAGACCGTCATCAGACGCTGACTCATCTACTGTCTTTTGCCTTAGCTTTGACCTTATTTGCGCCAGGTACTTGTTAAGGCTATTAGCCCATGTCTGCCAGGTGTTTCCGCCTGGCTGTGGGATGTATTCGCTCAACGCCTACCTCCGGCCACTATTTCTACCCTATTGACACCAACACGCCAATCAGCGAGTCTTTGACCCTCCACCCGCATTCTGACCTGCCTACCTGTAAATCTCATGCTTGTTGGGTTCGACATAGAAAAAGGCCCATGAGATGTTTCTGCATCGTTTGGATAAAACCTGGTCTTAAATGTCACATTAACATCACCCTGGGTTTTTTCATCAGGAATCATTTCAGTAATACTTGCTACCTGCTCACCATCCCCAATACTAATTGGACCCGACTCTGCAAATGGCGTTAAATTGTCATAAACAAAACCCTTCTCATGATCGTAAAAATGGTTATCAGATGCTGCAGCATATAACGGGTATCTGAATGCGCCCTGGTCTACACCGGCGGTCCTGTCTAGCTGTCCTATGGACCAGGTGTTTTCTAAATAGTTAAAAGAGACGTACCTATTACACTCTGTAGCATCTTGCGATGGATAGAACCACCAGACCTCTGAATACCTAGAATTGGTTACAGCAAAAGCTTTACTTATTTGGGATTCATTAATATCTGAAAAAACATAATCTGATACGTCTGACTGTATCCTGGAAACAGCACCACCGGAATAGGTGAAGAATGCCTTCTTGCCCATCCATAGTGCGCCAAAATCTGTGTTGGCTACAGCTTTTTTAGATGCTATGCCACAAGATGTCCCAACTCGCTCAAAACCATACACATACGGTGGTCCCTGGTAAGTAGCAGAATGAGCATCTATATCTGTCAGTATTAGAGTCTGGCCTTTTACTTTGATACCGCACATTATGTTGCCGGCTGTCTGTAGCAATATGTCACCAGCTTCATTAGTTGCTGAAGGAGTCCAATCCGTATTGTTTTCTCTATCACACCACTGGACCTTCCTGGGGTCACCAGATGCCCCTAGTGCAAAAATAAACCTTTCATCTGTTACAACTATGCCAACATTACCAGTTGGTGCGTTGCTCACAATATTAGCAGTGTAGGCCGTGTCAATTTCCCACTCATAGATCTTTCCATCGTCTGATGAACACGCAACCAGGTACTCTCCCCAGGTGTCTAAGGACCAGGTAGTGGCGGGGTCTATAGTTGTTATATCTTGCCTGCCAACACCATACTCATCATACCCATAGGCGCCAGAACCATAACCCGTGTAGGCATTTGCGTCCTCTCTGCCAGCAGTAAACCCAGCGGGGGTTATATCGTACCGTGTCCCTGCAGCGTTATAAGCGTAGAGGTTTGCATAAGTTCCTGCAGCCACAAACCGCACATCTGAATTCGTTGTCCAGGTAAGCAGTCCACGGATTTTGTTATCAGCGGCAATAACGGATCTTCTCTTCCATCCACCTACCGGCTGCATGGTGTTGTCTACCCATCGAACCAGGTTGGAATCGCGCCACCTACTTGACTGCTGTAGGTCCGTGCCATTTCTATATATACCTGGGGGTATTTCTAATGGTACTAGTGCCATAGTTTTACCACTTAATTAAATATACAACTCTGGGTTTGCATTAACCTGAGCAATAAATCCTATCATTACAAAAACCATTGCGACAGACACCCCAAGACCTAATGCTATCATAACGATATCTTGAACATCTGCTTTTCGCCTTGCATCAATCCTAGCCTGCTCAAGCTTCCTGGTTTTTAGTATACGTCTTTGTTTTAGCATCTCCCTATATACGTCCCCATTATTGGTGTATATAAGAAGCATCTTCAGCTCTTTCTCGTAGGTCTCCATCTTTTTTTTGGCCATTGCAATTTCCAGGGCCTGCTCTTCAATAGATTTACCTGCGATAAGCCTGGCTGTTTTTGATCTTTCCCGACTTGCAACATTAGCTTCTGATATCTGCTCCTGGGCTGTAAAAAACTTACCCAGGGTCGCGCTCATATCATTAAGGTCTTTCCCTCGCTCAATAGCGGTCTTGATAGTTTTATATGCTTTATCAGCCACACCTAGAGCAAGAGTTATTTCACCTATCATGCTACGCGCCTATAGTTATCCAGCCTGTTGTGTTGTCTTTATGCTTCTTCGGCAGGTTCTTCTTCAGTAACCCACGGCATACCAACAGCAGTGGCAGGGGTGTTCACAGAGTCCATCTTCGCTTGAAGTAATGCAGTAACAGCATCAACATCAATAGTGGCTTCTACCCAGCCAATAACATCTGCTTCGGTGAGGCTGTCAAAATCTACAAAGCCATCAGCAGATGCGTCAGGAGTGAAGTTGGCGTGTACCATGTCGCTAACAGTAATATCCCCATCAGTCATTGAGGCTATTGCCCGGACACGAACAACACCCCCATCGGAAGTATTGCGCACTAGTTTGTCTATTGTATATGAAAGTGCCATGTTAGATTCCTATAGTTATCCAGCCAGTAGTGTTGTCTTCTTGGTAAGCATCTTCATCCCAGTACGCTTCACCTTCAGGTTTAGGCAGTGGCGCGTTCCAGACAAAGTTAGTGCTGTCATATGTCCAAGAGTCGTATGGTGACTCGTCAGGGCTTTCAGGCAGTGCGTTATCTGGGAAGCCAGCCTGTGCAGGTACATCGCGTAGAGCATTCCTGTAGTTCTCGTAGACAGTCTTGTCGTCAGTTGACAGTGGGCTATCAGGGAGAACTGCCCAGTCTGTTTTAGACAGCTTGTCGTTACGCTGGATTCTTACATTAGCTTTTTTGTTAGCCAGTTCGTTAGCTATAGCTTCGGCTGGCTTATCTATTACGCTGTAAGTCTGGTAAGCCACACCATCGCGTACTTCTATGACATCTTCAATAACCTTTTCGGTAGCTGCGTCATAGGTTGGTTTTGTGTCGTCAGTCAGTCTGACCAAGTTGAGAGAGGCCCGTGTCGCGTCACTGAAAGGTAACGCAAATGAAGTGTTAGGATTGGCTTTTATTACTTGCCTCTCGCTAACCACTGTCTGTGATTCTGTGTTGTAGTATTTCATTATGTTACCTATCGTGCGTTACTGTATTTAAATGGTGTGCCGATTGAAAAGGTTATGTAGTCATTGGAACTAACATTTACCCCACCTCCTGCAAACCTTAATTTGCTTCCGTTTGAATTCAGGTCAGCTATATTTGCTGAATTTTCTGAGCCGTTAGTGTCTAAATACAGCCATGTTCTAGTAGGATTATATGGTTCTCTTTCTGTGTCTAATGTAAACCAACCACCAACAGCGTTTGTCTGTTTTATAATGTGCAACTCTGGAGAAAAATTCAAATACTGAAACGGGCCATCAGCACCTCCATTCCCCTTGTAATACCCTGTCTTGCAGAAACCTTCTGCGTCTGCGAACATGTAAAGAATACCTTCATAGGGGGTTGCGCTGTTCAAGTTGGCGTTAGTCCCAAGTGTAACGACTGAATCAGTTGGAGCTGTGTCGTTCCATACTGTTGCATCATCTGCCGCTGCGTAATTCAAGTCCAGAAGTAGGTAATCCGTCTCTGGGTCAGTCACCTGTCCACCATCAACCTGCACGATCCAGTTCTTGTACAGCCCTGAATAGTTATTCCCTATAACCATTTTCGGAGCCACGCCTAAGTCATGTGAGACGTTAAGCACCGAGCCTGTGCTGGTGTACTGCTTCATGTCAAAGAATCCCGGTGTGACCTTGAACATGTAGAACACATAATCTTCTCCACTTGCATTCACAAGATGGCTATTACCTAATTTGCAACCTGCGCTGGTAAACTCTAATGTTTCTGTGTTTGTTGTGTTAGCGAGATTGCCATCTAAGATAATGTACTTATTACTTCCACGAAGGGTATCAAAACATCCCCAAGAGTCAGCGGCATCTCTGTTCTTTCCCCAGACCATGTAGCCACCATCAGTAAAATCTACATCGGTAAATATCATCTTACCGCCAGAAGCCTTTGACAGGCCGTTACCAGTGGATAGCTCTACTTGAAACACATCGTCTGGCTTAATGTCTGAGTTAGGCCCGATAGTGGGTTCTGGTAAGTTGGCTGTGGATAGGGCTAGATAGCCTGTAGGAGGTGTGTAGGTGAAGTCGGTTTGTCCAAAATTAACAGTGTTAACGGGGGTTCCTGCGCCTGATATAGTTAGTGCATACTCCTTTTCACCAAGGCCACCAATGGTCTGTGTGGTGATGAGAGAGTTGTTCTTGTACCACTTCACCTCTGATGTGTCGGCATCCCACGCCACACCAATCACATCGTTTGTTGTATATGTGGTGACTGTTCCAACTACCGCATTGTCAATAACAGACTGCCCATCGCTGTAATAATAATTGAAGTAGTACGGTGCTACATTTTCACTGAACCTTGTATCTAAACCAATCTGGGTTTGAGTGCTCACTGAGACTACCGTTATTTCTGCGTAATATTTGCCAGATGTAGGGAAAGCCAGTGTAGCCATAGCGGCATTTCCGTTATTTACTTTTAAATTTCCCTCACTTAATGTCGGGAAGGTTGCCCCGCCTGTCCTTGATATTAAAGGACTCATTGTCGGAAAGTTATTAGTAGGCGTATCAATCATCTGGTCAGAACTGGTAAGTCCTGAAGTTGTGAAATTGTTGCCGTTGCCTGATACGTCTGTGCCGAGTGCGGCAGAGTTGCCAAAGTCTAGCAAGAATCCGTTATTTCCAAATGTAAGTCCTGATACGTCTTTTGGAACCCACACACCGTTTTTAAATTCACCAAAGTCTGTTGGAGGTAATTGCTGACCAT
>Ga0255753_1006192_pt1 | contig 11151 bp, 9 predicted proteins | sample 041ome_10_FD_179953 | JGI IMG/M metagenome (GOLD analysis project Ga0255753, IMG submission 179953) | Coastal salt marsh microbial communities from the Groves Creek Marsh, Skidaway Island, Georgia - 041412US metaG (version 2) | ecosystem: Environmental > Aquatic > Marine > Intertidal zone > Salt...
GTTCCTCTACAGGGGCCGCAGCAAGTGTATCAGTATCTGTAAATGTAGCCAAATATGAGATCAGATTTTCCCGATCGCTTTCTTTTTTCAGTCCCGAAAAACTCATCTTGGTTCCCGGCATGTACGACTTAGGTTTTTTCAAAAACTCTAAAAGTGCTGCTTCATCCCAGATTAAGCCACCATCTGCTTGCGCAGCTAACGCTTTGGAATATTTGTAATCCTCAACTGCTCCTGCAGCATTGCCAACAATATTATTTAGCTGTGGGCCAACTTTATTTTTTGCCCCGTCACCGACTGCATGACAGGCTTTACACTTCTTAAACACCTTCGCACCCTTCTCAGGGTCTCCAGCGGCCGCAGCAGAAGCGCAAATTCCAAACAAAACTGTCACCGTCAGCGAAAGCAACGTTTTCATGTTAACTAGAATCCAGATTCAAATCTCGTTGTATTCAATGGTATTCATATACTTGAATTTAATCAATAGAATTATGTGGCCCCAAATTGCCATCAATAGAGACAGGTGGTTTATCACTTTAAATAAAGCTTAAGCTTGTAGTGGTTTAACGGTTAAATCGCCCTCATTCCGCGCCCTCATCGCCATCACAGCAGCAATCGCAGCGGCGGCAGTCGTGAAATAAGGAATCTTATCAAACAAGGCGACCGAACGAATCTCGCGACTATCATTGATGGACTGCGTACCTTCAGTTGTGTTTACAACCAATTTAATCTCACCATTTTTCAGGTGATCGACAATATTTGGTCGACCTTCGTAAACCTTGTTTACTTTTTCGCAAGGGATCCCAACGTCTGACAACCATTTGCTGGTACCTGAGGTCGCAACAATCTGAAAGCCCAGCTCTAAAAGGTTTGTCGCGGCTTCTTTCATCTCGTCCATTTTATCATCATCTTTGATAGAAAAGAAGACTTTTCCAGATTTGGGCAAATCCATCCCAGCACCCATCTGTGCCTTCAAGAATGCACGGCCAAAGTTACGGTCCCACCCCATAACCTCACCGGTTGAACGCATTTCAGGACCCAAAATTGTATCGACGCCAGGGAAACGTGCAAATGGCATTACCGCTTCTTTAACGCTGAACCATGGCAACATCGGGTCCGCCAATGTCATTGGGTCCGCTGATGGGATTTGTTCGTCATACGAAACATCACGATAAGGCTCACGCTTTGGGAAGTTTGAAAGAGGTTCGCCCGCCATCAAGCGCGCAGCAATTGACGCGATGGCGCTGTCAGTCGCTTTGGCAACAAAAGGAACAGTACGTGAGGCACGTGGATTTACCTCAATCAGGTAAACTTCGTTATCTTTTACCGCAAACTGGACATTCATCAGACCAACAACATTCAATGCCTTGGCCAGCGCTTCGGTTTGTTCAATCAATTCGTCCGTGATCTCTTTCGATAAGCTATGTGGCGGCAATGAGCATGCGCTGTCGCCTGAATGCACACCCGCTTCTTCGATGTGCTGCATGATACCAGCAACATGCACGTTTTTCCCGTCACACAAGGCATCAACATCACATTCTACGGCACCAGATAGGTAACTGTCTAACAAAACTGGGCTGTCTCCAGATACCACAACAGCGTCAGAAATATATCGCTTTAACTGATCCATGTCGCGCACGATTTCCATGGCGCGGCCACCTAAAACGTAAGATGGGCGAATAACCAGTGGGAAGCCAATTTCTGATGCAATCTCCAGCGCTTGTGCATCTGTGCTGGCGATACCATTTTTAGGCTGTTTCAGGCCAAGCTGGTTAACCAATGCCTGGAAGCGCTCACGGTCCTCCGCCAAGTCAATTGCATCGGGTGACGTCCCAAGGATCGGGATGCCCTCGACCTCAAGTGCATTTGCAAGTTTCAATGGTGTCTGACCACCAAACTGTACAATCACACCATGCAGCGTACCGTTCTCTTGTTCTGTCCGCAAAATTTCCATGACATGTTCAAATGTCAGCGGTTCGAAATAAAGACGATCAGAGGTATCGTAATCCGTTGAAACCGTCTCAGGATTACAATTGATCATGATTGTTTCATAACCAGCGTCGGTTAACGAAAAACATGCGTGACAGCAGCAATAGTCAAATTCGATACCTTGGCCGATACGGTTTGGACCACCGCCCAAAATGACAACTTTCTTTTTATCTGATGGACGCGCCTCGCACTCAACTTCACCCATCATTGGGGCTTCGTAAGTTGAATACATGTAAGGCGTTTGCGCCTCAAACTCTGCTGCACATGTGTCAATCCGCTTAAATACCGCTGTGACACCCAAACCCTGACGTGATTTACGTACATCTGCTTCTTTAAAGCCGGTTAAGTTGGCCAAACGCGCATCGGTGAAGCCCATCATTTTCAACCGACGCATATCTGCAGTCGCTGTAGGCAGACCATTCTGACGAACTTGTTCTTCTGCCTCGATAATTTCGCGAATACGATCAAGGAACCATGGATCAAATTTGGTCACACCATGGATTTCATCATTGCTAAGACCATAACGCATCGCCTGAGCAATTGTGCGCATACGATCAGGTGTTTGTTTGCTAATTGCTTTGATTACGGCTGACTTCTCGGGCGCCCCTGCGATTTCTACCTCGTCAAAACCAGTCAGGCCGGTTTCCATCGACGCGAGCGCTTTTTGGAGGGATTCGTGGATCGTACGGCCTATCGCCATAGCCTCACCCACAGACTTCATTGCTGTCGTCAAATACGGTTCAGATCCTTGGAACTTTTCAAATGCAAACCGCGGGATTTTTGTGACGACATAATCAATCGTTGGCTCGAATGACGCAGGCGTTACCTTGGTAATGTCGTTGTCCAATTCGTCCAGCGTGTATCCAACAGCAAGTTTCGCAGCGATTTTCGCAATTGGGAAACCTGTCGCCTTTGATGCCAAAGCCGATGAACGAGAAACGCGCGGGTTCATTTCGATGACAACCATACGGCCATCTTCTGGGTTGATGGCCCACTGAACATTTGAACCACCCGTTTCAACACCAATTTCGCGCAGAACGGCAATCGACCCATTCCGCATGATTTGATATTCTTTATCTGTCAGCGTCAACGCAGGCGCAACAGTGATCGAATCGCCCGTGTGCACACCCATTGGATCGACGTTTTCGATCGAACAAACGATGATTGCATTGTCCGCCCTGTCGCGCACAACTTCCATCTCGTATTCTTTCCAACCTAATAAAGATTCATCGACAAGGATTTGGTTAACAGGAGATGCGTCCATCCCTGTACGGCAATAATATTCATAATCTTCACGATTGTAGGCAACACCACCGCCTGTTCCACCCAGTGTAAACGCAGGGCGAATTATCGCAGGAAGACCGATTTCGTCCAACGCGTCAACCGCCATGCGAACACCTTCATTCAAGTCGGTTGTTCCGTCTTCTTTCTTGGGTGCGGTTACAATGGTGGCCTTCGGATTCTCCAACCCGATGCGATCCATCGCATCACGGAACAACGCGCGATCTTCGGCCATTTCAATGGCATCGCGTTTTGCGCCGATCATTTCAACGCCAAATTTATCCAGGACGCCCATTTCCTCAAGCGACAGCGCGGTGTTCAGACCGGTTTGGCCACCCATTGTTGGCAACAGCGCATCTGGGCGCTCTTTCTCGATGATCTTTGCAACAATCTCTGGTGTGATGGGTTCAATGTATGTCGCATCCGCCATACCTGGGTCAGTCATTATTGTCGCTGGGTTTGAATTGACGAGGATGACGCGATAGCCCTCTTCACGCAGCGCTTTACAAGCTTGTGCGCCAGAATAGTCAAATTCGCAGGCCTGGCCGATCACAATTGGACCAGCGCCGATAATCATGATTGACGAGATATCGGTTCTTTTGGGCATTGGGGACCTCGGTATGTAAGCAGCAACAACATCGCGCGCAAATATTCGCGCGCAAATTGTCCTGCGTTATACGCTTCTAGATCCAAGGTTCAAGGCCAATCATCACAACATGAAGTGTTTCGCAAATCTTTCTGTATCTTTATGCGTTGTTCCAATCAATGCGGCAGGACTTATCCTTGATCCAAATGCAAAAAAAATATGCGCCAATTCCACACAAATAAACGTAACCTCTTCTGAGGAAAAGGCGGCAATTGGAAGGGATAAATCCAAGACATCCATTTCATGTTCGCCGAGTGATACATATCGTTTGTCCTTGCTAATCTTAATTTTCGCCTAGATTTTGGGCCAATCCGGCGCACTGTATTTTCTGTGGATCAGTCATTGACAAACACGCCTTTCTTTCAAGACCATAGTTCCAGCTGATGACAAATAAATTTTTGAAAAAATCTCATCATCAATTTGCTTGTAAAGCAATTGATACCCGCCTTCGTCTTTAATACGCCTCTCCATCTTGACGATCACAGGGCGTCCTTTTAATTTCAATGAAGCAATAAACGGGGGCAAAGTTGCCGTTCTTATTACAAAGACGGCCTAAACTCATAGCAGGGATAGAATGCCAATTTATTTGGTTCGCTTAAGCATCCTTGTTTTATCGTATTCAATTTATCTTCCAAGGAATGCAAAGTGAATTTGTCGTGAATAGGGCGATAAGCACATTATTCATGTTACCTAAGGCACGATTTATTCGGAAATACTGCAATTCGCTTGACATCAATGCGACAACCTAGTGTATCCGTGCCAGCCGAAATAGTCATATGTCAAAGGGGCAAAGATCATGCACACCTATCGCAGTCATACCTGTGCAGAGTTGAACAGTTCAAACGTTGGTGACACCGTACGGTTGTCAGGGTGGGTACACCGTGTACGTGACCACGGCGGGGTACTGTTCATCGATTTGCGTGACCATTATGGCATGACCCAAGTTTTGTGTGATCCCGATAGCTCAGTATTTTCACAAGTTGAAAATGTGCGAAGCGAGTGGTGCATTCGTATTGATGGGGAGGTAAAAGCACGTGACGAATCTTTAATTAACTCCAAACTTCCGACTGGTGAGATTGAGGTATTCATTCGCGACATCGAAGTGTTGGGACAATCGAGCGAACTGCCACTTATGGTGTTTGGCGACCAAGAATACCCAGAAGAGACACGCCTGCGGTATCGTTACTTGGACCTGCGTCGTGAAGCGATGCAGAACAATATGACACTTCGTTCGGACGTTGTTGCATCGATCCGCCGTCGTATGTGGGACAGAGGATTCCGTGAATACCAGACCCCAATTATTACAGCATCAAGCCCTGAAGGCGCGCGTGATTTCCTTGTACCCTCTCGTTTGCACCCTGGGAAATTCTATGCCCTACCTCAGGCGCCACAGCAATTTAAACAGTTAATCATGGTATCAGGTTTCGACAAATATTTCCAAATCGCACCCTGTTTCCGCGACGAAGATCCACGCGCAGATCGCAGCCCAACAGACTTCTATCAACTTGACCTTGAGATGTCATTTGTCTCTCAGCAGGATGTTTTTGATACGATCCAACCCGTGATCACAGGAATATTCGAGGAATTTGGTGGCAATCGCCGCGTTGATACGGAGTGGCCCCAGATTTCATACAAGGATGCAGCGATTTGGTATGGCTCAGACAAACCAGACCTCCGGAATCCAATTAAGATGCAAATTGTGTCGGATCATTTCCGTGGTTCTGGATTTGCCATTTTTGCCAAACTGCTTGAACAAGAAGGCACCGAAATTCGCGCGATCCCCGCACCAAAAGGCGGAAGCCGTAAATTCTGTGACCGCATGAATGCATTCGCGCAGAAAGAGGGTCTGCCCGGAATGGGGTATATCTTCTGGCGTGACAATAATGGCGAAATGGAAGCGGCAGGGCCATTGGCCAAAAATATTGGTCCAGAACGCACAGAGGCTATTCGTCAGCAATTGGGTTTAACCGTCGGTGATGCGGCCTTCTTCTTGGGGGGAAAACCAAAAACATTTGAGAAAGTCGCAGGTAAAGCGCGCGATGTTATCGGTGAGGAACTAGGCCTTACTGATAAAGAACGTTTTGCGTTTGCATGGATCGTCGATTTCCCGATTTACGAAAAAGACGAAGAAACTGGTAAAATTGATTTTGAGCATAACCCATTCTCGATGCCACAAGGCGGCATGGATGCGCTACTTGGTGATCCACTTGAGGTTAAGGGGTACCAATATGACCTTGCCTGTAATGGTTATGAGTTGGTATCTGGTGCGATCCGAAATCACAAACCGGAAATCATGTTCAAGGCGTTTGAAATCGCAGGTTATGATGAATCTGAAGTGCGCAAACGTTTTGGTGGGATGGTCAACGCATTCCAATACGGTGCACCCCCTCACGGAGGATGTGCGGCGGGGATCGACCGTATCGTAATGCTATTGGCAGATACAGTGAATATTCGTGAGGTCATCATGTTCCCAATGAATCAGCGCGCGGAAGATTTGATGATGGACGCACCATCGGAACCGCTGCCAGAGCAATTAATGGAATTAAATCTGCGAGTCATCTCAAAAGATTAATCGTCCCTTTACTTGGTGAAAATAGTGGCGCCTATTTATGGGTGCCACTATTTTTATTCATATCCAAAGGCGATCTTCCAAAAAATGTATGGGACCATTACGACAATATCGCGGCCAGTCGACAATTTTATGTCCTCTCAATTGAACTAGAAAACAACGTGACCTACATCCGCGCGCACAACCCGGACATGAAAAAAGCAGATGCCAGACTCTGGAAATGGAATTGATTGAGAACATAAACACCTTTACCTGCTTTTAGGGGGACAAAATTTGCCGGAGGCTAAGCGGTGGCAGAAGGAAAATTGGGAAATATCCTAAAGAATTGGAAAGCGCCTGAAGCGCCCAGTTTCACTGAATTGTCTGGACGGTATGTGAGGTTGGTTCGCCTATCGGCTGCCGATCATGCGGTGCATTTGTTCCAGTCTTACGATGGACACGATCATGTGTGGGATTACCTGCCATATGGTCCATTTAATTCTTCTGCTCAATATTTCCGCTTTGTATCAGAGCTCGCCAGCCAATATGATCCGTATTTCCTGGCTATTCAAAATAAACAAACGGGCCAATATTTAGGGGTTCAGTCATATCTACGAATTGAACCAAATGGAGGCAGCATTGAACTTGGCCATATATGCCTATCACCCCCAGCACAACGCACACCCATTTCAACAGAGGCCTTTTTTCTAATGATGAAGTGGGCCTTTGAAAATGTCTATCGGCGTTTTGAATGGAAATGTGATGCGTTAAACATGCAATCGCGGCGCGCGGCACAAAGGCTGGGATTAAGTTATGAGGGCATCTTTCGCCAAGCCACTGTTGTTAAGGGTCGAAACCGCGACACCGCTTGGTTTGCCGCTATTGATGGCGAATGGCCAGCACTGAAAGAGGCGTTCAACGCATGGCTATCCCCCTCTAACCTAGATGCAAATGGTCAACAAAAAGAAAGCCTTCGTAATTTAACGCGCCTGATCCTTGCCAAATCAGATCCGATGCAAGATCGTTAGAAAATAGAAATTCCGTGAATTCTCTGATCAATCTCAAATCCTCGATCGGTTCATTTTGTGCAGCACCTTCAAAACGCGTGTCTGCAACACTTTTGGCAACTCCGATCAAAAACTAACATACCTAGTTAATCATTGGCTTCTTCGGATCACGTTCAATCAAGGATTTCGCATTATAAAAATCATCCTACAGCGCGATTTTTTAGGATGAACCATATAGTTTGAAACCAATCGCAAACCAAATGGTTCTGAGGATGGAAACAAATCAAGCAAGTCAACATCAACGATAATCGCAGAGGGCATATACACCCGTAAATGACGTTTCACGGGTTGAATGACATCTGCGCAACGTTATCGCGCTCCACAGCTCAGCACCATGAATCGCATAGCTTCGCAAGAATATCGATCGTCTTCAGCGATCGAAATCGTCAAACCCAATAAGGGCCGATTTTGTGTTGGTTTCGAAATCAGGTTTATGGGATCTAGATCGTTATCCATTATCAGCTCCTATCAATTCCCAACCATATTGCGTTTTGAAGACGAATTAAGAATTAACAACTTTAACTGCGCGGAACTGTCCCCTTTGAAGTTATCAGAAAAGTCGGCATATAGACGAAAAAGAACGAGGTTACCATATGATCGGAAGATTGAACCATGTCGCGATTGCCGTGCCTGATTTAGAAGCGGCCGCAGATCAATATCGCAGCGCGTTGGGCGCGAACGTGGGCGCACCACAAGACGAACCAGATCATGGTGTAACGGTTATTTTTATTGAACTACCGAATACGAAAATTGAACTGTTGTACCCTCTTGGTGAAAACAGCCCAATCCAAGGATTCCTAGATAAAAACCCCTCGGGTGGTATTCATCACGTGTGCTATGAGGTTGATAATATTATAACCGCACGTGATCATCTGAAATCCACAGGTGCACGTGTGCTGGGAACCGGCGAACCTAAAATCGGCGCACATGGAAAACCAGTGTTGTTTCTTCATCCAAAGGATTTTAATGGCACGCTTATCGAACTAGAGCAGGTTTAAGGTCGGGGTATCGCTATGGCAATCACATCTGCATTAGTTTTGTTTGCTGTCATTTGGTTCATGACATTTCTAATTGTGATCCCATTTAATATCGAAACCCAAGGCGATCTGGGCGACGTTGTTGAGGGTACCCAAGCAGGCGCACCAGAAAACCACCATCTACGTAAAAAGGCATGGATCACAACAGGTATTTCCGCTGTGATCTGGGCAATAGTTGCAGGTATTATCATTTCAGGTGCAATTACCGTGGATGATTTAGATTTCTTTGACCGTTACGGTCCGCCATCCATCCTTGAAACAGATGAGTAAAACTTGCTGCGGCAAGGACTGGAACCAATAGGTTCAATAACGGAACACTCATCGGTAGGACTAAGGTCACGCCGCACATCCAAACTCGAAAACGATTTTCGCGAAATGCGGATAACGCATTTTCACGCCCCACATAGCGCTTAGCGGCCATGTAAAAATACTCACGTCCGATCAAATATCCGTTCAATGACCAAAAAATTATCGGCGTAAAAACGATAAATAATGCGTAAAATATCAACGCTATTAGATTTGCCACCAACATTATCCCCAGAAACCCAAGGCTTTCTCTGACCTCTTCAGACAGTTTTGAACGATACTGCGATTGGGAATTAGGATAGTGGCGATCTTCAACGGCGCGGGCGACATCATCGACAAAAAATGCGGAGATCGTGGATGCAACTGGAACCATCAAGAACACTGATAGTCCTAATATGATCCAAAATGCTCCCCACCCAATCAGTGATCCGTTAAATGTGATCGTACCGATCCATGGCAGAGTTAAATCACCGCTGAACAGCAATCCCAAAACGCTGCCACCACCCGCAGCTAAGGCCCAAAGCGCGATTATCGCAAGAAATATCGACCTAATAACAACGCTTTGAAATCGACGATCCGAAAACTGTGAAATCGAGAGCACGATTGCGCGCACAATATGCGTCATTCCCAGCTCACAATGTCGTCAAGGTTGGGGCGCGGACGCTCTGGCGGTGCAGCGCGCTCTGTGCCCAAATAAATAATCCCCGCTACGCGTTCATTCTCTCCCAAACCAAAACCCGCCTCAACAAATCCACGATCATGAGATGGCCAACCAGAAATCCAATTTGCCCCCCAACCAGACGCAAGTGCTGCGTTTAAAAGCGCAAGGCAAGCCGCACCAGCGGAATAGGTTTGTTCAATCGCTGGAATTTTCTCAGAATGTTTTTGAACCTCGATAACTGCGACAGCCAGATGCCCAGTGTTATAGGCACCTTGGGCCTTTTCAATTTTTTCTGGCTCATGTCCCAGCGCAGCGCCACGATCAGCAACCAAATGCGCCAAACTGCGCAATTTATCCTTGGACAGAACGATAAAACGCCACGGCTCTAACTTACCATGGTCTGGTGTGCGAGCGGCCGCCGTCAGTAGCGACAATAATTCTGTACGATGAGGAACTGGCAGGTCGAGCGTTTTCGCAGGGCGCGACCGGCGCGTCATCAAAAAATCTAATGCGGCTTGGTTTACTTCGGGCATGTCCACTCCTTTTTGGTTTGAACATATGTCGGAACGGTCATCTACAAAACAACCAATTTCAACCTAATCAGATCAAAATCGCAACTTATCCATGATTGAAACCAGTTCTGAACTTATCTTGGGTTCAGACATTGCATGTCCTGCATATGGTACAATACGTAGGTCGCACCTTGGCCATTTCCGCGAAACTTCATACGCCATTGCAGGAGGACAAATCATGTCATAGCGCCCCTGCACAATATACCCCTGAATATGGCAAACTTTGCCCATGTTGCTCAGGATTTTTTGATCCGGATTTAAAAAACCATCATTTATGAAATAATGGTTTTCTATCCGCGCAAACGTGCGGGCATAGGCAGGTGGGCAGTGCCCACCAAATCCATTAGATTGAAACGATGCCAGCGCATTTTCCCAATTTGTCCACGCGGTGCCAAACCGCATTTCTTCGCGCATGTCCCCAGAAAACAACCGTCTATGATAAGCAGCAATCAGGTCATCACGCTCTTCCTCTGGGATGACGGAAACAAATCTCTGCCACAGCTCCGGCCAGAATTTTCCCGCGCCTCCACCATAAAACCAATCCAGCTCAGGTTGCGTCATCAGGAACACACCACGTAAGATCAGGTGACTGACACTTTCAGGATGGTTTTGTGCATAGATCAACGATAGTGTCGCGCCCCAACTACCCCCAAATACGGCCCATTTCTCCACACCCAAGTGCGTCCGGATTTTCTCCATATCGCACACCAAATCCCAAGTCGTATTGTGTTCGATGCTTGCATAGGGCAGTGATCGACCACATCCGCGTTGATCAAACATAATGACCCGATATTTAGTCGGATCAAAATATCGGCGCATCGACGCACTACACCCAGCACCAGGTCCACCGTGAACAACCACCACAGGATAGCCATCCTGCGCACCGGATTGTTCCAGATAAACCTTATGACCATCCCCGACATCCAACATTTCCTGAAAAAACGGGTCAAGCGGGGGGTATAATGGCGAATTTTCTGCTTTTTGCTCTGATCGGTTGTCCATATACGTCCTATATGTGATCCAAACTCAAGAAAACCAGACGGAGAC
>Ga0255753_1006207_pt1 | contig 11136 bp, 7 predicted proteins | sample 041ome_10_FD_179953 | JGI IMG/M metagenome (GOLD analysis project Ga0255753, IMG submission 179953) | Coastal salt marsh microbial communities from the Groves Creek Marsh, Skidaway Island, Georgia - 041412US metaG (version 2) | ecosystem: Environmental > Aquatic > Marine > Intertidal zone > Salt...
CACTAAAATTTCATCTTTAATCTGATCAGGAGTTATCTCATGTGTCAAAGCAGTGATGATACTGTGTAGTCTCTCTATTGCTTGGCTAATATTCATAATGCTTAAAGTACGATTCTCTACATATCCTCCAGCTCAGACCATCTTAACATTGCTCGATCCAGTTCATCCTGTTTTGACGAGAGCAGATCTAATACATCGCGTGTTTCCGTGAAGTCCTGATCATAAAATTCTGGTTGCGCAATCTGAACCTGTAAAAAATCGATGTCATTTTCTAATTTTTCTATGTTAGATGGCAATTCATCTAACTCGCGCTGAAGTTTATAACTAAGTTTTTTCTGCTTATTATCTTTATCAGCACTATCAGCCATCGACTTAGCGGGACGATTTAGCTCATCAGGCACGTCAGACTCCATCAATAGCTTACCACGCTTAACCCAATCACTATATCCACCCAAATATTCTGTTACCTTACCGCCTTGTTCAAATACCAACACACTGGTGACAACGTTATCAAGAAAGTTTCTGTCATGGCTGACGATAATTAGAGTGGCGGTGTACTCCACTAGGCGCGACTCCAGCACTTCCAACATTTCCACATCAAGGTCATTAGTCGGCTCATCAAGTACTAATAAGTTAGCAGGGGATGTAAATAATTTAGCTAATGCCACTCGATTCTTCTCACCACCCGATAAGGCTCTGACAGGAGTCATGGCTCTTTTCGGGGCAAATAGGAAATTTTTCAAGTACCCAATCACATGACGTTGCTTACCATTCAGCTCGATATAATCTTTTCCATCACCTACATTCTGAGCAATCGTCTTATCCATATCCAAATCACGTAATACTTGATCAAAGTAGGCTATCTGAAGATTTGTCCCAAGCTTAACTGTGCCCTGATCAGGCTCAATCATACCTAGCAATATTTTCAATAAGGTACTCTTACCCACGCCGTTGTTGCCGATCAAACCAATCCTGTCTCCACGCATGATCTTGAGATCTAATTTGTCCATTAACTTTTGACCTGCATAGCCATGAGTAATATTTCTAGCCGTGATGACCTTGCGACCCGAAGCTTCTCCCTTCTCTATGTCTATACGTGCCTTACCTTGGACTTTTATGCGCTGTGATCTTTCTTCGCGCATAGCCATTAATGATCTCACGCGGCCTTCATTACGGGTGCGACGTGCCTTAATACCTTGTCGTATCCATTCTTCTTCCTGAGCTAGCTTTTTATCAAACAAAGCATTTTGAGTACGTTCTTCATCCAGAGATTTCTCTTTCAAATCTAGATAATTGTTATAGGTGCCAGGCCAACTCACTAACTGACCACGATCAATCTCAACAATTCGTGTGGCTAGCTTTTGTAAAAATATTCTGTCGTGAGTGATGAATATGACCCCACCCGCGAATGAGCGCACCTTATGCTCCAACCACTCAATTGTAGAAATATCTAAATGGTTGGTAGGTTCATCTAATAACAATAAATCTGGTTCTGACACGAGGGCTTTGCCCAAAGAGACACGACGTCGCCAACCTCCTGATAATTCTTCTAGCTTTCTATCGGCAGGCAAATCCAACTGTGATATCACAGTATCTACTTGTTGATCGATATTCCAAATACCACTGCTATCAATTTGCTGTTGTAGATTTTCTAATTGTTTCATCTCCTGATTATTAAGACTGGAGTTAGACAATTGATGATATTGATCGAGCAGTTGTTGTTGCTCACCCATACCCTCAGTGACAACCTCACGCACGGTTTTTCCTGAGGTCGATAATAGTGTTTGCTCGAGCTGACTAATCCTCAGATGGCGACGCTTCTGAATTTCACCATGATCCGGTTGATACTCGTTTGTTAATAATTTTAATAGCGATGACTTGCCCGCACCATTACGCCCAATCAAACACACACGTTCTTTAGGATCGATAGAAAAATTAGCCTCTTTAAGAATTGGAGTATCTCCAAATTCTAGTGAGACATCTTGTATACGCAATAGGTACATTAACGCTCTCGGTGCTGGTGCTGGATTGATTTACTGTACAAATAGGAACACTGTCTAGAATTCTCCATTTATACTGAGACTAGACAGTATAATACTTATTATTAACTGTTTGAATTTCTCACAACATTATTATGCGCATAATACGTTTTTTTCTAGGTCGACTGATTTTATTGATCAATTGGATCACTCTGCCAAAACCTCTCCATAGGTCTCAACAACAGCAAGAGCAACTAGACGATGTCACTTGCAACTTGTTTGTTTATGAAATGCTTGCTTGCCCATTTTGCGTCAAAGTTCGACGTGAAATCCACCGACTGGGACTCAACATCAACACCATCAATGTCAAATTATCAAAACATGAAATGGATCGGTTAGTTAATGAAGGAGGCAAGTTCCAAGTGCCTTGTTTAAGAATTGACTCTCCAGTTCAATCTGATGGCAAAGAAAATATTTCTGGAAACAGCGATAGTCAAACATGCAAATGGCTATATGAGTCCGACCAAATCATAGAACATATCCAAACGCTAACAAACTCAACAAATAAGACATAAATCCATCAAGTTAGAAGTATTAACTTGCTATACTGATAACTTCGCAAATAACATCAAGACATAAAAAACCCCGCATCAATTTTTTTGACGCAGGGTTTTAAACTCAGACCAAAGTTAGACTAAGAAGCGTTTTCTTTACGTTCTTTAGCTTCCTTTATTACCTGCTCAGCCACGTTGTTAGGGCATGCGTTGTAGTGTGAAAATTCCATTGAGAATTGACCGCGACCTGATGTCATCGTCCGTAGATCACCGATATAGCCAAACATTTCTGCTAGAGGAACTTCGCCTTTGATGCGAACTGCTGTCACAGTGGGTTCTTGTGACTTGATCATGCCACGACGACGATTCAAATCACCTATCACGTCACCAACATGATCTTCCGGAGTAAATACATCAACTTTCATAATCGGTTCCATCAACTGTGGACCTGCTTTTGGCATACTTTGTCGATAGCCGCCCTTAGCAGCTAACTCAAATGCAATGGCTGATGAATCCACTGGATGAAAGGCACCGTCCATGAGCGTAATTGAGATATCCTCGACTGGATAACCAGCAAGCACGCCTTCAGCCAGCATCATCTTAAAACCTTTTTCAATGGCTGGCCAAAATTCACGCGGCACATTACCACCTGTCACTTTTGATTCAAATGACCAACCACTTCCGACTTCACCGGGCTCAATTACGTAATCAATCTTACCAAATTGACCTGAACCACCAGACTGTTTCTTGTGCGTATAGCTGTCTTCCAGGCGCTGTGTAATGGTCTCACGATAGGCCACTTGTGGCTTTCCAACCACCACTTCTACATTATGAGTGCGCTTAAGGATATCAATCTTGATATCAAGATGAAGCTCACCCATACCCATAAGAATTGTCTCTCCACTCTCCTCGTCTGTAGATACCAAGAAAGATGGATCCTCCGCAATCATTTTGCCCAATGCAACGCCAAGCTTTTCGGAAGCCGCCTTGTCTTTTGGCGCAACCGCCATAGAAATCACAGGATCAGGAAACACCATGGGCTCAAGGGTTGCAGGTTTGTTTGGATCACACAAAGTGTGACCCGTTTGAACATTCTTCATACCCAAAATAGCAACTATGTCGCCCGCTTGAGCTGAATCCAATTCTTCACGAGAATCTGCATGCATCTCAACAATACGACCGATACGTTCAGTCTTCCCTGTGAAGGTATTTAACACAGTCGTACCTTTTTCCAATTTGCCGGAATAAATTCGTATAAATGTGAGTGCACCATATCGATCATCCATAATCTTGAATGCAAGAGCACGCAGTGGCTTATTAACATCTACTACTGCAGACTCACCTGTTTCATTACCCTCGAGATCCACTTCAGGTTGAGGTTTGACTTCTGTCGGGCTAGGCAAGTAATCAACGACGGCATTAAGCACCAACTGAACACCCTTATTCTTAAATGCTGAACCACAATAAGTTGGGAAGAAATCCAGATTGATAGTACCTTTGCGTATGCAAGCTTTAATAGTCTCATCCGAAGGCTCTTCACCCTCAAGATATTTCTCCATGGCATCATCATCTTGCTCTAAGGCAGTTTCAATCATTTCTTGTCGATAAGTTTCTACATCATCCACCATGTCTGCCGGTACATCTTGGATCTCATATTTTAATGGATCGCCTGAGACATCCCATACCCATGCTTTGCGTGTTAATAAATCGACCACACCAGTGAATTCATCTTCTGTACCGATCGGCAGCACCATAACAAGTGGCTTAGCGCCCAATACATTCTTGATTTGATCAACGACTCGATAAAAATCCGCCCCTAAACGATCAAGTTTGTTAACAAAAATAATTCGTGATACTTCTGAGTCGTTAGCATAACGCCAGTTCGTCTCTGATTGTGGCTCTACTCCTCCTGATCCACAGAATACACCGACACCACCATCAAGTACCTTGAGTGAACGATAAACTTCAATAGTGAAATCAACGTGTCCCGGTGTATCAATAATGTTTAATCGATGACCATCCCACTCACAACTCGTGGCTGCTGACTGAATAGTGATTCCACGCTCACGTTCTTGATCCATAAAATCTGTGGTCGCTTCACCATCGTGAACTTCACCAATTTTATGGATTTTTCCGGTTAAACTCAGGATACGTTCAGTTGTTGTTGTTTTACCCGCGTCAACATGAGCGAATATTCCAATATTTCGATATTTTGATAAATCAGTCATAACAGTCGTCTTTAAAATATATATAGTGGGGATTGAATCAAGTGCGCTTGCAGTAGCTTGTGCCGAGCGGATATTACTACAGTTAGTGCTTGAACTCTAAGGACTTTTAGACAGTTTTATCAATGAATATAGAAGTTTTGGGTAAAAAAACATCACATGCCATATTAAAATCAATAGAAACAATTAGTTATACTCACTCAGACAAATTTAAGTGGCGTTGTAAATTGCGTGTAAAATGTTCCCGAAATTGATACGAAACCTCCTGATTGATGATTAATGCAAACGGCAACCAATTATCTGCCTGCCGAAGATAACCCGCATAATTTTTTATCCCTTGCATAGTGCCGGTTTTTGCAAGAATCACCTGACCCTGAGAGTTTAACAAATGCTTATATTGATCAAAGCGTTTGAGAATATCTATGATTTGGCGCGCTGATAATTGATTATGGCGTGATAATCCTGCACCTTCGATCAAGTTGTAAGACCGCCAACCAAAATGTTTTTTAATGTAGTCATCAAATACTCGTATTGACTTATCAATTGATGCGGGCGCTTGATAGCTATGAGCACCGAGCATGAGAAATAATTGTTGAGCAATAAAGTTATTGGAATATTTCAACATCGCCTCAACCACATCTTGCAAAGTGTGACTGTTCTCGAAGGTAATCCAATGAGAATAATGAGTAGTTAACCCGTCACAGCGACTGTGTCCAACTTGAATCCCTGCAGAAACCAGTTTGGCGGATAATATTTGCTTGAAATAAATAGCAGATTGAGCGGCATCTCTTAGACTGACACGATGCTCTCCTTCTGCCAATTGACCCCCAATTTCTCGCGCTAGAGACGTCATAGGTGTCTGATCTTCTGCTGAAATTATTTCACCTTGTCGAACTTCTAATGCCATCGAGTTGAAATTAGCAGCCAATGCTGCATAGGGAGCATCATAAGGATTCCAACTTTTACCACGACCATGGGCATCTACATCAGCTGAAAAGAAACTACTATCTGTCCGAATACCATTCAGTGTTTGAATATTCTTTGCTTTGATATAGGTGATCAAGCGATCTATTTCCTCAGAGATTAATAAAGGATCTCCTAAACCACGAACTCTTAAACATCGGGAAGTGGAATCATAATCAAGTTGAGTCTTAAATCGATGTTGCAGTCCCCACACATCTAACGCCACAAGTGCGGTAAAAACCTTAACTAAAGAGGCCGGTACATAGGAGATATCAGCATTATGAGCGATTAGTGCTTCACCGCGTTCATCTGACACTATCAAAGCAGCGGCCTGTATCTTTTCAAGCTCTGAATACAGTGTGCTTGCAGTGAAATTCTGCGCATAACAATCACCAACAACGTAAATAGTAAAACACGCCATCGATAATAAACGCAGACACATGTGATGTAGATATCGACTCATTTGTTACCAACACTGTATAGTAATCGCAATTTTATAGACAAATAATAAACAATATCTGCCACCTTTTCAGAGCATGTTCACATTGATAAACCAATGACACTAGAGCAAAGCCAAGACTTTCATCACATACTGCTGGAAAATCACAGCTTACTAGATGTGCGTGCTCCAATCGAATACGCTCAAGGGGCTTTCCCCAATGCTAACAATGCTCCCCTGCTAAATGATGAGGAACGTCATCAAATCGGATTATGCTATAAAAATCTTGGTCAAGAACAGGCGATCGCTTTGGGTCATAAGCTGGTCAGCGGCGAAATCAAACAGCAACGCATTAATCATTGGATTCAGCAATTAAAAGACCACTCCACCAAGTATCTCTATTGTTACCGAGGAGGTCTTCGCTCCAAAATTAGTCAGCAATGGTTACATGAAGCTGGCTTTGATATCCCGAGAGTGAAGGGAGGATACAAGGCCCTACGGAATTTTCTCATCCAACAACTGCAACAGGCTGATACATACTTTTCCTACACATTAGTTGCTGGTTTAACGGGTTGTCAAAAAACCACACTTGTGACTGACCTCGAGCAAGGCATCGATTTGGAGGGAGCAGCTAATCATCGCGGCTCAAGCTTTGGAGCACATGCCACTCCTCAAAGCAGCCAAATCGCATTTGAACATCAACTGGCAATTGACTTATTGCGAGCACAACAAAAACATTATCGCCATGTTGCTTTAGAAGATGAGGGACGCTTTATTGGCAGTGTTGATATCCCCAAGAATATCTTTAACAAAATGCGTAGCTCACCGATGGTGGTTATCGAGAGGACTCTAGAGGATCGTATTGATCAGCTGCTGAAAGAATATGTGACAGACATGCTGTCAGAATTTAATGCAATCAATGCAAATCAAGAGAATGCATTTATGCAGTTTTCAGATTATCTTCTTGGAAGTCTGCAACGAATATATAAACGTTTAGGGCAGCAACGCTGGCAACAACTAGATACGACTATGCGCACAGCCTTACAAACTCATCACCAGCGTGGTGATGCGAGCATACATAGAGACTGGTTAAGGGTGCTAGTTACAGAGTACTATGATCCCATGTACTTATCTCAACTAGAGCAGCGCAAAGAATCAGTTGTTTTTAGGGGTGACTTTGCTGCCTGCAAACAATATATTACTGAAAAAAATCAAGCTCATACTTAAGGATATAATAATGGAATGGACAGTCTACTTGTCAGGAGAAATCCATACAGATTGGCGCGAACAAATTAAGCAGAAATGCCAATCGCTAGGATTGCCTATCAATTTCACATCAGCAGTGACTGATCATGCCGCCAGTGATGCTGCAGGGGATATGCTTAGCCCCAATAGTGAAGGTTTTTGGCGTGATCACAAATCTTCAAAGGTGAATGCAATCAGAACCAAAAGCTTGATTGAGATGTGTGATATCGCTGTGATTCGTTTTGGTGACAAATACAAACAATGGAATGCCGCATTCGACGCAGGGTACTGTGCTGCGTTTGGCAAGCCTTATATTACGCTGCATGATGAAAACATTATTCATCCACTCAAAGAAGTCGACGCAGCCGCCATGGCATGGACGCAAACGCCAGAAGAAGTTGTTGAAATCTTACGATATACCACACAAACAGATTAGATCTGATTGTTTCATTAGAAGTACAAATTTGATCACACCCGTTGCAAGCATCTATCACAACGGGTGGGGTTATTAGACTATGAATTTGGCTTAACAGGTGCGGGCAATTCACTACTGCCCATCAAGTACTCATCGACTGAGCGAGCTACTGAACGACCTTCGGCAATCGCCCATACAATCAAGCTCTGACCGCGCTGCATATCTCCCGCTACGAATACTCCATCTACAGATGTCATCCAGTGCTCATCAGCAACAACATTTCCACGCGCATCCATTTCAACACCCAACTGCTCCAGCATGCCAGGCTTCTCAGAGCCTATAAATCCCATCGCAAGTAGCGCTAGGTCACATGGCAACTCTCTCTCACTGCCTTCGATCTCGACCATGCGCATTTGGCCATCTACGTTTTTCATTTCAACTGTAACAAGCTGTAATCCTTTGACATGACCATTGCCATCATCAATAAACTTTTTAGTGGAGACAGAATATAGCCGCTCCACTCCCTCTTCATGCGCAGAAGCCGTACGATATATTCTTGGCCATTCAGGCCATGGATTATTTTCCGCACGCGTCTGTGGAGGTTGCGACATGATTTCTAACTGGTGGACTGATTTAGCATGTTGTCGATTAGCTGTGCCTAGACAATCTGCACCAGTATCACCGCCGCCAATGATAACAACATGTTTGTCCTTAGCATCGATAAATTCAGCTGGCTTTTCATCACCCTCACAAATATGGTTCTGCATAGGCAAGTAATCCATCGCCTGATGCACTCCTGATAATTCCCGTCCTTGAACAGGTAAATCACGACGATCACAGGCACCACCTGTCAAAACAATTACATCATACTCAGCGCGCAGTTCATCAACTGCGATGTTTTCTCCCACGTTCGCATTGGTGATAAATGTCACACCCTCCTGCTCCATCTGCTGCATGCGACGATCTAACACGCGTTTTTCCATTTTAAATTCAGGAATACCGTAACGCAGTAATCCACCAATACGATCATCACGTTCTAACAAGGCAACATCATGTCCAGCACGTGCAAGTTGTTGAGCGGCGGCCATTCCAGCAGGCCCTGAACCAACAATCGCAATTTTCTTTCCAGTTTTTTGCGTGGGTATTTGTGGCTTAATCCAGCCTTCTTGCCATGCCTTTTCAATAATAGAGAGCTCAACAGCCTTAATATTTACAGGATTATCGTTGATACCTAAAACACAGGCGCCTTCACATGGCGCTGGGCACAGCGTGCCAGTAAATTCTGGGAAGTTATTGGTCGCATGCAAACGCTCAATGGCTTCTTGCCATTGTTCTCGATAAACCAAATCATTCCAATCTGGTATCAAATTACCTAACGGGCAACCCTGATGACAAAATGGAATGCCACAATCCATACAGCGGGAAGCTTGTTGTTGTAACGGTTCTTTCTCCCATGGCGCCATCACTTGATTGAAGTCTTGTAGACGCTCCTCAACAGGACGATAAGGTTGTTTAGCGCGTTCAATTTCAATAAACCCAGTTACCTTACCCATGTGCTGCCTCCATAACTGCCTCATCTACTGAGGTACCTTCGGCCTTGGCTCGTTTCATCGCTTCTAGTACACGTTTGTAATCTTTAGGCATCACTTTAATGAATTTTGATTGATAGCTTGCCCAATCATTGAGAATTTTTTCTGCCACTGGACTGCGAGTATATGCAAAATGCTTTGTTAACATAGAGCGAACATCTTGAATATCTTCATCTTCAACCAACTCCTCTAAGTGCACCATATCTTGGTTACAGTTAATCTCAAATTGGTCTCGATCTTCTAATACAAACGCTACACCACCTGACATACCGGCAGCAAAGTTACGACCAGTATCACCGATAACAACAATTTTTCCACCCGTCATATACTCACAACAGTGGTCACCTACACCTTCAACGACTGCATTGACTCCACTATTACGCACTGCAAATCGCTCCCCAGCGATACCCCGAACATAAGCTTCACCCTCGGTCGCACCATAGAAACATACGTTACCGACAATTATATTGTCCTCGGCTTTGAAGCTAGCTTTGCGAGACGGATAAACAATTATTTTGCCGCCTGACAAACCTTTGCCAAGATAGTCATTAGAATCGCCCTCCAGTGTCATAGTGACGCCTTTGGGAACAAATGCACCAAAGCTCATACCTGCGGAACCTGTAAAATGTGCCTTAATCGTATCTTCTGGTAATCCTTGACCGCCGTGCTGCTTAGTAATGTTATAGCCCAGTATTGTGCCCACACTGCGATTGGTATTAACAATCGGTAGGGAAACTTCAAGTGCGGTTTTGTCCTTAATCGCTGCTTCACAAGCGGGCACCAGTTGGGTCATATCTAGAGATAACTCCAAGCCATGATCTTGCTTATTTACACAATACAACTTAGTTCCCGCATAGGGCACCGGCTTATGAAGTATTGCTGAGAAGTCTAAACCCTTAGCTTTCCAATGATCGACAGCTTTAATGGTATTTAAACGATCCACTTGGCCAATCATTTCATCAATCGTTCTAAATCCGAGTTGCGCCATGTATTCACGCACTTCGTCAGCAATGAACCTAAAGAAATTTTCAACAAACTCAGGTTGCCCTGCAAACTTCTTGCGTAGTTCAGGATTTTGAGTTGCCACACCCACTGGACAAGTATTCAGATGACATACACGCATCATCACACAGCCCATAACAATTAAAGGAGCCGTTGAGAATCCATATTCCTCAGCACCCAATAGCGCGGCAATTATTACATCGCGGCCCGTCTTCATCTGGCCATCCGTTTGCATCACAATTCGGTCCCGCAATCCGTTTTGAACGAGTACTTGCTGAGTCTCAGCCACCCCCAATTCCCACGGCAATCCTGCGTGCTTTAGCGAGTTCATAGGTGAAGCACCTGTTCCTCCATCATAGCCTGAGATAAGCACCACATCAGAATGGGCCTTTGCTACACCAGCAGCAATGGTACCCACTCCCACTTCAGCAACTAATTTGACATGAATTCGTGCTTCAGGATTAGCATTCTTAAGGTCATGTATCAACTGTGCCATGTCCTCAATTGAATAAATATCATGATGAGGTGGTGGAGAAATCAACCCTACACCTGCCGTTGAGTGACGCACCTTCGCGACCCATGGATACACTTTAGAACCTGGCAACTGACCACCTTCACCTGGCTTAGCACCCTGAGCCATCTTAATTTGAATGTCATCAGCATTGACTAGATACTCACTCGTGACACCAAACCTTCCTGAAGCGACTTGTTTAATCGCACTGCGA
>Ga0255753_1006208_pt1 | contig 11133 bp, 15 predicted proteins | sample 041ome_10_FD_179953 | JGI IMG/M metagenome (GOLD analysis project Ga0255753, IMG submission 179953) | Coastal salt marsh microbial communities from the Groves Creek Marsh, Skidaway Island, Georgia - 041412US metaG (version 2) | ecosystem: Environmental > Aquatic > Marine > Intertidal zone > Salt...
TTCTAGAGGAATTTATACTTTACGATATGAATACAGCATAGGAGTAAAAAATGACAGGAAAAGGATCTGGCAGACGCAAGGAAGATATAAACAAGATACGCAATAATTGGGACAGCGTATTTAATAATAAAAAAGATAAACAACTAATAACCGAAGTAACCATTACATTTAACATGAAAGGTAACCCAACGCTTTACGACATGAAAAAGGAAGTTGAAAAAATGTGTAAAGAGAATAAAATTGTCTGTACAACCGTAACCAAATATATTAATGCTTGAACTAATAATTAAAATAATACTATCGCTTTTCGGAGTATTCTTTTTAATGCTATTACTAACCTCTTTAGCAATAGTAATAATAGACCGCAAGCACTAAGTTTTGACTAGCGAGAGTGTCATTACTCTCCGTAGATGATAACCCCCTATAAGTCTCTCGCTAGTCACTCCACGCAAGCAAGCACGCACAAGTCACTCTCAACCCCTCTATTAAATTAAAATTAAAAAGACTAGGTAATGCATTGCTTTACCCTTATAATGAATCTACAGAGCTTAGGCGTATCTATAGACCACGATCCCCCTTTCACTCCTCTCCAGGTATGTCTTAGCTCTCCTTAATAATCTCGTAAGCTAAACCAACCAAAAGATAATGTTTCTTCCCACTCGCTTGACTCTTTCTTAACCTTCCCTCTTTACCCTCTAATACCAACCATAATATTTCTTTCTCAATCAACTCTTTCATGCCTCTCCCAGCTGTGCGTCTACTAACGCCAATCATCTTACAATAATAACTTACTGCATCATGCGAACTAAAAGTCTCAAACCGATACCGCTCACATACCGCCCAGAGAATTAACTTCGCACTAATAGATAAATCCTCACGCCCACACGCACGTCTGAATATTTGCCATACACACCCACGCATCTTCGTATAATTCTTTTGCTCTTGCACGCAGGCTAACGGCACTAATCCGCTAGCGTGCAAGCGTGGGATTTCGCTAGGTATTACCCACCAATATTCTTTGTTCTTTTTATCAAACTTTCTAATCATGCGAGTATGCTTTCGTGCGTGGAGGGGGAAAACGCCCCCAGCGTTTTTCCACTCCTATATATATAGTATATATGGATATATGCGACAAGTTGACGCAAGCAGATACCATTTTTGTCGCAATCAGCTACCACTTTTGTCGCATGTTTGATCATTTGGTAATTCCATATTCTTTAAAATATGAGTGATAACTTCGATCGTCCAGCCGTTTCCGAGCATCTTATATCGCTGAGTATTTGATACATGGTTAGTATAATTATCTGGTACTGTTTGTAATCGTTCACACTCAACAGGGGTAAGTTTTCGCCAGTAAACATTGTCTTTGGTTAATACATTATCTTTTTGAACTGTAGTAACTGTATTAGTCTTTTCATCTTTTCGCAGCTCTAACATCTGTTTGGTTTTACCAGCAACAGAGCCGAACTGATCTTGTCTTACTCCGTCTTTGTAATATCGACCACGCCATGCACCAGCAACTACTTTTGGCTCTTGAACTAAAGTCATACCATTATTACCAGCACCTTTATACATAGTTGCAGTCATACATAAAGACTTTTCATTATCATTTCTATAATGTCTTTGGTTTCTTTCTGTATCTTTAACAGGCTTTTCATCTGTTTGTGTTTCTAATATATCTCTTAAAACTATACCTCTCTGTTCAGGTTGTTCTATTCCAGGTATATTAGTCCAATAATATCTAACTCTATTCTGTGCTGATACTAAAGCTGAATTTATCATAATAGGCTCAACATCCATGTATTCAGATATAACATCTAAATATTCTTTTTTCATTCTTACATTTTCTAATAAAAAATATTTTGGTTGTAACTCTTTTACACATCTAACAAACTCAAAGAACAATGCAGATCTTGGATCATCAAACGCAAGTTGTTTACCAGCAAAACTAAATCCTTGACACGGACTACCGCCCATAATCAAATCAATCTTTGGTAGTGTTGATGTATCTAATTCAGTTACATCACCAACTTGTATAATATCTGGGTAATTAGCTTGGCTTACTTGGATAGCATACTTATCTATTTCACTTGCATAATAATTATCTACTGGTATGCCAAGACGCTCTAAAGCAATCCTGCCACAACTCATTCCGTCAAATAAACTTAATACGTTCATAGTTTTCTCCTAAAAATAAATTTCATAATCGGTTTTTGGCATAGAGTTTATTGGCTCTAATATGCCGTCTTTTCTTATTAAAGTTTGCACTCCATAATCTACATTACCAGAGTTGGATTTGACTAAGGCCGCCTTGACCACGCTTAACCTATCGTATGGTATGTTTGCTTGTTCACATAATTCCTCTGCGTCTGATTCGCTTGGAATCCACATACTGATTGCAAACCTAACTGAATCTGTTATTGATGATGCACCCCTTATGTCTGCTTTATGTGAATAAGGATCATCAGAATCATTGGTAATGGATTGTTTATTAATATGATGCGTTGTTAAAGTAGTACAACCAATATTGGCACTAATCATCGCACAATAACTTCCCCAGAGCTGTCCTGCTTCATTGCTTTGCGACACACTAGCAGTTGTAAATGCTTGTAATGGGTCGAACGCAACTAATTTTAAGTTATCTATACCTTTTAATTCTTCTACAATCTCTCTTGCTTGTTCAGTAATACCCTCTTCTCGCAATAAAATTAATGGCTCTTTTTGGTCTGGTATTGGATAAACATATACATCGTTGTTATTTTTAAACCTTTCTCCGAATGGATCTAATAAATCAATCCTATGGTGTACTTCAACTAAATCATCTTCAGCACAAAAGATTACACTAGAGCCGTTTTCTTTTACATCTTTACCCCACCAACTAGAGCCTTTAGCGATAGCAAGTGCTAACTGTAATAATGATAAAGATTTACCTACACCACCACTACTAGCTAATATTCCTGGTTTAGCTAATGGTATAAACGAATCTACTAAAAACTTTTGAGGTTCTGGTTTTTCAATTAAATTACGAATCGCATATTTTTTAATATTAAATTTAGATTCAGTAAGCTCTTGTTTAACTTTATCTAAACCATGTTTTAAATATAAGTCGTTATAATCCCCATGTTCACTCGGCAAACGCACGCACGCATTCGTCACACTCTGCACACACTCTTGGGCTTTCTTCTCTCCGACTCCGCTCTCATCATTGTCTAACGCAACAACGATTCTAGCACCTGAAAGCCTGCGTATTTGAAGGGCTACTGCCATGACGAAATTGGCAGAAAATACGCAAGCTACAGGAATCTGGGTTGCTTCATAAATAGTTGCAGAGGTTGAGTAACCTTCTGCTAATATAATTTTATCTAGTTTTGGAATATCTTTTATCTCAGCACCGATGAGAAATATGTTGCCTTTTATTTCTGAATCAGAAGCGAATCTTTTTTCGCCATTTTTATTAATATATTGTAGAGAACGAATGTCTCCTGTTGTAGAATACACACCGCAAACCAACATATCTTGGTGTTGTTTTAAACCATAATTTTTAACCTTTTTATTTGTGAGATATTCATGTTCAATAACATTCGGATAAGATTCGAACCAGCGTTCAACTTTTTTAGCCACTTCATTATGCCTTTGTTTTTTAGTTTCTTCGGCCCTTTTCTTAGCCTCTTGCAGTTGACGTTGTAAATCATCTCTTTGTTGGGGTGTCATAGCTTGATGATTCACGCTTGACCATTTACCCTCAAAGCCTGTTTTCCAATTACCAAAGGTTGCAAAGTAATTGCCGTTGACTTCATTGACTACATAATAACCAGACTTTTGGTTAGTATCAGCTTTAACACCAGCTAATTCATTAACTGGTACTCTTACTATTTCTCCTGTTATTTGTAAATGATCTATACGCAAGCCTTGTGCTTGCATTTCATTTATTAAGTCGCTTGTATCTTTTGGTTTGTTTTGTTCTAAATTATTTCCTTCTGGAAAGTATTTCGTCAGATCCATGTTTTGCCCTTTCATCGTCTTGTTGGGCTACAGCGTTAGCCCAGTTTAAATATTCCCTTACAATAGAAGTAAAGACTCTTTTTCTATTGTCTCTATCCCATTTATGTAAAGGTTGATTACGTTCCTCTCTTGCTAATTCTACATAGACGTTCTTTGTTTGTGCAATAGAGTATTCAACACCTTCGTCATTAAGCTGTGCTTTATTTGGTAATCGTTTACCCTCTTCAATCTTTTTTAAATGATTCATACTGCACGCTCCCAACCAGTAGTCTCCGTCTTTATAAAGTAGCGGCCCAGCTGGTGCTTTACAATATGCACACAGCGTAGGCCTGTTTTTACCATTGTAATTAAAATGGTGTGTCATCATCTAAATCAGTAGAACCCATAGCTTCTAGGTCTGCTTCAGACGGACTTACTTTAATGTTGTCATCAACAACTTCTGCTTTTTTATCGGTAGCTTGCCAAGTTCTACCCCAATCTTCATTAATCTTTAGATAACCGTTTTCATCTTTGACTAATTCAGCTGAGACACTTTTACCAATAAAAGCAGTTGATGTATCTTTTGGTGGTTCTTTAATACCCATAGCTTCTGCCATAAGCATCATTGATTTAACACCACTCTTTACATAATTTTCGTTATCGTGACCTACAGTAAAGGTATGATTTAGTCTTATGCTTGTGCCATCTATTTCAAAATACATTTTACAACCACGCCAACCATTTCTACCCTCTACTAAATCTGCATCTTCGCCTTGCCAATGTAGAACGTGTCTACCTGGCTCAACAACCGATTTACCCTCATTAGAGGTATCTACATTAAAATTACTTAAATCCATTTTTTACTCCTTTTAGATTAACCAGGATCGTAAGACGAATAAGTATTAAGATACTCATTCAAATCTTCACAATCTTTTTTTAAATCAGAAAGCCTATCGTAGGTTTCAACTGGATAAGACTCGTTTTCAAAATCAACCTTAGTTAATAATACTCCAAGTCTTGCAGTTATCCTGTCAAGGTCTCTCTGTACCACATCAATGTCAGATAACATACTCACTTCAACATTTCCTCACGAATTGCGTTCCAATCCATTGGTAATTCGTCTGGTAAGTTATATCTGTTCTTTGCAAGAAAAGCTGGGTCGTTATTGGTATAGATGATTCTATCCCCAGACACAGTTTTAGTAGTCATACCACTTTTGCCTTGCACCTTAATAGTTCCTAACTTCTTAGCCGCAAAGAAACAAGCATCAGAATGTTCTAATAACAATGCCGCAGCTTTTTTATGAAGTTTAAGAGAATATCTATCGTAAGCTTCGATTCGTGGATCTTCCACTTTTCTAACCTCACTATGACATATCTGGAATATCATCATTCCTTTATCTCTTAGTCTATTAAGCTTTTCTATGTATTCACCCCAATATCGAAGTGTCTCTGCATAACCTTTACCATAGCTAGGTTGATCGATTGATTTCCAGCTATTATCTTCACAAACTTTATCCCAGAGCAATCGTTCAAACCAGTCTAATGAATCAACACAAACAGTTTTGTATTCATGTTTCTCATTATAAAGTTCATCTAGATTACTCATTACATCAGAATATGCTTTACACGGTATATGATCCATTTGAATCTTACCTAAACCGTCCTCAACGTCTAACATAATTGGGTTTCTAGTTTGTGATGCTAAATAAGTCTTACCAACAGCAGCTTCACCATGAACAATAATTCTTGGTGGTTTCTGTTTAGACTTCTTTCGTATATCAGCTAAACTCATTTAGACACCTCAATCTTTTTTTCTTCTGCTGGCTCTAATATGTTTCGCATACGAGCCTCGTAAGATGAAAGTAAAGTATTCAAGTCATCTATATCATTATTAGCTTTGATAATAAACTCATCTCTGATTTGTCTTTTATCTTGCCAACGTATATAGAGTTGCTTTGCTTCATCTGGCATATCATTAACTTTATGCTCCTTGCCATCGTCAGCAAACTTAACTGTTGGTTCATCAACAGCTTTCTTTTTTTCACTCATTAGTTTCTCCTTTATTATATTGTTTATATAAATCGCAGATGCTTCTTGCGTTACAAAAGCGACAATGATCCCCATAAACAAATACAGGGTTTTCCTCCAAGCATGCATCCACGCACGGCTGTAAGAAATCGTATGCCCAATCCACCAGAAATTCAGCGGTGGTGGTCCAAGTCTTTATAGGTCCACCTCCCCACGTTGCGCGAGGTTGGACTATTGTAATCTCTACTTCAGTATCTTCATTACCATAACGAGACAATGCACCTATTGCATATATCATGGCTTGTTTGTTGTGTTCTGGACTGACAGGATATTTACCTGTCTTTAAATCTATCACGCACATTTTATGTGGAGTGATTATTAATGCATCTGCATAACCATATAAATCTTCTGATATTTCTTGCAGTCTGACTTTTTGTTCTACTAATAGTTTGCCGTTTAATCTTTTTGCTCGTTCTTGAACATAATCCACATAAATCTTTGCACAATCAATCATGTCTTGGTCGACTTCTATTTCAAAATCTTCTACATATTCTTTTTTACCAAGCCAATAATCTTCAAGTGTCACATCAACCAAGAATCCCTTTAAGAGCTGTTCTGTCATGTTGTGAATCAAAGTACCAACAGCGGCTGGTAAACCGACTTGATAATCAACCTTGGCTGCCAATGTTGGCATACCAGGGCAATTAGTCCATTTTTCAGCTGCTGATGGGCTAAGTTTGGCGTGCTTCATGTGATACCCTTGCTTCTTCCTCTGCTCTTATGATTTCGTCAATATCATATAAAATTTTACCGTTGAGGTTTAGATAGTCTGGTCCAATCTTTTTGGCGCGCCATCCTTCTATCGTTCTTGGAGATCTACTCCACCTGCGAGCGAGTTGTTTAGTATCAAGAAAAGTTTTTTCTTTTTCCATTTAATCTCCCTTTTTGTTTTGATTTGTTATAATATATATGTAAATGTACTTGAATACAACAGTTAATTTAAAAAAGGAGTAAAAATATGTCAATAGACGATATTAAAAAAGAAGAATGGGATCGAGTTCGTAAAGACGGACAGGATAAAGTAACTGATATAAAACCAGATATGGTAAACAGGCCAAAGCATTACCAAGGAATAGTGGAGTGCATAGAACTAATAAAAGATAGAGTTGGTTCTAAAGGATATGCAGCTTACTTGGAAGGTAATATCTGGAAGTATTTATATAGACATAAGGATAAAGAAGAAAATATCCAAGATTTGAAAAAGTGCCAATGGTATTTAAACGAGTTAGTTAAATATTATGAGGAGTTGTAGGGATTTACCAAGGAGGTAAACATGAACTTATATGAGTTTGATGATCGAATCTTAAAAGAAAGAAACGGAAGAAAACCTATATATGTAAATAAACACCTTGCAGAAAAGTTTAAAAACTTTTGTAAGAGTGAGCAGAAAGAACCACATGAAGTGGCTGAATATCTAATATCATTAGGTATGAACTCTGTTAAATACTATAAAGAACCTAAGGTGTCTGTTGACATCGAAGCTCTTTAAATAGGTTTTTGACATTAGTAAGCGAGTCCATCGCTTGCATCTCTTCGTCTTTAATAGTTTTCTGTTTACTTCCGTCTGGAAAAGTAAAAATAACTTTTTGTGGGTCTAATGCAACCAAGGCATAAACATCTATTGCATTTTTTTCATAATGTCTTTTCTTGGTAAACGAACCACGCCTAAAGTCATATTCCCATGACACTCTATGGTTTCTTATTTTAGATTGTGTTTTAACCTGGCACTTATATAGCGTGTGGTCAACGTCAAAGATGATGTCTGCTTCTGCGCTATGTGGAACTAGCATTACAGTATCAGCGTATAAAGAAAGTAGCGAGGCTACTAAGTATTCTCCAGATCGGCCAACTCTTTCTGATTGGCGTGGCATAAGGTTATTGTGGTATAGGACTTATAGGTACTTGTGTCTGAGAAAGAGATTGTAGATAATCTTGTCTTTGTATATCTTCTATCTCTTGCTGTACTTCTGGCATATAGTCTAAATTATTTGTAAAGGCTAAAATATTAATTACAGATTTTAACCCTTCACCTTTACTTATATCTATTTTTGCAAGTTTTTCTAATTCTTCTACAGAGTTTTTATTAACAAATATTTCTGCTAATTGTCTTGATGTTTTTTCTTGCACTCTTTTACTGAATCTATTGGCAAATTTTACAGTCCACATAAATGCACCTATTTGCGCGGCTTCTCTAGTTAAAACTATCGCATCTGGTGGTTTCTTTGGATTGTCTACATTAGCAAGAGTTGCGGTTCTTTTTAATATTTCATTAAACTTATTAAAACCACGCAAAACTTCATTTTTATTTAAACCTCTAGCTTCAGCAACACCAGCTAAAACTGCGTTAAAGTTTTTATCTAAATTTTTTGTACCAGCCAATCCTTTATATAAATCAAAACCTGCTCCAAATGATGGTCTGCCTACTTCAGTTGTTTTGTATATTGTTTGATCTATAATTTGGTCAAAATAAGCTCTAGCTAAATTAGGAAAAGCTTGTTTGTCTACTTTGTTTATTCTTGTATATGTTTCTCTAATATCTTTTGGTTTTACATTAGCAATACCAAAAATTTGATTTTTTACTTTGCTAGGTGTTATACCTTTACCAATTAAAAATGGCTCTATAGCTTCCATGGTAGGATTTACAATAGTATTTGTAAGTTCTTTGTATTTTTCTGTACCAGCTAAATAATTTGTATTGGTTTTAAGAATTTCATCCAATTCGTTTAATGCTGGTGCTATTTTTTGAATTTCGGTATTGTTTAGAGCTTCTTTAGGATTTGCTTTGCCAGCCTTTGATCGAGCAATAATTTCTCTTGTTTCTCTTAAAATTTCACTCAAATTATTTATATTTGATTCTGGAATAATTTTTGTTTCAGATGTTTTCATCCCAATAGGTTTCCCATATTGGTCTAATATGTTTACAGTTTCGTCTTTTGGGGTAATTGTTTTTTTAATTAATCTATTTCGCAATTGTTTTAACTTATTTTTGGGTGTTCCTTTAACACTACCTGCTAAAACATTATCAATATTATTAATTAAGTTTAAAATTTGTGATTCATCTATAAATTCATTGTTAGCAACTGAATAGCCAGCTTGTTGTGATTTAAGAGTTCTATCTGTTGTCGCTTCATTATAAGCTTTTTCTGCTGATATATTTGCGTCTTTATAAACCTTTCTTAATGACTTTGGGTTTTTTGCAATATAATTATCAAATAAATTTTCTGCTATTTTTTGTATTTCTTGTGGTCTATTTTTAATATACTCATACATTATTCTTCCGCCCTCTGGAGAATTGTAAACAGACTCACCAAGTTTGGTAAGGATATCACTTTGTACAAGTTCAGGAGCTGTAAGCTTTACTCCTTGGGTTTCAGCATAAGCTTCTACGGTTTTTGCTAAATCAATTTTTTCTTGTGGCACGCCTTTTAACGCTTCTGCTGCTAACTTAACAGCTCTATTAGGATCTGTTACATAGCTTGATACACCACCAGCCGCTAAAGTTAATGGTATAGAGACATAAGGAGACACCTCTGCTTCCTCTAGTCTTTCTGCTACTACTCCTGTAGGTATACCAACTTTTAATCCTCTAGCAGGACCAAAACCCATTGTTGGAACTGTAAATTCACCGACAGACTGTAAGTATCTAGTACCGCGAGTTTTTGGTTGGTATTCTAATAATTCTTTTGTTTGTGGTTGTTGTCTTAACCCTTGTGTAAGCAAACCCATAGACCTAGCCGTATCACCGCTTGGTGCTATTTTTTGCAATTGTTGTAACGCATCAAAATATTTTGAAATTCTTTCTTCTTGTTGTGGTGCTACTCTAGTTGCCACTTGCTCTGCTTTTTTGGCAGCAGCTTGTGTAACCATTTCTGGAAACTCTAAAAAACCTGTAGCTCCACGCAAAGATCCTGATATTGCAGCCCTGCCAATATCTTTTAATCTTTCTCTTCTGGTTTGCTGTCTTTCTTCTTCTAAACCAGTCTCCAAGCTTTCAAGCGCCTGTTGTTCTGCTTGTAATCTTCTTATTTCGTTTGCTAACGCGGTAGCATCTTCAACATTACCAGCTTGGTCTGCTTGTATAAGAGCTTGTTCTAGTTGTGCTAATGTTGCCATTATTTAACCCTGTGGTGGATATTTATTTAATAGAGATTGAATGTTTGGTGGTGTTTGTGTTCCTATAGTTGGCATTGATTGCCTCCAATCTCTTCCACCGAGAAATTGAGGTATAGTTTCGTATTTATTTGCTTCTTGTAAATCTTCATCACCAACACGGTTAATTCTTATTTTATATTTGTCAGCGTATTCTCTTTGTGTTCTATTAGCTAGGTTTTCTAATGTTGATAAATTGGCCTTCCAGTTTGGACCTAGGTTGCCAATAATATCCATAGCAATCTTGACATCATTGTCAGACAATCTTCCACTTGGATCAATTTCTTTAGCAGTACCATAAGCTAATCTTAAAAAGATTGATTTAGCTACAGCTCTATCTTGTGAAATTTTATCCAATATATCACCATACTTAGAATCCAACATATTATCTAATTTTGTAAATTCTTTTTGGTTTTGTTGTAGCTTGTCTAAATTAGCCAATCTTTCTGCGCTTTGTATTTGATATTTTGTACTATTAACAAAATTAGCTAAACCACCTGCCAAAGTAAATGCGTCTTTATTTTGTTCTATAATAGATGCTAAATCATTAATAGTATCTATTTGTGATTTAGCACCCAAATAATCATCTCTTACCAATGTCATAACAGACTTAGCGCCTGTTGGTTTTGTGCTAGGGCTTTGACCTACGGTAAATAATCCTTGTTCTTCTTTTTCTTTAATAATATTTGGATTTGTTATTAAATCCCTACTTGTAATACTCTCTACAACATTTCCCTGACTATCATAAAAAGGTATTACTCTAGGCTGACCAAATAATCTATTTTCATATATAGCTATATTTCTTTTGTCTGTTTCACTTCTTCCCTCTACAGGTATTTCCATTAGCTTATTGTAAGCAGCCTGCGTTCTTTCAGCCTCTGTCATATCTGTTTTATCTTCTGGTATTTCAATA
>Ga0255753_1006209_pt1 | contig 11131 bp, 3 predicted proteins | sample 041ome_10_FD_179953 | JGI IMG/M metagenome (GOLD analysis project Ga0255753, IMG submission 179953) | Coastal salt marsh microbial communities from the Groves Creek Marsh, Skidaway Island, Georgia - 041412US metaG (version 2) | ecosystem: Environmental > Aquatic > Marine > Intertidal zone > Salt...
AAAGAAATCTAACACAATCTAAGATTGATACTTTAGAGGGAACTCAAATCGAATTAGAGGAGCAAATCGATTCGATGGATGAGGATGAAATCATCAAAGAGTTCGGATTATACAACCAATACATTTCTGATTTAAAGGATTTGGATAATGAGTTGGATAAGATAAAAATCAAAGAGGATTCTTTGGTGGAAAGATTGGCTCATCTAAACACTCATAAATACAATCCTAATTGTGAGGTTTGTATGGAAAACTCAGAAACAATCATTGATGCTAAAGTTGGTGTAGAAGCTGATTTGGTAACTATCGCTGTTGATAAAGAGGCGAAGTTTGAAGAGAAGAATGTTCTACTTTTATCAATTGATACTCGTAAAAAATACAAAGAGTTAAACGAACAACTTACCAAACTAAAATCAGATGAGGAAAAGTTAAGTAGAGATATTAACACACTTATCAACAGGTTATCAACATTTGAAACTCAAGAAGTTAAGTTAAACAACGAACTTCTTCAAGTTACACAACTTATATCTGATTATTTGGAAAATGAGAAGCAAATACAAAAGAACAAAGAGTTGAGAGTTGAAATGGGTGTTGTGAGAAACGATTTAGCATCTGCTAAGGCAAATGTAGATTCATTCAACAAACAATTACTCACACTAAATGGGTCAGTATCATCTCTAAAGAATCAGAAAGAAACAATTGAAGAGAGAATCAAAGAGGTTGAAACTTTAGAAGAACAATTTGGATTATACGAATACTACTTAAACGCTTTAGGTAAAGATGGTGTATCTTATGAATTGATTTCTAAAGCATTACCAATGATTGAAGGTGAGGTAAACAACATCTTAGGTCAAATTGTAGAATTTGGTATTCAATTGGATATGGATGGTAAGAACATCAACGCTAACATCGTTTACGATGACCAGAAATGGAGTTTGGAGATGTGTAGTGGTATGGAGAGGTTCATCTCAGGATTAGCCATTAGAATCGCTCTAATCAATGTATGTAACCTACCTCGTCCTAACTTCTTAGTTGTGGATGAAGGGTTTGGAACTTTGGATAACGAAAACCTTACATCATTGTATATGTTGTTCGCTTATCTAAAAACTCAATTTGATTTTGTGATGATTATTTCTCACATCGATTCAATGAGAGATGTAGTGGATTCCTTAATGGAAATCAAAAAAGTAAATGGATTCAGTAGTATCAAATTTTAATAAATGAAAATAGGAATAGTAGGACAGGGTTTTGTAGGTAACGCAGTATATCAGAAATTCAAAGAATATTATGAAGTTCTTACATTTGATTTAGACGAAACAAAATGTAACTCAACATTCGATAAGGTAGCTAAGTGTGATTATGTATTCACTTGTTTACCAACTCCAATGAACGAAGATGGTAGTTGTAATACCGATATTGTAGAAGGTGTAATCAAACAAATCGATGAGATTGGATGGGCTAAAGGTATTGTAGTTAAATCAACTATTGTGCCTGGTACTACTCAAAAATGGAACGATGAATATAAAACAAACATTGTATTCAACCCAGAGTTCTTAACTGAAAGAAATGCGGTTAAAGATTACGAAAATCAAAATCGAATTATATTGGGAGGCCCAAGACCAACAACAACTTATCTAAAGAGAATTTTCTCAAAGGTATTCCCAAAAGCACATATCATTAAAACCGATTCAACTCATGCGGAAATGGTAAAGTATTTAACCAATACATTCCTATCGGTTAAAGTTTCTTTCGCTAATGAGATTTATGAATTGTGTGGTGAGTTGGATATTGATTACGATAAGGTGGTTGAATATGCAACCTACGATGAACGATTGGGAAAATCACATTGGAATGTTCCGGGACATGATGGTGATTTCGGATTTGGTGGACATTGTTTCCCCAAAGATTTATCAGCATTAATTAAGTTATCCTATGATTTGGTAACTTGTAATAATGTTTTAGTTTCAGCTCAAGAAACCAATAATCAAGTTAGAACCAATAGAGATTGGGAACATATGAAGGGAAGAGCGGTTAGTTATTAGATTTTAATACATTAGAAGGAAGGGGTTTCACATTTGGTGAAACCTTTTCTTTTATTAGGGATTCCACTAACCCATTCATTTTATATCCTTTATCTTTGCAGAATTCTTTCAACATCTGATGAACCTCAGCATCGATTTGTAACATTGCATATTTCTTACTCATATCTTTATCCATTTTCTTTCACTATTAAGGGTGAATGAACCTATGTGTTCTCTATTCCACATATTGGGTTCGATTAATGATAGAAACATTCCACCATCATCCCCAACATACAAATAGTAAGTTTCACCAATAACCGGTTCGAAGTTAAATTTTGATTTGTAAACCAAATCGTTCCATTGATATTCTTCAACTAACTTTTTATATTCTTCTTTCAGTTCGTTGAATTTTGCACTTAGTTGTTTGTTTACTTTGTTTACACTTATAGCTTTCCAAGTTGGAATATCATCTAAATGGATTGCTGGTGCTGAAACATTACTACCATATGGTAAAAGAGCCGCATTGTAACCCTTCTCTTCATCGTAAACTATATTATCGGGCTTCTTTTCTCCCATTCTTTAGAACTCTTTAGTTTTCTTTAGAATAAATATTTTAATTCTATTTTTTTCAATATTTATATCCGAATATTAAAAGAACTATTGGTTAATGGCTAGAATTAAGAAGTTCGCACCTGAACAAAAATTATCTTCGTTTCAAACATTTTTGGTAGATGAGAATCCGAATTCGGACTACTTTCGTATTACTGAATTTAAAGATACATTCACTGGTGGTAAGAATGGATTCCTAATTGAAGGTTCGGAATATCTAAAAGAATCAACTGAAATTAAAATTGAGATTTTAGATGTTAATGGAGACCCTATATATTATGAACCTGGTAATGGTATTCCAGAATACTATGAGGGTATTTCTAAGCTAATAGCTGTTTACATTTATGAGGATACTCCAATTGGATTGGGTAAGATTACCATTTTAGGTGAATTAAAGGAGTATGATGAGAATGGAGTAAAAAGACCAGTTCCATCCGAATGGCAAGGTGCTTACAATGTTAAATGGGAACGAACTTTCCAAATTAATAAAAATCTTGCAAATGAAGATAGAGTTAGATTCTATCGTAGACCAAAAGTAGCAATTGATGAAATCGTAAAACCAATATTCAATAACAATTCAAATATTGTAACTCAAACAGGTACAATAAATGGTATTCCTTTAGTTCCTATTGAAAATACAAATTTATCCAACTTTACACTACCAACATCATATCGATTAAGTGTAAATAGTGGTAATAATTGGACTGGTTCTATTGAAGGACAAACTATTACATTTGATAATATAAATTACTCTCCAGTTGTTAATGAAGTTGTAAATGAAACTGAACTAATAGTTTCACCACCATACACTGTGAATAATTTAGTTAAACCATTTACAAACGAAGATTATTCGGTTTCATTTAACTATTTGGAAGGTGTAACTAATTTAGCAACTGCATTAACTGGTTCGTTTGCAAAAATTAACATCACCGATATGAAAACATTCGTTGGTGATGCTGCAAGGATAAAAGTATTTAGAAGGTCTCAATCAAATTTAACTGATTATGAATTTGTTCAAGAAATTCAATTAGAATCAAACGAACTTCTTAGAGATATTGTTACCAATTCATCCAATGAAGAAACATATGGATATTTTACAGAACCATTATTAGAACAATATTGGGTAACTTCTTCAAATGATTTCAATGTTTCATTTAATAGAAACTTTTTATACAATTCAGCTAAGTTAGATTCAACCGAAGGAAATTATTTCTTTACAACTGAGAGTTTGGATTTCCAAAGTGGTGTAGAATATACATTAGATTTTAATGTAAGAAAAGAAACTGCAAATAGTACAGATTACTTAAAAGCATTTTTAAGTGGTTCTCTGAACGGTACACCAAAATCACAAACAATAGTTAATGTTCCATCGGCTAATGCTTTACTTCAAAAACAAAACTATACCGAAAATATAATCGCAGATTCATTTGATAACGCTAGATTATATTTTGAAGTTGAAGGTTCGGATTGGTATATCAATAATGTAAGTTTAAAGGCATCTCAAGAAACATCATTTTCTCCCGATGAAATTACATTTATACAAAATGTTCCTAAAACATTAGCTAAAGAAACATTTGATTATAGATTTGAATTCTATGATATCAATAACAATTATATACCTGTTTTAGTAGAACAAACAAAAACATTTGATGGTGGTAATTTAAATCTTTTCAACAAAGAGATTACAATTACCCCAAATAATTTATATTTTGCATTTGATTCAGCATCGGCTCCAGCAAATCCATTACCACCCACTACTATTATATTTGATATAGAAACAAGAGTAATTACTGGCTCGGTTACATTTACATCTGGTGCTTATGATGAATTTGGAAATCTTATTTCTGATTCGGAATATGTAGGTGGGCAATATCCTGGTTTATTGAAGGATATACAAACAAATACTCCTACATTGAATGTAGCAGATTTTACTGGTTCAAGAGATGATATCTTAGTTCAATATATTAGATTTACTGGTGAAGTAGAAGGTGTATCTGATGAAGTTGTAATCACAAGAGTGCAAGATGGTAAGGGCGGTGTGAACTTTGAGATTAGACCATATAGGGGTACTATAATTAAAAATAAATCTAATAAAGATTTAGAAGTTCAAGCTATTCGTATTGATGGTGTTAATGAAATCGTATTAAGAGATGGATTACCCCAAAGAGGATTCTCAGATGCAAAACTTAGAATTTTATCATCATCAATTGACCCGGTATCATCAGAACCATCATCATCTTATTTACTTTTATCAGAAGCAACTGCTTGGGGTGCTATAAGAGGTGTATCGGCTGGTTTGACTGGTAGTGGTGAGATTGATTACAATGCAGTATTTAATAGAGATTCAATTGATGGTGAACTTACGGTATTCCTAATGGATGGGCCAACATCATCATCAATTTTAACATCACTTATCCTTACCGATTTACAAGATGGTTTGGCATCTGGTTTTGTTACTTTTGATACTGAGCAGTTTGGAATCAAACCAAGAATTGAAAAAACATTTACTCCAACTGTTGGTAAAGTAACTGGTTCTTTTTATTTAAGAGGAACTAATTCAAGCCCTATTAGTGGTACATTGGATGTATATCCATCAATGTCAAGAGACCCAGAAACATTAGAACCTTTCTATTATATGTTTTATGTTACCGGTGCATTTGATAGAAGGATTGGAGTTGAGGTAACCGATTTTGCAAACAATGTTATTAATAGTGGTATACCTGGTGTAACATCTGGAGTACCTTTTTACGAAGCTGTTCAAACAAAACAATTAACAACCAAATTTACATATACGGAAGATATTACATCCGCATCTATTTCGGTTGATAAAACATTCTTTGCGGCACCTGATGGTTTACCTGGAGCGGATTCTATTGTTGTTAATATAGACCCAAATCCAGTAACTTTAAACGCGGACCAGAGAGGTAGAGTATTTAATTATACAACAGCAAATACGGATATCACTGTAACGCAAGGTACATTACCTCTTATATTTACAAGCTCACAAAAACCTGGTACATTCACAACCGAATCCATTACTCCAAATGGTATCACATATTCTGGTTTAGATTTGTATGGTTCACCATCAATGAGTTTGAATGGGTTTAACAATATGACTGACCTAACGGCTAGTGTATTGTATAGTTTAGAAATTCACCCATACTTTACGGCATCTTATTACACTGGAAGTTTTAAACAAAACTTTAAAAAGAGTATCGATGGAGCAGCTGCCATCAATGTAGAATTGGAACCTGTGGCTGTAACACTTGCTGCAGATGAAATTGGTAAAATTGAAAATAATTCAGGTGCAATAACAACACTAAAGGTTAAGCAAGGTGATGAATATTTAGAATATCATCCAGGTCCAAATGTTTTACCTGGTACATTTAGTGCATCACTATCATCAACCAATATAACTATCCTAAACTTTTCAGCATCTAATTTGGAAAGTACTGATAGAAGTTTAGATGATACATTACATTATAGTGGACATACTGATTTCACATCCGATTCGGCTAGTGTTGATTATAGTATTACTGTTTATCCATTATCTATAACAAATGGTATAGTTAGTGGTTCTCAATCATTTACTAAAAAGCAAGTATTCACTAAATCAAGAGAAGGTGTAAAATCAAGAAGTGTAAACTTATCGGCAACTACAACTGTTGTTAATTATAATGCTGATGGAGTTGTAACATCTCCGGTAGATACTATATCCGGTGAACCTACATCTATTTTCTTAACTGCTGAGGCATTTAACACAACATCATCTTTATTATATTATCAATTCTATCAAGATGGATTTGCGGTAACATTCCCACAATTATCAAACGAATATGAAATTGGTTCTGGTGATTTCCCTGCATTAGGGCAAACTCAAACATTCAAAGTAGAACTTAGAGATGGTGCTAATAATTCACCTGTTAAGGCATCTACTGAAATTACAATTGCTGGTGTACAAAGTGGAGCAAACAATTATCAAGTATTCCTAACAAACCCAGCCGCATCGGTATTGGTGGAAACTGATGGTAGTAGTGATGTTGCTGGAACTGGTACTCAGATTAAAGCATTTAAAGGAACTCAAGAGTTAACGAATGTATCAACATATTCATCTCCAACTTTAGATTTAGTTGGTGACCCTATTGGTTCTTTTGGAGAGTTTTCAGCATCTCTATTTAGTAAACCTGCTTATATTAACCAACCAAACATACCAATCGGAAATCCTGCAACAATTGGGGATATTTCTGTTTGGACTAATCCACAAGATAATAAATCAGCAGTTGTTGTTTATAAAGTTGATATTGAAAATGGTAGAGCAACTTACTTCTTATCACAATCTTTAACAACTGTATTCGAAGGAGCAGTTGGGCCTGGTCTTGTAATGAGAGGGCAGTGGAATGAAAGAAGTGATTATATCGGAATTGTTGAAACGGATAGTCAACGAATAGATGCAGTAATCTACCCAGACCCATCTGGTTCATCTGGTGAAACTCACTACTTCAGAGCAATTAGTGGTAGTGGTCCTACTACAATTCCACCTGGAGTTCAAAGACCACCTGCACCTGAAAACGATAATGATTATTGGCAGTATTTGGGTCAGCAAGATTTCTTCGTTGCAGCAAAAATGGCTATATTTGAAGAGTCATTTGTAAAAAATACTATAAATGTTGGTTCCCCATCAACCGATTATAGTGTAAATCCACAAATTGCAATTCATGGTGGTGATAGTGAACCATATATTTCAATCGGACAGGGTACTCAAGGATATGGACACAAAGGAGTCTTTATTGGTGTTACCGAAGATGGAGGACCATTGGGTTCTGCTGGTACTGCTGGATTATTATCAATCGAAAATGATACGGGTAATCGATACCTAAGATGGAATGGTGTTGGTTTAGAAATCGCAGGTACTATCACAGTAACTGGTGGTAATGCAGCAACATCTGATGCAGTTAGTGGTTCATTCTCAACAAACGATTCTACATCATCATTAGAAAACCCAACATCATATGCATTTGGTGGAGGTGGATTTACATTAGATAATGTACCATCTCCAACAGCTGGATTACATTTGGGTGCTGACAAGTTAGGATATCACGATGGTTCTAATTGGAACGCATATTTGGATAATGATGGAAACTTCTATTTAGGTGGTTCTACTGGTGGTGCACTTAAATTCACACAAGATACTGGTAACTTAAATGTAACGGGTATTATATCCGCATCTGCTGGTGAATTTGGTGGTTGGGTTATTGATAATAGTGGTATTTATTACCCTTCAACCTATACTGTTGGTAATACATATACCACTCGTACTGTTGTAACTCATTCTTTTGCTTATGACTCATTTTTAGGTCAATTAGAAGAAGTACCTATTGTAGACGGGGGTACATCAATACCCACTGGGTTCGAAAATTCTTGGTACGCAATTACAAGAGGACCAGACCCATACTATGGAAGTGGTTCAGCATTCTTAACTGCATACGGTCTATTAACAACCGAACATATAGTATCATCTTCGGCATCTGGTTCAATAGATGGGGCAGATAATACATATTTCAGAGTTGCACCCGGTTTATATGCGGCTCAATCATCATATGAGTTAACTTATTATAATACTGGTTCTTTTGATTTAACTGGTGGTGGGGATAGTAGTAAAACCATAGAATGGAATGAGGGTAGTAATCAAATACAAATAGACCCGGCAGGTTCTGAAACTTGGGAAGGTGCATTGACTTCTCAAGGTTATATTTCTGATGAATGGTTTCATGGTAATGGGGATAGTAATGTTCCATATCACCATGCATATCTATATGCATATGATGTTCCTGTAACCGGTGTTGGTAATGTATTACATCTAGCAATTCCATTAGAGGGTTTACAATCAAGTAATACACTAGTTGCAAAGATAAATAATGAATATGCTGGTTCTGGTATAATATATTTGGACCAAGCTACATCTCTTACTCTTTATGTGGTAAGTAGAATATATCCAGGTCAGACTATAAACTTTGGTTCACTAACGGCGGGTTCATTTGGTGCAAGAAGTGTAACAGGTGAAGCGATGAGGATTTCAACCTCTGGTTCATTAGTAGGGCAGAACTTACCATATATCTCAATGGGACAGATTTCAGCATCTTATGATTCAACTGGAATGTTCTTAGGATTCCCATCTGGTTCAACTAATCCATATTTCTCAATGAGAAGTGGAGATGGTAACTACTTTAGATATGATGGGAATGTTATCCAAATGAGTGGTGATATTAATGGTGCTACAATTGAAGGTGCTGATATTATCGGAGGTTCAATCAATGTACCTGCTGCTGGAACTGGTTCACTATTTAGTGTAGATGCACAAGGTACTTTATCCGCATCTAATGCATCGATTGGTGGTATTATCAATGCACAAAGTGGTAGAATTGGTGATTGGATTATTGATGCAACAACCGCTGCATTGAGGGATGAAAACTCGGAAATTATATTTGACCCAAATATTCCTGAATTACAATTCTATACGGGTTCTGAGAAAAAAGTAATCATTTCACCATTGGATACTCTCACCGATACTGCTGGTGGTGGTATAACCGCTGAATTTAGCACAATATCCGATGCAGACCCGGTAACACTTAGTGGAGTTGTATCAAAACAATCATCGGCTACATCTATAACATTCCAATACTCTTCTATTACTCCTGGTAGTAATACAACTATTGATGATGATGGTGTTACATCTGATGGAAAGTTTGCGGTATCTCCTGGTGATGTTAATCTTACATTAGATATCCCATCTCTATATTTAAGTGCTCCATCTACAACAGTTGCCCATACTACATCATATCCAAGTTATTCACCTCCATATACTGGTTATATACATGGTGGTACATCATTAGCATCAAGAGGTTATGCGGCAATATATGTAGAGATTGTAGATACTGATAATGGTAACGCTGTTTTGGGTAGAACTAAGTTGGCATCCGTAAACTCATATAGTGCTTATACAACCGGAAACTATTATGTTGGTGATGTTGTCGATGATGGTGGAGGTGGTGGTATTACTCCATCTTCTGTTACTGGAGATACTTTGATTACTTTACCAAATGGTAAGAAAATAAGAGTTGATGAATTTGTTAAAAAACAAAAATTAAAAGCTTGGAGTTGGAACGATAAAATCGATGATAGAACTGCTGATATCTTTGATGAATTCGAAGTAAGTAATATACGAAAAAGAAAAGTAAATAAAGTTTATAAAGTTGTAGTAGGTGATAAAGAAGTAAAAGTTTCAGATACTCACGGATTCTGGTTAGATAATAACGAAGAAATTTGTGTATTAGATATAATTGAAGGTAAAACCAAAATCTATGTTGTAGATGGTGATACAATTAAACTTCAGACAGTTGATAGAGTTGAAGAAATCCATGCCGATGAATGGGTATATACTTTAGAAGTTCCACTTGCAAACAACTATGTATCCAACGATATTCTTTCTCACAACGCAGTATCTGGTGTTTGGAATTATACTGGTACAACTACTGTTTCTTCTATTGCTGGAACATATGCTGGTTCAAATGGAGAAAGTGTATCGATATCGGTATCAACTGGAGCAACAAACGCAGCAATTAGATATTCCGTTGAACTTGCGGCTAGGTCTGGTAGAAGATATAATGTAGATTCAGTTGGTAGTACAACTACTCAATATATTCAACATACTGTTTACTATAATAAATCAACCTCACCTGGTACTGCTGGTTATTTGGGTGATAATGTATCAACTGCACAAATTGATTGGGATACTGATATTTTAATCTCTGTTCCATCAAACTTTGTGGAAATTAAGGCAGGTGGTATTCAAGTAGTATCGGAACCTGATATCTATGTTCAAATACCAAGAAAAACACCAGGTTCATCTAATCCACATATTTTCTATGCAGAAGGCGGACAATCCAGGTTTACCGCTTTAGATGATGCTGGATTTACTTTTGATACTGCTATTGTTTGTGATGGTATGCTAGAACCTGGTCAAGACGATAAATGGGATTTAGGTGCTACATACTTTAGATGGGATGATATATATGCAACTAATGGTACTATCAATACATCTGATAGAAATCAAAAGGCAAATATAAGTGGTTCTGATTTAGGATTGAGTTTTATAAATAGTTTATTACCGGTATCCTATAATTTTGTAAATGGTAAAGTGGGTAGAACTCACTATGGTTTAATTGCACAAGATGTTGAAACTACTTTAGATTCATTTAATAAAACATCTTACGATTTCGCAGGACTAATAACAGGTTCTAATTATGGATTAAGATATCACGAATTTATTTCTCCAATGGTTAAAGCAATTCAAGAACTTTCAGATAAAGTTTCTCAATTGGAAGCTCAAATAAGTGGTTCAAATCCGTAAAATAAAATTTATATATACTTATATATAAAATAGGATAATATGCAAAAAACTGAACAATTAGAAACCGAAGTAGTTGAAAAACTTAAAAAGATTCAAG
>Ga0255753_1006214_pt1 | contig 11127 bp, 5 predicted proteins | sample 041ome_10_FD_179953 | JGI IMG/M metagenome (GOLD analysis project Ga0255753, IMG submission 179953) | Coastal salt marsh microbial communities from the Groves Creek Marsh, Skidaway Island, Georgia - 041412US metaG (version 2) | ecosystem: Environmental > Aquatic > Marine > Intertidal zone > Salt...
GGAAAGATATTTACAGAGGAGTCCCTCCGAGATCGACGAGTCATGATTGGTCGACGAAATACGTATTGTACGCAGAAACGAACTATAATTGGGGTGAAGGGAAAGCACTTTCTGCGCGATCGCGGCGACGCGCGACGGCGGACGCGCGCGCTCATGGACGACGACGCGATTGAAGCGAAGAATCGCTTTAATCGCGAATCGGCGCGCGCGTCGACGTCGCGCGGCGCGACGGAGACGATCGAGTACGGGACGTTTCACGCGCGCGTCGGCGCGGTGTTCGGGGACGGCGACGGCGGCGGGTGGCGACCGCGATCGAACGCGGTGACGCGACGGGGCGGCGACGGCGACGGCGGCGACGGCGAGGACGCGAGCGAGAGCGCGAGCGAGAGATGCGGGGACGATTTGGATTGCCTGGAATCGGACGAGGAGGGGGACGACGACGCGCGGAAGATGACGCGGTTGGCGGCGAGCGTCGGGCGGTGTCGCGCGCTGGACGGCGAGGCGGATTTCGACGAGGACGACGCCCTGGCGCTCGGCGTCGACGCGCGCGAGCGTCGATCGATGAACGGGGTGACGTCGATGGTCGAGCGCGCGCGCGCGGTGGGCGCGCCGAGCGCGGTGGACCGCGTGCCGGATCACGTGGCGAATCCCGCCAAGTACACGCGATACGCGCTCGACGAAGAGCTCACCGTCGGTAGCGGGCGAGTGTCGAACGCGCGCGGTCCGTCGTCGGCGACGGGCGACGAGCACCCGAACACACCGACGATACACGTCGAACGCGAGTCCGTCGAAGCGTTGCCGAAACCGCGATTCTCTCGCGCGGCGGCGGCGAACGCCAAGTCGAAGACGAAAAAGCGCGCGGCGCCGGAATCGAGCGTCGCGACGCGCGCCGACGTTCGCGTCCATCTCGACGACGACGACGACGTCGTCGATGGACGAGACGAAGAAAACGACGACGATCGGTGCGCCGCGAGCGGCGCGCGCGCGCGAAAATTACGCCGTAGGAAAAATTAAATTGGCGCGGTTAGCGCGGCGTCTTTGTAGCGATTAGGTGTAGAGAGTCGGTTACGACACACAGCGCCGCGCGCGCCGCCGCGGCGCTTCTCCGCGCGCATGTCGAGCGACGTCGGCGCGCCGTGGACTCCGCCCACGTCCGCGGAGCTCTTCGCGAGCGGTACCGTCGTCGTCAAGCGCGAGTTTCTCGTCGAGCCCAGACCACCGCCGCCGCTCGATGCGGCGACCCACGCCGACGCCGGCGACGCCGCGCCGATCTCGGGCGGCGGCACGTTCGGCGCGTTCAACAAACGCGCCAAGTTCGCCGAAAAGTCGCGCGCGGATAAGCCGCGCGAGCGCGGGCTGTGCAATCAGTTGACGCGCGAGGGAAAGTGCGCCTTTGGCGACGCGTGTAAATATTCGCACGACGTCGACGCGTTTTTGAAGACGAAACCTCCCGATTTGCCGGGGACGTGCACGTTCGTGAATAAAGAGGGCGGGTGCCCGTACGGGGTGCGTTGTCGATATTACGGAACGCACGCGACGGGGGAGGGTCGGGACGGCGCGACGGTTGCCGAGTCGACGACGACGCTCGAGCCGCCGAAGACGGTGGAGAAGGAGATGAATTTCGTGGACAAGGACGTGATGGTGCGGTTACGCAAGAAGAAGTATGATTTTTCTAGGGCGGATACGATCGTGAAGGACGTGTTGAGGGCGATGGAGACGAAAAAGGATGAGCAGACGAAAGCGGGCGAGGAGAGCGCGGCGAAACGCGCAAAAGTCGACGAAGAAAACCGTACGGATACGGGTGCGTTTACGAAAGCGCGCGTCGAAGAGAAGAGAACAATCGACTTCAAAGACAAGCTGTACCTAGCTCCTTTGACGACGGTCGGAAATTTACCGTTTCGTCGCGTTTGCAAGACGCTTGGCGCCGACATCACGTGCGGTGAGATGGCGTTGTGTACGAGTTTACTGCAAGGACTCCCGAGTGAGTGGGCGCTTCTTCGTCGTCATAAGAGCGAAGACATTTTTGGGGTGCAGATATGTGGTGGTTACCCAGACTCAGTCACCAGGTGCTGCCAATTACTCGAAGACACGATAGACGTCGACTTTATAGACATCAACATGGGGTGCCCGATCGACTCCGTGTGCCAGAAAGGATACGGGTCGATGATGCTCGAGAAACCCAAGAAGATGGAAACAGTCATTCGTGCTGCCAGCGCGGCGCTTGGCAAGTGTTCGCTAACGTTCAAAACGCGCATGGCGTACACCGATAAAAGTCGAGTCGCGCACACGTTTGCGCCGAAAGTCGCCGAATGGGGCGCGGCGGCGATGACGCTTCACGGACGCACGCGCGCGCAGCGATACCGGAGCGTGGCGGATTGGGAGTACATCAAATTAACAAAAGAGTCGAGCTCGGTACCTTTGATAGGTAACGGCGATGTATACATGCAAAAGGATTACTACACCCATCTGGAGGAACACTCCGTGGACACGTGCATGCTCGCTCGCGGCGCGCTCATCAAGCCGTGGCTGTTCACCGAAATCAAAGAGCGTCGCGACTGGGACATTTCGTCGCGTGAGCGATTCGATATTTTGAAATCATTCGCCTCTTTCGGGCTTGAACACTGGGGAAGCGACACGCGAGGCGTGGAGTCGACGCGCAAATATTTGCTCGAGTGGATGTCGTTTACGTATCGCTACACCCCCATCGGGTTGTTGGATCACAGTTACGGCGCCGCCGCGATGACACAGCGCCCACCGGCGTTTGTTGGACGGGACGATTTGGAGACACTCATGGCGAGCGAGGCGAGTAGCGATTGGGTGAAGATCTCCACAATGCTCCTCGGCCCGCCGCCTGAAGGATTCGCATTTCAGCCAAAGCACAAATCGAACGCTTACGCGAGCGAGTCTGGCGCCGCGCTCGGCGATATGGACCAGGGATGACCCTAACTAGACTACTAAAAGAATTGCTTATGTTGTACTACCGTTCTACCTACATTGGATTTCTCTAAACTACCTAACGCTTGCGCATGGATACGGCGACTTCGATGTGTCGCGTCCACGGGAAATGATCCAATACTATGAAATCGTCGACCGCGTGTGTTGCGTCCAGTCCATCCCTGATGTTGGCGAGCAAGTTTTCAGGTCCACACGACACGTACAGCACGTGATCGATCTGGGACACGAGCGCCAACGTGTCGGCGTCGAGACCCGCTCGAGGTGGATCGACGAGGACGGCGTCAAAGTCTTCGACGCGAATCGTAGCGCCGGCTGCGTCTTTGAACTTTCCGCGCAGCAAACTTTTGGCGACGCTCTCGCTCGGACTCAAAATTATATCGACGTTCGACACCGAGTTCATGTCCAGACTCTCTCGCGCGGCATCGACTAAAACGGGGTTTACTTCAACCGCGACAACGCGCTCGTACAAATTCGCGAGCGCGCACGTATGATTCGCGTTGCCGCAATACAGCTCTAGTAGCATCTTTCGCCTCGAGAACTTCTTCTTCGCCGCATCGCGCAAGAACTCCATCGTGGCGATCGTGATCGTTCGATTAGGATTCGAAAAAGCGCCCTCGGTGTGTTTGTAAGTCAACACCGAACCGTCGCCGAGCTCGTACTCTTCCCACACGAAATCATCCCCCGTCTTCGCGACGACGCCCTTGCATCGTCCCATGAGTTCGAGCGACACGTCGTCGAACTTCGTCGCGAGTAAACGACGCGCCGCGAGCGTCCACGCGTCGACGTTGATCGGTGTCGAGTACACGAGCGTCGCCAACACCTTGCCTTCGGCGACGCCGCACAAAAAGTGCGTCGCCTCGAGCCCGTCCCGCAGCGCCGCCACCGCGCTCGCCTCGCGCAGCAATCGCCCCATCACGTCTCGGATCGCCCGTCGCGCCATGGGAAAATCATCCACCATCACCGTCGGCGCGCCTCTGTCCCACATCGCGTAGCGCGACGCGCCGTCAACGTCGCGAACGACTTGAAACCGTACCCTCGAGCGGAACTCGACGATTTCCGAGCGCGCGACGCGCGCGCGCGACGCGTCGACGAACGGCGCGAACGCGCGCGCGATTTCGGCAACCTTCTCCTCGAGCTGGCGCTCGTACGCGTCGGCGTCGAGCGCGCGCGAGCCGTGATAGCTCGGACTCGAGGCCGCCATCGCGGCGGCGGTCAATGGCGGGAGACGAAACGACGCGTCGGCATTGACCGACGCGCGACGGCGGCGCTCTGTCGCGCGCGAACGGCGCGAGCGATCCGACGACCGAACGGTCCGCGGTCCGACGAACGGTCCGGGCGCCGCGCGCGATGGAGTCGAGTCGACGGCGGAAGGACGAGCGCGCGACGAACGACGCGGGATTGCTGACGACGTTTCGCGAGCTCGAGCGCGCGCTGGCGGTGGCGGTGCGCGAGTGCGCGCGAGCGGTGGAGACGAACGCGCGACGGCGGGACGCGCAGGGGGACGAGAGCTTGCGGACGGCGAATGAAGAGACGACGCGGTGGCGAGCGTGGTGCGCGCGGGCGAGGATGCAGACGACGCGGTGCGCGGAGGCGTTGGCCCGGCGCGCGCGACGCGACGAGGCGCGCAGACTGCTTCGGCGATGGCGCGAAGCGGTTCACGTGGGACGAGAAGAACGCGCGCGAGCGCGCGAAGCACGTTTACGCACGAAACGATCGGTGCTCGATGCGTGGCGCGCTTTGCGGCGAGCATCTCGTGTGAAAGTTTCAAAGCGCGAAGAGACGTTGACTCGCGAGACGACGTTCTACCGCGAACGGTGCGACGACGCCGTGGCCAAACTCGCGCCGCGAAAGCGACACCCTGCGGCCGTTTGTGCGAACGCGAGCGGCGATCGCAATGATTCGGAGTCGGAAGTTCGGCGGGCGTTCATGCGTGGTGTGTGCGCGCTGAACTTAGAGGCGGCGAGAGTGTTGTAGTTGAAGGCTAACGGTTCGTGATTTCTAACAATTTTTTTTTTGCGTTTTTCTAATATTCCGGCGTTAACCGGTGATGAGTCTCGGGGCGATCGCCATACTCATGAGCTCTTGGAACAGAAGTTTGCAAGCGTACGGAACCATGACTTGGACGACCGACGTACGTTCGCTCGGGTTCTTGCAGCACTCAAACGTTTGGTTCTTCAAGTTGGCCACGGCAATCAACCCGCACTTTTGGCAAACGTGGATTCTGTAAGCGTCGGATTGATCCATCAATCGTTCCTTGAGGAAAGAGGCAGCACCATGACTCATGATGCAATCTCGTTCCATTTCCCCGAAACGAAGACCACCATCTCTCGAGCGGCCCTCCATCGGTTGACGAGTCAAGATTTGCACCGGCCCGCGCCCGCGCGAGTGAATCTTATCGTCTACCATGTGCTTCAAGCGCTGGTAATACGTCGGACCGATGAAGATTTGCGCGTCCAGCATGCGCCCCGTGTGACCGTTGTACATGACTTCGTTACCACGCTTTTGGTAGCCACACTTGTGCAGCATCGAAGAGATGTCTTCTGCAGTAACCGGGGTGAATGGCGTAGCGTCCCCTTCCTTGCCCATGCACGCCGCAACCTTGCCCATGATACACTCCACGAGCTGACCGATTGTCATCCGCGAAGGAATAGCGTGAGGGTTCACGATGATATCGGGCGTGATACCCTCGCACGTGAACGGCATGTCTTCTTGCGTGTACGTCATGCCGACGGTACCCTTCTGCCCGTGACGCGAAGAAAACTTGTCGCCAACCTGCGGCGTTCTCATCGAGCGGACGCGAAGCTTGACGAAACGTAAACCTTGATCGTTCGTCGTGAGCAGCACTTGATCGATGATGCCAGTCTCCGCGTGCTTCATGCCCGTGGAGCAATCCTTCTTCGAGAAGCGCTTGGACAGCACGGCGGTGTCATCTTCGGGAAGCGGCGCCGTCTTACCGATGATGATATCATCACCACTCACGCGCGTACCCGGGCAAATCAAACCATCGTCATCGAGTTTGTCGTAAGTGCCGTGACGCATACCCAAGCACGTGTCTCTGTCTGGTCTCTCGAACTCTTCTCGGCTCAAGCTGCCTTGCTTCTTCTCCTCGTCTTTGAACGATCTGTAGTAGAGAGAACGGAACAAGCCGCGATCGATGGCGCTTTGGTTCATGAGCACGGAATCTTCTTGGTTGTAACCGGTGTAGCACATGATGGCGACAACGGCGTTGCAACCAGCGGGAAGCTCGCGGAAGTGCAAGTATTCCATGGCGCGCGTCGTGACAAGTGGCTTTTGCGGGTAAAACATGACGTAACCGAGGGTATCCATGCGGATTTGGTAGTTCGTCACGTACATCCCCATCGCTTGCTTACCCATCGCACTTTGATAAGTGTTACGCGGCGACTGGTTGTGGTCGGGGAAGGGAATAATGGAGGCACAGATGCCAAGAATCATCGACGGGTGAATCTCGCAGTGCGTGTAGTTGATCGCAACGCCGGTGTTTTGCTCGACCGCGTGGCGACCGGCAACAAGATCATCGATGGTCATGGAAATCATGGTCGTTTCCTCTTCTTCAGTGTCGACGTACTCGATAAAACCCGACGTGACGAGTTCGTTCCAGGTGTACCCTGTGACGTCCTTCTCCGTCAACAATTCGATGTGTTGCTTTTTGATCTTGAGTTTTTGATCGTCCTCGACGATGAAGAGCGGACGCGTACATCTACCGTAATCGGTGTACAATCGAAGCTCTTTCAACCGAATGTCGTGCACGACACTCACTGAAGAATCGATGTCACACTGACGGCGAAGCTTGCGCAGCGTTCTGACCAAATCCGCCGGGTTCCGATGCACGCCAACCCACACGCCGTTCAGGAAAATCTTCGTCGACTCAGCAATCAACGACGGAGAGATTTCTTCCAAGTTTTCCATGGTCCACTCGTCCAAGAACTCCAAGATCGGCTCCGAGGGAGAACCGACGGAAACGAGAGCCATGAGCGCGAGGTTCTTCACCAAACCGACAGCTTGGCCTTCGGGAGTCTCCGCGGGACAAATCATACCCCACAATGAGTTGTGCAGCTGACGAGGCTTGGCCAATTTACCCTCACGACCGATCGGAGAGTTGATGCGACGAAGATGCGACAAGGTGGACGAATACGAAAGGCGGTTTAGCACTTGGCTGACACCTGCCCGAATATCTGCAGCTCCTTGCGATCCCCAGTTACCGGTGGCGAGGGAATACTTCAAGCCCTGAGTGATCGTTTTCGCCTTGATCGCGAGCTGGAGCTGAATTTCCTTGCCGCTGTCAATGCAGCGTTGGCAGTACAGACGCACGTCCTTGGTAAGTTTGCGGAACAATTGTCGGAACAATTGTGCCAACAACGGACCGCCGAGATCCAAACGCTTATTGCCGTAGTGATCACGATCGTCTTCCGGACGGCGTCCGAGAGAGCACAGCAACAAACGGTGAATCATGTAACCCAAAAAGTACGCCTTCTTCGTTTCGCAATCCTCACGCACGCCGACGTGGGGAAGTAGCTCTTTTTGCAAAATCTCCTTTGCGTACTTGATCCGCTTCTCGCGAGAAACGCCGACGGCGGATCCACGCTTACCGATGAAATCGAGCGCCACTTCTTGCGATTGGATCACGAAAGCCTCTTCGATAGACGGCCTCAACATCTCCATCATTTCATTGTCCGCGAGATCGTACACGATGTGCTCCAAGATATCCTTGTCTGCGACGAAGCCGAGAGCGCGGAACACGACGAAGATGGGAATATCCGTTCGAATGTACGGTAGCGTACATCGAATCGGACCAGGCGCGTCCTTAGTCCCCGGGGCGTGAAGTTGTCGCATCACGCACGAGCTCGCGCCGCGAGACCCGCGCTCCGGTTGACTGCGGCACTCAGCCTGCCACATAAACTTGCTCGGTTGCTTCTTCTCGAACACGTACACGTGGTTTGTACTCATACGCTCCTGCGCGATGAGCACCTTCTCGCTACCGTTGATGACGAAATAACCACCCTCATCGTACGGGCACTCCCCGAGCTCGGTCAACTCCTTGTCCGTGTGTCCGTGAAGCGAACAGTAATCAGAGCGCAGCATAATCGGAACCTTGCCGATGAAGTTTTTGTTCAAAATCTCCTTCTCCACCGTCGTTTCCCCGTCCGGTTGCACCGTCGTGACTTCCTTCACCATATCGACGTACAACGGCGCCGAATACGTGAGATTACGCAATCTCGCTTCCTTTGGGAACAGCGTTGTGGTGTATCCATCCGCCTCGGTCACCATCGGCTTGCTGAGGTAAATCTGGTTAAAGCTAATCTTGTACGTCTTCTTCTCCATCGAATCGATATCCTGTCCGGGCATGTGTTGATGTTCTGGCGTCAACTCAATCTCCCGCATCTCATCTGCGTCGTCGAACGAATCCAAAGCACGTCAGTCTCTCGTTTCCGCGATCTTATACGTTACCCTAAACCCCGCGTTTTACCCGCGCGTCGCGTCGTGCGTCTCGCTCGATCGCACGCACCGACAATCTCTTGCATCGTGTGCTGGATGAACTCATTGAAAGAGTCGAGTTGTTGGCGCACCAAACCCTTCTCCTCGAAGAAGGAACTGATGACGACCCACGCGTCTTCCTGCGCGCTCCGAAAACGAGTGAGATTCGGTCAGTCTCTGATCTTTTTCCGCGATCTTCGTCCTCGCGCGCCTCCTCCGCGCGCGTTTCGTCACCGCGCGCGACCACGGATGCGACGTCGCGTCCACGCGACCGTCCGCGCGCGCTCGAATCCGCGCGAGCGTCGCGAAAGACGACGCATTCGCGACGAATGCGGCGTCGATCGCGGGCGTCGTTCGGTGATCTCGGCGCCTTCGCGTCGCCTTCGCGCGCTCGCGCGTCGCGCGCGGGCGTTCAAACGCACCTGTCCGATCTCTTCTTCCTCGTCGTCTTCTCTGGAGTCGACGCGCATGGCGTCGTCGTCGTCGTAGACGCCCATGGTGATCCCGCGTGCGCGCGAATGACGTCCGCGCGGGCTGGCTGCGGGAAACGCCTCGCGCGGGCTCGCGTGTTTTACAGCGCTACGACTACGAGAACGGTCGAGTCGAGTCGAATTAAGGGATGACGTCGCGACCGGCGCCGTAAATGATGGCTTCGCACTGACGACGAATGATGAAACGACGGCGCGGAGAAACCGCGCTGAAGTCTTTGACCGTATCGGCCAGAGCGGCGGCTGGCGAAGCCAAGAAATCGTACGCGCCGAGCGCGGCGAAGTGCTTGAACCAATCTAAAATGGGACCCACGCCGGCGTTCATGAGGATCTCGGGGACGAATAACGGTTCTGTCAGGGTCATGGAGACTAAGGTTTTGCCCAAGCCTTTGAAAGTGACGACGTCTTGGAGAAAGGGGCGCAAGACGTCTTCTCCGAGGCGGCTCATCACGTTGAAGTTGATTCGCATGAGTCGGTTGATGAAGTCGCGTTTCGGGCGCGATCCGACCTCGACGCTCATGCATTTTTGGAACAACCACGCGGCCGATAACGCCGGCTGGTACGCGTTCACCGTTCTCAGGGCTTCGCGGTCGAGGCAGTCGGCGTCCAACGCCTCTTCGCACGCGCCCGTGATTCGCGAGATGTGGCGCAAAATCGCGGCGAGGCCGCCAAAGGACAACGGAGATTGGATGCCGCTCGCATCGCCGATCGCGAGCACGCGATCGAACTCCGTCTTCAGCGGCGAGTCTCTGTACGTCGGAAACAACCCGAATAAAACGCGTTTGAGCTTGGCGTCTTCGATTGAATCCAAGCCTTGATACAAAGGCATGAGGTCCCAGTAATCGTCGAGCATCGACGCGATGCTCGGGCGACTTTCATCGGCGTCCATGTACGTGAACATGTAAGTCGTGCGATCTCGCGGCCCGGTGCTCGCGGGAAACGCCTCCCAAAAGTATTGTCCTCTATAGTCTTCCTCGATGTCCGTGACGGTGCGAATCAAATCCGCCGACGAGTTGTCGAACGCGTCCGCCTCGGCGCAACTTCCGACGACGACGCACACGCCGTCCGGTTTTCTATCGTCTCTGATTTGACGCACGATGGGCGATTGAAACCCCATGCAATCTAAAACCAGCCGCGCGCGCACGGGCGCGCCGTCCACGTCGAGAACCGCGCAGTCGTCGTACACTTCGACGCCGCGCAGCGACGCTCGTTCCAGCACCGCGCCGCCCGCCTCTTCGAATCTCTTCCGACACGCCTCGACGAGCGCCGCGGGCGACACCCCGGTGTTCAAAATGTCCCTCGTCACCAAATCGCCCGCGTTCCCGTTCCCGTTCCCTCCGCCGTGAAACCCGCACCGAATCGGATTAAACTCGATGCGCGTGCACGCGTCCGCGTCCTCCGTCGTGATCGCACCGACGCGCACCAACCGCTCCAACTCCTCCCTCGACACGTTCCACTCCTGTTCGCGTCCTCTCAGCTCCCCTCGCTCGACCACCACCACCCTCGCGCCTCGTCTCTGCAGCGCCGCCGCGACGAGCACCCCCAGCGTCCCGCCCGCCACCGCGACGTCGTACGTCTCCCCGCGCGCGTCGCTCGCGCCTTCCCGTCGCTTCGCGAACGCCGCCGTCGCCGTCGCCGTCGCCGTCGCGTCACCGCGGCGCATCTTCGCCCACGCCGCGTCCAGCGCGCGCAATCCGTCCAGCGTCGTCCGCGCGCCCGCGCCTCGCGCGTCGCGCGTCGTCGCCGTCGCGTTCGTCGTCGCGACGTCTTCGAGCAACCGCGTCGTCCGCGCCGACGGCGCGTCGTCGCGGTTCGCGCGACATCGCGTCGCCGTTCGCGCGCGCCGTCGCGCCGCCGTCGTCGTCGCCGCGCGCGTCGTCGTCGCCGCGCGCGTCGTCGTCATTCGTCGCGCCATCGGTCGTTCGCGTCGTCGCGATGTGACGCGCCGAGTCGTCGCGCGTCGTCGCGACGCGCGGATTCGCGCGAAAAACCGTCGGGGAAAAATCCGTCGCCCGCGCGCGAGGCGCGCCGGCGTCTCGCCCGCCGCGGTTCGCGCGGTGCCGTCGTCGCGGGCGCGCGCGCGGCGTCGTCGTCGCGCGCGCGGCGACCGACCGACCGCGACGCCCGCGACGCGCGCGCCGACCGCGGCGCGACGCGCGAAAATAGAGACGAAATTCTCCGAGACGATCGA
>Ga0255753_1006223_pt1 | contig 11117 bp, 11 predicted proteins | sample 041ome_10_FD_179953 | JGI IMG/M metagenome (GOLD analysis project Ga0255753, IMG submission 179953) | Coastal salt marsh microbial communities from the Groves Creek Marsh, Skidaway Island, Georgia - 041412US metaG (version 2) | ecosystem: Environmental > Aquatic > Marine > Intertidal zone > Salt...
ACTCGATGTAATAGTGGGCTGGTCTTCCGCACCACCATCTCGGTGAACTGCACCACCACGGCGATGACCAAAATGAAACTGATGGTCCTCAGGTACGCCAAATCCAGGGGGATCAACAGATAGTTGTAGGTCAGATAGCTACAGACAGACGCCAGCGTGAGCACAAAGGTGGTGGCCACTGACATGCCCATGGCAGTCTCGAGTTTGTTGGACACGCCCATGAAGGGGCACAGTCCCAAAAACTGCACCAACACGAAGTTGTTGACCAAGACCGCGCCCACCAAGAGCAGCGCGATATCACCCAGCATGTCATCCCCCTGCGGCGAACGTAAATCGACTCAAAACCGCAATAGTAGGGAATATATCAGGTGTCTGGCAGGAAGTATGTGGGGCTTCAGATGCCGTCTTTACCCGCTTCAACCATCGCCTTGACGGCGTCGGCATCCACACGTTGTAGCAGCGGCTCAAAGGTGGCGAGTTCATGGCTCACTAAGGCCGTATCGAGTGCGGTCCAGTCGAGCGAGCAGTTTAGAAACGCTTCCGATTTTGCGGCCATCGCCGGCAGCACCGGCTTGAGGTAAGTGGCCAATACGCGGAACAAGTTGATGCCCACCGAGCATACGGCCTGTACCTGATCGGCCAGCGCTTCATCTTTGGCCATCACCCACGGCTTCTGTTCGTCAATATATTGGTTGGCGCGGTCGGCAAGAGCGATGATCTCCCGCATGGCGCGGTTGAATTCCCGCGCTTCATAAAGCGCCGCGATGCTGTCTCCCGCATCGATGAAGGATTGCACCAGCGCAGGTTCTGAACATTCCGCACTCATTTGGTTGTCGAATTTCTTACGCAGGAAACCCGCGCAGCGACTGGCGATGTTGACGACTTTGCCGATGAGGTCTGCGTTAACGCGCTGAACAAAGTCGTCTAGGTTGAGGTCAATATCGTCAACACCACTGGCGAGCTTGGCCGCGAAGTAATAACGCAGGTATTCGGGATCGAGATGCTCGAGGTACCGATCGGCAAGGATAAACGTGCCGCGGCTTTTCGACATTTTGACGCCATTTACGGTGAGAAAGCCGTGAGCGTAGACCGCCGTTGGCTGCCGGAGGCCTGCGCTGTCGAGCATGGCGGGCCAGAACAAGCCGTGAAAGTTCACGATGTCTTTACCAATAAAGTGATACAGCTCGGTATCACCGCCGGGCATCCAGTATTCCTCGAAGTGATCGCCGCTACTTTGACAGAGCACCTCGTGGCTGGCGATATAGCCGATGGGTGCGTCCAGCCAGACGTAAAAATACTTGCCGGGATAACCGGGAATTTCGAAGCCAAAATAGGGTGCGTCGCGACTGATATCCCAGTCCTGGAGCCCAGCCTCAAGCCACTCTTTAAGTTTATTCGCGATCGGGGGCTGTAGCTGGCCGCTCTGAATCCAGTTGGTCAACAAGTGCTCAAAATGCCCAAGTTGAAAAAACAGGTGATCAGAGGCCTTGTCGACAGGTGTGCTACCCGACAACGCTGATACCGGATCGATCAGATCTGAAGGCGAATAGGTGGCGCCGCAGGCTTCACAATTGTCGCCATATTGGTCCGGAGCCTTGCACTTGGGGCAGGTGCCTTTGATAAAGCGGTCGGCAAGGAACAGTCCTTTTTCCGGGTCATAGGCCTGTGTGATTTCACGCACGGCAATATGTCCGCCAGCCTGTAATCGTTCAAAAATTTTCTCGGACCACCGCTGATTTTCAGGCGAGTGCGTCGAGTGGTAGTGGTCAAAATCAATCAGAAAGCCCGCCGAGTCCTGCTCATGCCGAGCCTGAATGGCGGCGATGTGCGCTTCGGGAGTGCGATTAGCGGCCTCTGCAGACAGCATAATGGCCGTCCCGTGGGCGTCATCGGCGCATACATAACGGCACGTGTGCCCTCGAGAGCGTTGGAATCTTACCCAGATATCAGTCTGAACCTGTTCCAGCATGTGCCCCAGATGGAGCGGCGCGTTGGCATAGGGTAATGCCGAGGTCACCAATATTTTTCTTGGGGCGGCACGCATGCGCACTGTGATCCGGGGAGAGACGGCGCGCAGTCTACCGGATTTTGGTTGTTTTCGCTGTCTGGGGTGATCGGAACAGAGCGGCCAAGCGGTATACTGTGCTGGTAACGTCTCATAAGGAAAACCGCGGTGCCATCTCCCCGCCATGTGGTTGCTATTGCCTCTGGAAAGGGCGGTGTTGGCAAGTCCACAGTCACGACGAATCTGGCCGCAGCGCTTGCGCGGCAGGGGCTGTCTGTGGGCTTGCTCGATGCCGATATTTACGGCCCTAGCCAGCAGCATATGCTGGGTGTGCCCGCCAACACCACGCCTGACCAGCAAGACGGCGAGTTTTTGTTGCCCGTTGAAGCCCATGGTCTCAAGACCATGTCGATGGGCTATCTAAGCTCCGCTAAAACACCCATGGTGTGGCGCGGACCCATGGCCAGCTCGGCGATGAGTCAGCTGCTGGAAAAAACGCTCTGGGGCGATTTGGACATTCTGCTTGTCGATATGCCGCCGGGTACCGGTGATATTCAGCTCACACTCGCCCAACGCGCCACGTTGTCTGGTGCCCTGATCGTGACGACCCCACAAGACATAGCGCTACTCGATGCGCGCAAAGGGATCGAGATGTTCCAGAAAGTCGATGTGCCCGTGCTCGGATTAATCGAGAATATGGCGGCCTACGTGTGTACAGCCTGTGGCCACGTTGAGCCACTGTTTGGCGAGCAGGGCGGCGAAGCGCTCGCTGGACAATATGGTGTGCCATTGCTGGGACAAATACCGCTCGATAGAGCGATCCGAGAGTGCGCCGACGCAGGGCAGCCGATCGTTGTGGTCGAACCCGACGGGGCGATTGCGGGCGTGTATCAGCAGGCTGCGACAGCGATCATGGCTTCGCTCGGGCAACGTCAACCGGCTCAAGCGCCGGTCATCAGTATGGGTGACTGAGCGCCGCTGGGTCGCCCCACATCACAGTAGGAGAACACCCTTGAGTATCAAATCAGATCGATGGATTCGCCGCATGGCAGAGCATGAGGGCATGATCGAACCCTTCGCACCCGACCAGATTCGGATGGACGGTGAACGCCGCTTGATCTCCTACGGCACCTCAAGCTACGGCTACGATGTGCGGTGTTCGCGCGAGTTCAAAGTGTTTACCAATATTCACTCTGCAACCGTCGATCCGAAGCACTTTGATGAAGACAGCTTTGTTCACGTCGAAGGTGACGTCTGCGTAATTCCGCCCAACTCCTTTGCGTTGGCCTGCACGGTGGAGTACTTCCGCATTCCGCGCAATGTGCTCACTATTTGCTTGGGCAAATCGACCTACGCCCGCTGCGGCATCATCGTTAACGTGACACCGCTTGAACCCGAATGGGAGGGCCACGTCACATTGGAGTTTTCCAACACCACAACCCTACCCGCGAAGATCTATGCCAACGAGGGTGTCGCGCAAATGCTGTTCTTTGAGTCCGATGAGGTCTGTGAGACCAGCTATGCCGACCGGGGAGGCAAGTATCAGGGGCAACGTGGGGTGACCCTACCCAGAGCGTAGGTTCAGCGAGCAGTGATCAGAGCCTGCGCTCAGTGAGAGGTGAGCAGTAAGCATAAAGCACGAAAAAGCAGCGCTGGTCGCCTGGGTTTCAGGTTGGGCTCAGGCCTGAGAGGTCAGGGCGCCCACCCGGAGACGGCCTGCCCTCCAACAGCAGCACTCTGCAACTGAATCAGCGTCTCTGAGCCTTTTTCGACGTGTTGAGTGCGGACCATCAGGAAATCGTGGTCGACCGCGAGCCAGGTGTCCGAACTGCGCTCATCGGGCTCGTCGTAAATCAGCCGATAATGAACGGTATTGAGCGCGCCGACCGGTGTCTCAAGGACCGCGGTTTCGATCAAATCAAAATGCTTTAGCTTGATTTTTGGCCCATCGACGATGGAGAGTGAGATGCGCTCCGGCGGCGCCTCAGCAAGTAAGAGCTTGAGCCGCATCTGCTCCTGTTGGCTGAGTCGGTCGAGCACGTCAGGTGACCAGGGGTGCTCGGTCCACTCTTTTTTTCTCAAGCTGCGGATCGTCCCCGCCTCTTCATCAAACAGCACCTCGCGCCGGCGGTTACTCACACCGCTCAGCTGATACACGAAGCGCTCACCGACGATCTGGTCGCCCTTCACCGAGAATTGGGAGTCCTCACTCAGCTTGATCACAAACGCCTTTTTGCCGCCTTGAGTGAGGTGATAGCGACCGTCTTCTTCGGTAAGGGTGCGCGTCAGCGTCACGCCCAGCCCAGACATTGTGGTCTTGTACTCTGCCGTATACAGCGACAGCGCACGCTCAGCGAATGCGGCCTCAGCGACTAACAGTGCCCCGATTAACAGGCCCGTGACTGGCCAAAGCTTCATGACGCGTCCTCCCATAATTCTCCCGATAGCGGCACCGGCAAGCCATCTTTCAGCAGGTTGCCATCTTGCCATGTCAGCCGATCGGTCAGGTGCCAGTTTACAGCCACGGGGTAAATCCGATGCTCTATCTCTAATACGCGGCCTGCCAGCGTATCGGAATCGTCCCCTGAATTGACTGGAACCCTAGCCTGTAAGACCGGCGGGCCACCATCAAGTTCCCCGGTGACGTAATGCACCGTCGCGCCCGCATAACTGTCGCCGTTGTCCAGCGCGCGCTGGTGGGTATGCAGGCCCGGGTACAGCGGCAGTAGTGAGGGGTGGATATTCATCAGCCGTCCGGTAAAGCGAGCCACGAATTCGGGGGTCAGGATGCGCATAAAGCCTGCGAGCACAACCAGGTCGGGGGAAATGCTGTCGATGGCGCCTGCTAAATCGCGATCAAAGGCTTCCCGGCTCGGGTACTGCTGGTGATCGATGAGGGCGGTTTCAATACCGGCGTCCTGAGCGATTCGCAGACCGCCGGCCGCCGGTCGGTTGCTAATGACGAGGCCAATATCGCCGCCCAGCGAGCCGGTGCGACTGCTCCGCAGCAGCGACTCAAAGTTCGAGCCGCGGCCCGACAGTAACACGGCAATCTGCTTGTTCACGTGGAGGCCCCTAGCAGAATTGAACTCCGCGGGCGCCCTCGGCAATCTCGCCAATTTGCCAGGCGTTGATGTGCCATGCCTGAAGCTTCTCCAGCGCCATCGGTGCTTCGGCAGGAGAGATGACGAGGATCATTCCGACGCCGCAATTAAAGGTGCGTAGCATCTCGGTATCTTCAATGTTGCCGCCGGATTGTAGCCACTGGAATACGGGCGGCAGGGCCCAGGTGTCGCGCTGCACGATGGCACCAACGCCATCGGGAAGGACTCTTGGTAAATTTTCGAGGATGCCTCCGCCCGTGATGTGCGCCATGGCCTTGATACCGACTGACTGTTGTAGGTCTAGCAGCGGTCGATTGTAAATCGTGGTCGGCGCCAGTAATGCCTCGCTCAGGCTGACGTCACCACAGCTTTGCTGAGCGTCGGCATTCGTGACTTCAAGGACCTTACGGATTAATGAGTAACCGTTGGAGTGAGGGCCGCTCGAGGCGAGTGCAATGAGCGTGTCGCCGGATGTTACTGAGGTGCCGTCAATGATGTTCGCGCGTTCGACGACACCCACGCAGAATCCTGCGAGATCGTAATCTTCGCCCTCATACATGCCGGGCATCTCGGCCGTCTCACCGCCAACCAGTGCGGCGCCGGCCAGCTCGCAGCCTTTGCCAATACCGGACACGACGGCCGCGGCCACCTCGACGTTGAGCTTGCCGGTCGCGTAATAGTCGAGAAAAAACAGCGGTTCCGCGCCGACGACAGCGATGTCGTTACTGCACATGGCGACCAGGTCGATACCGATGGTGTCGTGGACGCCCAGATCCATTGCCAGTCGTAACTTGGTCCCGACGCCATCTGTACCCGATACCAAAATCGGCTCGGAGTAGCCGGCAGGGATCGCACACATGGCGCCAAATCCCCCCAAACCACTCAGGACCTCCGGTCTCGTGGTGGCCCGGCTGACCGATTTGATCCGTTCGACCAGTGCGTTGCCCGCATCAATATCGACGCCCGCGTCTCGATACGTCATTGAAGGCGTTGGGGCGGAGGGGTCAGACATGCCAAGCTCTCTTCGTGGAAAGCGTGATAGTAAAGCGCTCGCGCAGAGCAGGGAAGCAAAGCCGAGGGCTTTGGCTGATAATATGCTGTGTTATGGAGAATCGCCCACTGCAGTCGCGACTTGTGCAGGGCCCGGGCGGACTGAAAACACGTAATATTGACGCTCGACCAAGCGTCGACACCCGTAACCAAAGAGACCTACTGAATTAATGAACCACACCGGCTGCCTATGGCTTGATGACGTCCTTAGCGGGCCAACATGCGTGTCGCCGGTTGTTTTAGCAGGCGACTCGGCAGCGTCCACGATCGAGAGAAGTTCGAGGTTCCTGCTGTGCCGGAGGTGGAGGCGCACGCCTTGGTTGATGAGTCTCCTGTTGCTGCTCTGCGCGCTCTATCCAGCGTCGGTGCTTTCGCAGGGCGCGGAGATCATCGTCCGCATTGATGTAGAGGATCGAAGCGACGCGACCGTTGACCTGGGTGCTCGTGAAGCGCTGGAAAGCGTGTTGCTAGAGCGCTCGGGCGATCGCGACTTGCTGACGCATCCAGCGGTTGCGGGTGCACTGGAGACAGCCCGCTCGAGCCTTTCCCTTTACCAGTTTGAACTGATCGATGGTCAGATGCGATTCGTGGCCCATATCGATCCGGCAATCATCGAATCTTTAATTAAAGAGGCTAATGGCACCCTTTGGGCTGAGCCGCCGCCGCCTCTGTTGTTATGGCTAGTAATTGATGATGTGGATGGCAGGCGATTTGGTAACACGCCGGCCGAGCAGCCGCTCTGGGAGGCGCTCGACGTGGCTTTTACGGAGTTGGGTGTATCGCTGCGCCAACCCCTGTATGACTTGCCTGACGCGGTGCTAGTGTCACCGGAAACGCTTTGGCGACGGGATTATGGGCCGATTGTAGAGGCTTCGGCGCGATACGGTGCGAGCCAGATAATGATGGGTCGGTTGATTGCGCTCAGTGCGGGTCGCTACATCGGCGAATGGATTTATCGGGATGAGACAGTTGAGCAATCGATTTCGGTGCAGGCGGCTTCCACGCTCGCTCTGGTCGAGCCCGGATTGGCACTGGCGATGGGTGAAGTGCGGCGACAATATGCGGTAGCGCTCAGCGAAAACAACGATCAAGGCACCCTGCGGGTCAGAGTCCGAAACGTCGTTAGCCTTCGGGATTACCAAGCGGTGACGCGGTTGATGGCCGGTATTCAGACGCTCGACCACGTCAGGCCGGTAGCGGTGGAGGGTGATACCTTGACGCTCGAGTTAAGAGGCATCAGCGATCCTGAAACGCTGTCGCGGCTGATGGTAGCCCAAACCGATCTGGTGTGGGTTAACGCCGATCCTGATACTGATAAAGGACTCTTGCTTGCGTGGCAGGGCAACTGAAGCGCTCAGAACCAGCAATGTATCGCTCCCGATGACAACAGACGCCGTACAACTCCCCTTGGCCATGCGACGTGAAGATCTCGCCAGCTGGGAGAATTGGCTGAGCCGGCCTGAAACCGCCGCATTGGAGGCACTACTGGCGTCAGGTTCAAGCACACATCACAGCACTTTTTTATGGGGTAGCAAAGGCAGTGGTAAGAGCCACATCTTGCAGGCGAGTTGCGAAGTACAGGCGCAGAGTGCGCGCTATTTGCCGCTCAATGAATTCCTCGCATTTCCCCCTGAGCAGGTGTTGGCGGGAGCAGAGCGTGCCCACTTGATCGCGCTGGACGATATCGAATGTGTGGAGACGAATCCGTCATGGCAGGAGGCGTTGTTTGGTCTGTTCAACCTCTGTCAGGAGTCTGGCGGGAGATTACTCGTTACCTCAAGCAAAGCGCCCCAGCACTTAGAGGGCATGCTCCCTGACCTGCGCTCGAGGCTAGGCAGCTTGCCGGTGTTCCAAATGCCGCGTTTCAGCGACGAGCAGATTGTGGATTTGTTGCGTCTGCGAGGTGAGGCGGCGGGCCTGCAACTGGGTGAGGAGGTGGTGCGCTACTGCGCACTGAGGTTGCCGCGTAACCCACGCCGGGTAGTGGAATTTATCAATGCGCTGGACAAGTTGAGCTTGGCAGAGGGCCGTGCCATTACCATCCCGTTTGTCAGACAGTCTGCTCTGCTTCGCTAGCGGCGTGATCGGTTGCGTACTCTCCGGGTGCGATTTGCAAGTAGCGGCGCAACCAATGGACCAAGAGGTAAAGCGGCATGGTGTCGGCCAACGCACAGAGCGCCTTGAAAGCGTAGTTACTGCCTACCAATGTCAGAAGAGCGGGTACCGCAATATCGCCGGCTAGGAACGCGGCGCCAAATGTCACTGTCACCACCATCACGGAATCCACCAATTGACTCAGCAGGGTGCTGAAATTGTTGCGCAGCCAGAGATGTTTGCCTTTGGTGACGCGCTTCCAAAAATGATAGAGCTGGACGTCGCAGTACTGTGCTGCGATGTAGGCCATCATGGAGGCAAAGACAGCGCCCGAGGTGGTGGCGTAAATGAGCTGAAACAGCCCGACCTCTGATTCCACCACTGTGCCATTGGGTAGCGTAACGGGTGCTGCCAGCTGAAGTATCTGCCAAGGGGGCATCACCGCCTCGGGCACAGCAGGTGCGCTGGCGCCCAAGGTCAACACACCCAGAATTAAAAAGTTGATGCCCAGACCCACGCTGACCAAAAAGTTGGCCCGCCCGCGGCCGTACAGTTCACTGATCAAGTCGGTGCAGAGAAATGTCAGGGGATAGGGCAATACCCCAACCGCCAGCGCCAGCGGGCCAAGCTGAATAAATCGCGTGATCCCGACAACATTGAGCAGGGTCATCGCAGACAGAAAAATACCTGCGAGGACGAGAAACGTCCGTTCGCGACGCTCTGTAAGCAGTGTGCTAGTTTGCATCACCTCAATGCTCTACTTGACCAAGATTGCCATGCAGCACCGAGCCGTTGATGACGGGGTGTTCGTGTGCCCACACAATCATGTCGGCGATCTCGTCCGGAGAGACCAGTCGACCAAAGCTGTTCATGGCGCCAAGGCTTGCCAGTACTGATTCATCCTGACCGACGTGCTGCCGTAGCATGGTCGTATCGGTGAATCCCGGACAGATCAGCGCGGTATGAATACCGCGGCCCATGAGGTCCTGACAGGTTGCTCTCATCATGCCCAGCTGGGCATGCTTACTGACAATGTAGCTGTATGCGCCGGCGACCGCCTTTTCAGACAAGGTCGAACCGACGTACAGCACGCTCGAGCCTCTGGGCATGATTGGTAGCAGAGTGCGGTTGAGCGCGTTGATGCCTGACACGTTGACTGCGAGGACTTGCGCCAGAGTGTCGTCTTCAGTGGTGTCGCAACGGTCTTTAAGCATCAGCGAGGCATTGTGAACGAGACAAACGGGGGTGCCTGAATGCTCAGTGAGTCGCGCCACAAGTGTTGCGCAGGTCTGAGTCAGTGAGGCGCTGTCAGATAAGTCGGTCGACAGGGTTTCTACTCCGGCGACCGGGCAATCCCGCCTTGAGATGTTGATGACGGCGCAGCCTTTGCCCATAAATTGTTCTGCAGCGGCCGCGCCAATGCCGGAACTGGCACCAGTGAGGATCGCGATGGCGTCCATAATGTGGTCCAAGCCTGTATCGAGGGCCGACAGGGTACTCCAGCCGCGCACCGGGGTCACGGCATTGCGATACAGACGCCCTGGAGAATAGCGATCAAAGTGCTTGCCGATCGCTGCTTCATCACCGACCATGTAAGTTCGGCATTTCAGACGTTGCCCATGGCCCAGCTCGCTACTCTCCACATCGACAAGCAAGCGCACAAGTTCTCTGCGGCTCACTTCACGATCTTTTCAGAGACCGAGCGCGAGCGCTTACACGGGCATAATTATGGGGTTTCCGCCCGCATCGTTGCGGAAATGGGAGAAAACGGCTTTTCCGCTGACTACAATGTCTACAAACGCTATCTGCAGAAGCTGTGTGACGCCCACGACGAATATATGTTGTTACCCGGCTTATCGCCGTGGCTGACCGTCGAGGAGCGCGAGGGCGAATATTTCGCCACTTTCTCCGGTAAAACCTTGCGGTTCCCAGTAGACGAGACGCTGCTACTACCCATCGTCAATGTCACTGTCGAGGCACTGGCCCACTATCTACTTGAGCGAACGCTGGAAGAGGCCGCTATTGGCGACCTGGTAGAGCTCGAGCTATTTGTTACCTCTGGCGACGGGCAGAAAGCCTCCGCTTGTTGGCCGGCCTCCTAAAAAAGTTTTTCCAGTCGGGGAACTTTTCCATTCCGCTTGTGTCATAGAGATAGTTGTTGAGATGGTGGTGTCTACGGGGACACTGCAAGGGAAACATCTGAGCAGCGAGAGTCCAATGCTTGTGACTCTCCCCGTTTTGAGTGGCTCCTTCATTGCCGGCTGACTATCAGCCGGCTTTTTTTTGGGTAGGCGTTGTTGGATGGGTGTTTTTAGATTGTTGGTGCGTCTGAGCGCCGCAGGTGGAGCCAATCCAATCCCGGGACTATCACGCGAATCATTTGTAGCGAATCATCTGTAAGAGGCGCGTGCGGTCGCTAAGGATGGTCACAGTGAAAAGCTAGTGGCGTCAGCGGCGCGTTTGCCAAAGTGCCAGCAAGCCCTCCCGGGTTTGCGGCCCTACAAGCGTGTCGGTCACGTGACCGTTAGGGCTGACCAGCAGCGTCGTGGGCAGCACTTTGGGGCGCGCTACACTCAGTGTGGCGTGAGGGTCCTGCTCCAGAAGCGCAAAGGTGATGCCCATTTCAGCAGCCTGCGATGCCAGCTCGTCACCCGTTTTGCCGTCGTAATTGACGGCCAGCACCACTAGCTCAGTGCTGCGATCTAACTCATTCAGTTCGGGAATTTCTTCGCGGCAGGGTGCACACCAAATCGCCCAGTAGTTAATGATTCGCCATTGCCCATTACCCGGCAGCGGGTCTGATTCGCAGCCCCACAGACTGAGTAGCGCAGTGATACAGCACAGCAATCGCTTCATGCGGTCGT
>Ga0255753_1006233_pt1 | contig 11104 bp, 18 predicted proteins | sample 041ome_10_FD_179953 | JGI IMG/M metagenome (GOLD analysis project Ga0255753, IMG submission 179953) | Coastal salt marsh microbial communities from the Groves Creek Marsh, Skidaway Island, Georgia - 041412US metaG (version 2) | ecosystem: Environmental > Aquatic > Marine > Intertidal zone > Salt...
GCCGAGCATAGATAACCAATTAGTCTCACTTAAATTCTCCACCAGCCCTTCTGCTGTGTCATTGATGTAATTAAGAAAACAAGAAATAGGCATACCTTTATTAGAACGACCAAATGACAAGATTGGTGTAGAGTATGACAACCAATGCTTACTTGCATAGTCGTATAGTCTTTGTGCGTGTTCGAGATTGCTTGCAAACTGTAAGCTAACAAAAGCAAAACGCTCTTGAGGAGATTCTTCCTCGTCACGCATATAACTTTCTCTTAGTCTTGCTAATCCTAATTTATCAAATAGTTCGTCACGGGACAGGTCAATTTGAATACCCAAATAATCTTTCTTAGCCATTTAATTCCTCTACTGCCGCTGCTACATCAGGAAAATGCTGTGACAAAATGTCCCAACATTTAGCGGCTATTTCTGAATGTTCTTTTTGTGTGCCATTTGCCATTCGCAAATCACAATAATGAATCCAACTTCTTAGTGTACCTGACACATACAATGTGGTCACTGTATTGCCTTCTGGTAGTATTGCTCTTGCTTGTTCTTTTGCGATGCCATGATCTAGTGCTGTTTTATATAAAAGTTTTGTTTGCTTAAGTAGATCAGTCTGTGCCATATTCCACCACTCAGAAAGTTCTCTGTCTTCAGTCTCAATGCTATTTTGCCTGTTCTTGAGATCCTGAAGTCTACACTCCCTTTTTACAAACTCAGTAGATTCGGCATATCGCTGACTAAACTCCTGAAAACTAAAACTACGGTGCCTAATAATCTGTCTACTAATGTCACGGGTAGTCTTTATCTCCATTGTTACAGAAACCATCTCAAATGGGCTCCAGTGGGCATTTTTTATTAGATATCCGAGCAGTTTAGGTGCTGTATCAGCATTATTTTGATTGCCTGGGTTACTTACACGAGCAGCATACGCTATCAATTCATTTGCTGTATGACAACCAGTTGCTGCTGAGGGTGTTGTCATACCCACTAAAGACACTTCACTCATTAACACTTTCTCCATGTTGTAAATTCAAGTTCTGCTGACAGTCCTTGATATGTATTAGCATTTATAATACTTTGAATTTCACCTGTTGTCAAGCCCGATAATATCATATCGTTAATATCTTTTTCTTCTATGTAATCAGGCCATAAACAGACTTTGTTACCTAATTGTATTTGTTTGTGTATCAAATTACACACCTCCTTGTTTCGAGGCTGATTGTCAAATACCATAGTGAAGTATGTTAGTCCTAGTTTATCCACTTTACCAAATGATGTACCAACACAGGCAATTGCATTGTCGAGGAATAAACTATCAATGGGACCTTCTACTACATAGATTTCTTTATTAGTGTTCACTTCATCCATACCGAACACTTGTAGATCATTCTCTTTTATTTTAAGATTTATATATCTTAATTTCTCTCCACGCATACCCCTCAATGCCATACCAGTGAGTTGTCCGTCTCTATCAATAAAGGGCAGAGATAAACGAGGCTGCTTGATATTTAGTGCTTGAGTGTATTTGGTATTGAGCTGTGACAGTGTACGAATGTCATCAACATAGTAAAGTCTGTGAAACTGTGATTCGGGTATAAGTCTAGAATTAGCATACCTAATAGCCTCATGTTCGCTATAGAGAGTATCTAATCTATCCATAAGATTGTCAATTAAACGTGCTGGCTTATCAAAGTCAGGTTTGAAATCAAAAGCGTACTCAGGGTTAGGTTCCTTCTTAGGTTCGTCCTTTTTAACAAACTTCTCCATAACATATTCTTTATATATTAAATGGTCAACTCGCTCAAGGAACTTGCCTAATGTGGTACCATGGTCACAATTATGACAGCGATAGAACATATCGTTGTCTTTACGGTAAAGGTATCCTCGCATCTTATTCTTTTTACGTTCAGAATCACCACATATAGGACAGCGGAAATTAAAAAGATAGTTACCTTTATCTTGGAACCTATCCAGTTTAACCGAAACCATGTGAATATATTTTAGATCAATAAACAATGACATAAGACAAAAAACCTATACTTATAGTATAGGTTTATAATAACAAATATTTAGGGTAATGTCAAGTTATATATTAGACAATAGGAAGTTTCTTATTTCTGGTAAGAACATACCACCGGCCACAAGAACACCGATAAGTATCCACCGCCATTTTTCGAGGTTCTCAATTCTGTCCTCGAGTTTGTCATGTTTAGTTACCATATGAGATTTAAGGTCTTTGATAGCATCCAACACTTTATCTATCTCTTTAGTCATTTTGTCCTCTAAATCTGACATATCGTCTTGAATAGCGTTGAAAGTTCGCTCTCCCTCTGATAATCTTTGTTCGTGTACTGCTAGTATTTGAGTAGCATTATTACATACTGTACCCAATTTGTCAAGTGTTGCTTCAAGTTTAACAAATAGACTGCCTATTTGATTAACATCGTGCTTAACTACGGTTAGTTCTGCTTCTACTTGCTTAACTGTTGGCATTTTTCTTTTTCTTCCTTCTGGCCATCGGTTGCATTACAGGATCTCTACCGGGTTCTGCTTGATTTGCCTTAGTGGGGTGGTCGATACCAATACCGGCTATTGCTCCACCGGCTACACCCATTTCCTCGTGAAAGGTTTTGAAAGAAACAACATTATGTTCTAGTAATCTAGATTCTCGTATAACTAATTCATCTGTTTCATACATATCTAATAATGCTTCTATGTCTGATTCAGTATATGAATCTAAATCCTTTTCATTATGTTCTTTCAACATTGAAAGTGCTGCTGCCACTGTCAGAAATCTTCTAGCGTTTCTGTCAGGAGACTTCATTAATGCTCTTTTTATCTTAAATACAAACCGATTAAGGATAGTATAAGAATCTTTTTCTCTAGAGCCATCAGGATTTTTAATTTTTTTACCGTCTTTATCAACGATACCATATTTATAAGCATCAGTGCTTTCCACATCTTGTGCGAAAAGTCTTAGAAGTCTAAGGACTAAAACTCCATCTACTAATCTACTTTCGGTTATCATAACTTTCTCAGTATGCTTATAAGTTCTTCGTTTAGAGGTATCTCAGTTTCCTGAATGCCTTTGCTTACTACAGTTTCTAAAGGCATTCTATGTAAATAAACCAAGTACGTTTTTAAATCTGTCCAATACTTTTTTTCTAATTTAAAAAATAACATATTAGTAGTTGCATCACCAAATAAATTATATAATACAACTAAATGATTTATTATTAGTCTTTCGTTCACTTCACCGGCTGTTTGATATCTATTTAATAATCTTTTAAGATACTTAAATCTTTTTATATCATCTTCAAGTTCTGCCATGCCCATGCCGCCTGGGTTGTAATAATTTTTTATGGCATATATCAAAAAATTATCATCATTTAATTCAATCATCTACTAATCCTTATGTGTATGTAGCAGTACCCCCTATCATATACCACTTACTATTAGTATATATCATGGTTGCAGAATCACCTGCAGCGTCAAACTCCACAGTTCCTTCTACGTTGCTACCACCTAAAGTTTGAGAATAATTGCTGGTATTTGAAGTCATAATAATTATTTTAATTTGACCATCAACACCGTTAGCCAATGTGAGATTACCGTTTGCCGTTGGGTTTGAAAGGTAACTAATATTTGTTGTGATGCTAAGTGAACCGGAAGCTGCTGTAAAAGATTCAGTATCCTGTATCTGTATTTTGTCAGTAAAGACAGCGGGGGTATCTACATCACCAAATAGATTAGCGACAGTGATTTTTTTACTTGTGCTTGACTGCACAAGATACATTGAATCAGAAGCAGCGGCCGAAGTGGCCGCTGTAAGTTCTGATAATTTAGCATCTGCCATTTAAATACTCCTCAAATAAAAAGTATTTATTAGGCTACTGTGAGTGCTACAGCGTCAGAGGTTACGTCATCGCCGCCTGTTACACTAACTACACAACGGAATTCGTTGGCATCAACGTATTCAGCGTCAGTAGAAATAACAGTCAATGTAGCAGCAGTACCGTCTGCATCTGCAGTGTTAGCCCAAGTGGAGCCGGCGTCAGTTGAAACCTGCCACTGATAAGTAGCTGTACCACCAGTGCCTGTTAGGCTTGCTGCTACTGTGAATGTAGCATCTGCAGGGCTTGTTACTGACTGTGCAGTAGGCTGTGTGTCAATAGTAATGACGTAATCAACGAAATCTGAATCGTCATCTGCACCACCGGCTGCTTCATATTCAGCGTCAGTAAAGGCGTCTGCCATTGCTACAAGAGTTTCGTATGTATAGCGAGAGCCACCATGTGATTTCTTATAAACCCAACCTGGCTGAGTGATGCCAGGAGTTGCGGCTACTTCATTTTCGTCTATCATAAAGATATCTGAAGCGCTAATTCCCGTTACAACGGGTTTAGTTGATTTAGACCATGCGGACATTATAGTTCTCCTGAATTTTCTGTGTTATTTAAAATCTTAGCGAGAAGTTTATAAGCTGAAATCTTGTCAGTACCTTCTCTAATCATTTTTCTTAATTCTTTTACCTGCTCTTCCACATCTTTCTTTGTGGGAGCCATGCCTTTCTGAGCACCTTTCTGAGCCATGTCTTTCTTAGCTCGCTTTTCAGCGTCTTTAGCAGCAGCACCACTTTGTACTCTGTCAGCAGCTCGTGCAATGATCTTCAGTCGATCTGCTTTTTGCTGTGGTGTCATTTCTTCGTTTGCCTGACGCAATGCTTTCTTGGCAGCTGGATGATTAGAAAGACCTTTCTTAATTTTTTCCATCTTCTCAGCAGCACCAGAGTAATCACCACCCTTATGTCTCGGGTCGTTAGCGATACCTTTTGCCATCCTGACTTGCTTAGAAGTAATATATTCGTTGACCTGCTGTATCATCGCATCTTGTGCTACTTCTTCTTTAGCAAGTTTCTTAGCTGCTGTCTGAATGCCTTTGCTTCTCATATAGGCTTTACGATCTTCTTTTTCGCCAGCATTGGAGCCCATATCTGGATCTTTTGCTAACTTGTAAGCTGCCTTAGAAGCAAGGTTTACATTTGACTTTTTCTTTGCAGGATCTGCTGCCTTCTGAATGTAAGAGGAAAGAGTAGACTTTTTCAGTTCATCAACCTGCTCTACTTCTTCTTTCTTCACTTCAACTTTACGACTACCATCTTTGTTGTATTTACCGGCAGCCATATCAGCACGGGCTTTCTCTCTGCGCTTCTCGTTATCTTCAAAACTTTCTTTCTTCATAGCCTTTTTGATAGCTTTGTCACGGGAACCCATGTACTCTGCTGTGCTGGTTTCTACTTTACCATCACCGTCATGGTCCTTCTTAGCCATCTTAGCTTCTTCAAGTGCTACGTCTACAATAGCAAAGAATTCTTTTTTCTTTTCTTCAGGCAAGTCCCTGATATTAGATACTTCAAAGTATTCTAATGTTGCTTCAAACATTTCCTGATAGGTGTTGTTTAACTCTACAACCTCTTCGTCAAGACCTGCTTTCTTTTTCTCTCTTTTGAGTTCGGGTGAAAGTTTTTTAAATTTGTCATGGTTTTTACGAACCGAAAGACGCTTTGCTTTCTTTTCTTCCTTCTCCCTTCCATCCACCTGCATATCTTCTTCCTCGCCGTCTATGACGCGGACCTTCTCATCAATTTCCACGGTTTTTCCTCCGATAAATTTGTATTACTCTTGGTATTTATAACCTATGGCATCTATAGGAGTATCAAATATGGAAAATTTTAACAATAATCTTGGGGTGTCGCCTGTTTTTACTGAGTGCATTAGGGTTGTATTGAGGAATGCTGCCTTGTAATAATAATCTATACCTTCTATTGTTACAGGAGCTGGGTCATCTGACAATACAAAATTCAAAGAACATTGTGTTCCGTTGTCAGTATGAGGTGGGAGATATGAATGGGGGTCTTGCCAATAGAATCTTGGATTATATTCTATACCAAAATCATCAGCAATTTTTCTGAGGGCAGGATGATCGTACTTACCTATTTTCCACCAACTAAAATCAGCATCAGGAAACCTATCATCACTATAGAAAGTAGCTGTAGGATATGCTTCTTCTGCTACTTTTAATAATGTCGGTATATCTAAATCATAATCAACAATAATCAAAGGTGTAGACATTATTTTTTCTTTATTTTAAACTTCTTAGCCTTCTGTGAGGATGCTTTTGATATAGGGCGTGAAGCCTTATACTTTTTAGCCTTCTGTGGTAACTTTCCTTTTCTGTTCTTCATGCGATTGATTTCCATCTTTCTCATTCTAGGCAACATTCTAACAGCAAACCGTTGTACTAGAGGCTTATACATACCTATAAGTTTTTCAAAACGTGCCTTCTCAGCAGGTGGCATTGCTGACTTATCTCTACCTTTGAGTAATCGCTTGTATACCATGTTGCGAGCACCACGTACCGCTCTTTTCTTTAAACGATCAGGTGAAGAACCACGTCTAAGTGCTATATTTCTTGCTACTCTAAGTTTCTGTTTGTTTTTACGTGCTGCGAATTTGCGCTTCAATCTTCCCTGTACTGATAGGACTTCCATAATATCGACTTCATCCATATCAAAGTCGTCCCAATCAACAGTAGAATCATATTCATCATCTTCGTCATCAAAGAAACCATATTCTTCCATGTCATCTTCAGACATAGTTTCTATTTCAGCATATAGATGTTCTATATCATCTTTTGACAGAGGAGCAATACCAGCCTCTGGAGCTACTTCAGCATTGTCCTCTCTATACTTTTTTTTAGTTTCGCCTGCTTCTGTTTCTTCAGCAAACTTTGCTTGTGCTTCTATTTTTCTACTATGGGTGCCTCTATAATCACAGTGCGAACACCCTGCCCCCTCACATGAATGACAGGCTTGCTGACTTTCACCAGGCGTGTTGTCTTTCATGTATGTTGTGCCTTTAGGGGAACCCCAGTCCATTACACCCATTTCAGAATTATATGCCATACCTTCTGACATCTTTTTACGTTTGGCACCTAAGTAGGCAGCGACTGCCATTTTTCTACGCTTGGATGTTGATGCACCTTTGAATTGTGGGGCATCCGATTTCTTAAAGTCCTTTATGTATGTACCAATACCGTCAGAAGGTGACAGTTTTTCTAACAGAGGACAACCTGTCATATCTATTTCTTCAGCAGCAAGTTTACGTGCATCAACACCTTTTACGTATCTTGCTACGTCATGTGCGTGGGCACTCTTTGTCTTTGAAGGATCCTTCTTCATTTTCTTATCAAGTTCTTTAGCAGCTATTGCGTAATTCTTTTTATTCAGTGTCTTGGACTTCATTATGGCATTGACAATACCCTCGTCCATTTTCATTTTTTCTAAAACTTTTTTCTTCACTTCAGGTGACAATTCTTTGAAGTGATACAGGTTCTGACTGTCAGCAGTGTGCTTCTCACCTGTCATTACCTGACCGTCATGTGCGTGCTGAGGACCGGACCACTCTTTACCGTCTTTTGTATAGTGGCCTTCAGACTTCCAAGTATGATTCTTGCCTTCTTTAATTTGCTTCGTCATCTACCTGTTCCGGTTTTACGTTTACATTTTCTTCATAGTACAAAATGATAGCATTCTGTGATTCTATAAAGCGTCTCAACTCACCCATGTTTAGTGCTATGTTCTCATAGTCAGGAACACTAATAGCAAAGAACACAACTGAACCTTCTTTCTTCTCAAAAGTTTCTAAGAACTCATCTATGTTCTCATCTGTTACAGCATAGAACTGAATGTCATACAGTGTAACGGGCTTAGGTCTAGCCTGTATAGGTATCTCTCTATAAAGATACTCTGTTTCCGTTACTACAATAGGCTCAGGAGCCACAGGTGGCTTTCTACCAAATAAGCTAAAACTCGTACAACTACTCAGGGTCAGCAGTAACGGTAGGAGGAGTAGCGCCTGTAATTTGTTCCATTTCATCAAATAATCTCGCTGTTGCTCTGTTTACTCTTGTTTCAATAAGTCCTGGACGTTGTGCTGTCAGAACAGTAAGGTTGTGATTTCTCAACTTTGTTTGTAGGTCATCTGAATATGCTTCTGCTTCTACAAGCTGTGCTCTAAGCTGATCGTTAGCAGCAGCAAACTGAGCTGCGTCTGCTTGCTGTCTTGCTATTGTTTCATTATTTGTAGCAATGGTTCTTTCTAATTGAATTTGATTAGATTTCAGAACAGCATTGTTTTCTTGCAGGGCAAATATTGTTGCTTGGGAATCTTTATAGTACCAGTATCCCAAACCGCCCATTACTAAAACAAGAATCAATAAAATTTTTGACATTAACAGTTCCACCTTCTACGGGCTGCCTTGCCTCGTTCGCCTGTCCAGCTACGTGACCTTGCACAGAATGATTTACGTCTCTTAGCTGCTTTACTATCAGGGTCTAGTTTACTAGGAGGTGTAGTGACAGCAGTCTGTAGTTTGCTACCAGGGTTCTGTCTGCGGTATTTCTCAACACCTTTCTTTGTCAGACCAGCACCTTTATCAGTAGGGCGTTTATGTCCGCCTTTCTGCGTCATGCCTTCCATACCTTTATCTTCGTTTTGTAGCTTTTTCGTTGCCCTAACTACACCCTTTGTGCGTTTGGCTATTAGTGCATCGCTGGTGTGTGTATGAAGAGGTCCATCGTAACCAGCTGCCTTGGCCGTTTTGCGTAATTTATCTTTGCGTTTCTGTGCATTGACTGCTTGGTTTATAGCTTTAGCACTATAATTTTTCAGCGTTTGTTTGTTAAGCTCATCCAGTTCTTCTTCTTTGACACAGTTATTCACACGGGTATCACCTTTCATCTTGGTGCCCTTCTTCTTATAACCGTCCCAACATTCAGGATCGAGTCTTTGTTTTTCTTCGCTTAGCCACTCTTTGAATGTTTGCATTTTCCAACTCGCTTATTCTATTTTCTAATTTTTCTATTTTTATGGCAAGTTTAGGGTAATGTTTAACCCACTTTGCTTCTTTTTTTGCTATATCTATATCGTATTTATAAGACAAATACTCCATAAACTGATCCAATTTCTTTTGAAACCAGATACCCGCTTTGGTAGTAGCGAACCACTTACCAAAGCTAGAACCTATGACACCAGTGACACAGGCCCTAAGTATAGGTACAGCAAAGAACCACACTTACAATTCTTCCCTTGGTACAATAGAAGAAGCACCAAAAACTGCAACAGCTTTGTGTGCTAAATATTGTTTCCATGCAGGTACGTGTTCTGAAAGTGTCATTGCCTCTTTGAATACTTTATCAGCTGCCTGTTTAGCATCCATGATAACACATGGATCTTCTTTATCGCCCGCTGCTGCTCTGTACTGACGGATGCAATAGTACAAGTAATCGTGTACTACACCTGCTCTTGCTACGTCAAAAGGTGCAATGAACCACCAACAAGCACGAGGCACAGATGCTAAGTCAGTTTTGAAACCCTTAGGCACAGTGATTTTATTGTTCTTATTAATTTTTGCTTTTACTGCTTTTAGTGCTGCCGCTTCTTTTTCGCTAAGAACATCAGAATCAAACGCCAATGACAGGTCCAATATCCAAGTCTTAGGAGGTTGAAAGTCGGCGTCTAACAGTCTGTTGAATTTAGCCATTTTCTTCTCCAAAATATTTATTTAACATTTCTAATTTATCTTCGTACTCAGCCATGTGGGCCAATTCTGCTTCAATGCTGTCCATAATGTCAGGGTGTTCTGCTACGCCTACACCGTTACGGAGATAGTTCTCTACGTTAATACGGTGTTTTTCAATGTGCGACATAAAGTGTAACCGTGAGGCGTTTATAATATCTTCTCTCATAATCAACTCCTTTCTAAACTAGCTAGGTGCTCCAATCTTACCATTAATCTTTCAGCTCTATTGGTTACTTGTCTATACCAACGGCTGTCTCTTCCTTCTTTTGCTGCCTCTAACCAGTCACGTGCTTCAATTGCAGCGTTAAACTTTTTAAAACCAGAGAGGCGAGGGCGCCCCATGTTAAACATCATGTTAACCAGGATCTGCTGGACCTCGTCTGGTAGGTCTCCAAAGCTCCCGTCTCCGTATAAATTGTGACATTCTCCGATTGCAGTTTCAAGGTCTCGCTCGAAACACGACCGGACTCTTTCTTCAGAGACTGCTGTTCCAACTGGCCTTCCGAATTCCTCGTCATTTTCTGTGATAAGGTGACCGACTCCAAAGGTCGGATATCCGAGGTGATCGTTGTAGATGTCATAGCGGACTCCTTCGTCTTCTTTTAATTGTTCGTAAACTGCTTCTCTATTCATTCATAAACCCTTTTACAATATTTTCAGATAAAAACTTCCCAAATGTCATCCGCAAAGATTCTTCTTTAAGGCCCATTCCATTTCGGGTGGCATTGAATAGCTTACGGGCATGATGTTCAGAAGCAGACCCATGTAAACCTTCTCTAAATTTATCAAAGTCGTTGTCTCCTGCGTGGCCTCTCATCTTAGTACCACTCATGCCTGCAACACCTTCAGCGTCAGGATCTCTTTTACCTGCTGATTTAATATTCAAACTGTCAAAGTGATAATCACCATCAGGTCCGTTATACTTATGTGCAAGTTCTTTCATATCTTTTACACGATCTGAACCTACAAACATAGTAGCGTGTTTGTATCCTTGCTGATGAAACTTTTTTAACTGTGCAAGAAAGTGAGGATGTTCTTTTGTGGAAGCCTCAAAGTGAGTATTAGGATGAACATGACTTAAATATTCTATTTTATGATCCTGATGTAGAGGATTCTTATGCTTATCCTGTGAATGACTGACAATAACCTGATGGTCATGTCCATTCTCTTTGGCATGGTTGTGTACAGCGTCAATCAGTTTACTATGACCTGTAGTAGGGGGATTCATTCTCCCAAATGTAAATACAATATGATCCTTAGCCACCTTTCTTCCTCATTTCGCTTGCCGCAAAGTTCATCCTACTAAACTCATGTCTCAAAACAAACTTAGAAGGTCTGCCATTGTGATGAACAACATAACCTTCAGGGTTTGTAGGTTCACCATCAAACTCATGCCCGTGTATGTGGTGTGAGTTAAATGCGTCAGTCAATACGTTCTTTGCTTTTTGTAAGTGTCCGTGTACACCTA
>Ga0255753_1006236_pt1 | contig 11100 bp, 10 predicted proteins | sample 041ome_10_FD_179953 | JGI IMG/M metagenome (GOLD analysis project Ga0255753, IMG submission 179953) | Coastal salt marsh microbial communities from the Groves Creek Marsh, Skidaway Island, Georgia - 041412US metaG (version 2) | ecosystem: Environmental > Aquatic > Marine > Intertidal zone > Salt...
TGGTGGGGGGCCGGATTATAAGAGCTTCCGTATTGGGCTGTTTGGTTTGGACAAGCTGCATAATATTCCGCGCTCGGTGGAAAATTTTGCAACGGCACTTGACCGGGTGATTGCCAGTTAAGGTGTGATCAGTCGCATTTTTTCGGCTTTGCGAAGAGATTTGATCGCATATTCACGCTGGCTGGCATGTTTCCGGTCGGCGGCTGGCTCGCTGTAGCGCAGGCGCACTGGCCGGCGCGATTTGGTGTATTTTGCGCCCCGCCCGTCATTGTGGGCGGCGATACGTTTACCGAGGTCATTGGTGATGCCGGTATACAGGCTGCCGTCACTACATTCGATAATATAAACATGCCAGGCCATGAAAATAGTCGTCTCCACTGCGCGATTGGGTTAGCATAGCGATACCTGGCGCCAGCCCAAAATCTATTTTGAGATGGTGTTTCGACAGCACCCTAACACCAGTGGATTATGTTTTGTGACTTTTGATTTCGATGTGGTCATTATTGGTGCCGGGGCAGCCGGGCTGATGTGCGCGATTGAGGCTGGCAAGCGTGGACGGCGTGTGTTGGTGCTTGATCATGCTAAGAAACTTGCCGAGAAAATTCGCATTTCCGGCGGCGGCCGCTGCAATTTCACCAATCTTCATACCGATGCCGAGATGTTTTTGTCGCAAAACCGGCATTTTTGTAAATCTGCGCTGAAGCAATATAGCCAGCATGATTTCATCAATTTGCTGTCCAGTCACAAAATTGCTTTTCATGAAAAAAAGCTGGGCCAGCTATTTTGTGATGGGTCATCACAAGACATTATCACGATGCTGCAAACAGAATGCGCCGCTGCGCATGTCAGCATCCGCCTCGAACAGCATATTGACGATATCAGCCGCCATGATAATTGTCATAACAGCGGCTTTGTGGTGCAGGGTAATTTTCCGCCGATACATGCAGAATCGGTGGTGATTGCAACGGGGGGGCTGTCGATACCAAAAATTGGGGCGAGTGGGTTTGGCTATAAAATAGCCGAAAAATTTGGCCTGTCACTGGTCGACACCCAGCCCGGGCTGGTGCCGCTGACATTTGATGCGGATATGTTAACACGCTGCAAAGGCCTGTCGGGCTTGTCGGTCGAGGCGCGCGTGTTATGCCAGCGTACCGGGTTTGCCGAGGGCTTGCTGTTCACGCATCGCGGCCTTAGCGGCCCATCAATTTTGCAGATTTCGTCCTATTGGGATGCCGGCTTGCCGATCACTGTCGATCTGGTTCCCGGCACCGATATGGCGGCGTTTCTGAAAGCCAGCAAACGGCAGACTCCAAAACAGGATGTCCGCACCTGTCTTGGCACATATCTGCCGAAACGTCTCGCTGCTGATATTTGCGAACAGGCGGGAATGGCATCGTCGCTGACCGCGCATAATGATAACAGCTTGCACCAGCTGGGCACCGCGGTGAATAGCTGGCAATTGGTACCGGCAGGCACCGAAGGTTACCGCACTGCCGAGGTTACAATTGGCGGTGTCGACACGGCCGGCCTGTCATCGACGACAATGCAGGCGCAAAATGTGCCCGGGCTGTTCTTTATTGGCGAGGTTGTCGATGTCACCGGTCATTTAGGCGGGTTTAATTTTCAATGGGCCTGGTCATCTGGCTATGTTGCCGGACAATTTGCCTGACAATTTGCGTGATCCATACCAATAGATCATGACTCAATCGGGTCAAATTTATTGGTTTCGGCATCATATTGTAACAGCGCCCCATCACCAATATTCGTCCATAATCCATGAATAGATAATGTGTCGTTGGCAACAGCGGCGCTGACAAACGGAAAACTCATCAGATTTTCAATTGATACGACAACCGCCTCACGCTCAAGCGCGGTGAGTTGTTCGTCTTGTGCCGGCATGTCTTTGATGCGGTCATAACCGGGGCGTAATATATCCATCCAACGTCCAACAAAGCTGGAACTTTTTTCAAGTTCCGGGGCGGCCCCGGAACACATCTGATAACAGCCTTTCACACCACCGCAACTGGAATGGCCAACCACAATAATATGCGCAACCTTCAATGTTGTGACGGCATATTCAACAGCCGCCGAGGTGCCGTGGTGATCGCCATCTGGCTGGAACGGCGGCACCAGTGCGGCGATATTGCGGTGAATGAAAAATTCGCCGGTGTCCGAGCCAAAAATGGCGGTCACATGCACCCGGCTGTCACAACATGAAATAACCATGGCACGCGGGTGTTGGCCGGATTCTGCCAGATGTTTGAACCAGCTTTTATTCTCGACAAATTTGGTGGCTTTCCAGCCGCGATAACGCTGCACAAGATAAGAGGGTAGAGGCGTCGCCGTCATGGTTTAGATCCTGCGGTTAGAGGTAAATCTGCATGTTATCGGTACCAGTATTCTGCCGAAAAATCCAGTGCTGGCGGGTATGATGGCGCTATTGATTGAGCTGATCAGGAAAGCGTGAACCAAGCGCGGCAACGATGCTGTCCAAAAACTTGGCCGCCGCCACCGGCAGCACCCGGCCACGCAAATGGCCGATATGTAAGGTGCCTTCGGGCACGTCAGTGATGTCGATTGGACGTGCAACCATGCCATTGACCGGGCGACCTTCAACCATTTCCTGAGGCATGCCGATAGGAATCTGAAAGCTGATGACCTGTTCGGATAACAAATAATTATGGATGAACTCCTGACTATCTGTCTCAATCACCGTGGCAAATTTGATATTGCGGCGCATCAAGCCAACATTCAAAAGCTGCCGTATGCCGCTCAGCGCTGTTGGCAGAATAGCCGGGACATCAATGCAATGATGCAGGCGTATCTGCTCAAGTTTTGCCAGTTCATGTGTCTCGGACATGCAACAATATACAGATTGCCGGGCGGCTGCCATGGTCTGAAAGTCGCTGCTGCGGATCGGATCAAAAATAAGCGCCAGATCGGTTTCGAGTGATTCGAGTGCAGCTTCCGCCGCATCGCCATATTGGCGCTTGATATCAAATGTCACGGCATCATGCTGGGCGCGATAGCCAGCGATGACGTCAGGCAGAAAATAACGCAGCGTTTCAGCGCCACAGGCAACGCGGACATGTCCCCGGCGGATGCCGGACAAATCAGCAATCTGCGATTGGACACGCGCCAACTCGGCCTGTTGGGCGCGGATATGCTGGACAAATAACTCACCCGCTGTGTTCAGCCGGACGCCGGATGGCAGTCGTTCAAATAATGGCTGCCCGATTTCTTCCTCAATCTGCAGGATGCGGCGGTTCAGCGCGGTCGAGGTGATGGCCAGTTTTTCCGCAGCTTTGCGAATTGATTTTTCCCGTGCAACCGCATCGATAAAGCGGAGTGATGTCATAAAACGCATAAAATTACCCTGTTACCGCAACAAAAAATGACGTGGACTGCCCCATCATAACGGCTGGTGCAAAAAACGCATCGCTATAATGCAATTTTAGCAGAATTTTTTTTCGGGCATGACTGCTATTAGATCTGTGCGGGCAGATGGCTGTGGGGCGGTTTTTCCACAGCAGGCCTCGCTGGAACGGTAGCGCCATCGGGTTTGTCCCGTAAATGCTACCCCGAATTTTTTACGGATGTCGTACAGGCATCCGCCATAGCAGCGGCGCCAGAGCCGTGAAGAGGAGAAACCGACTATGAAATATATCGTTGCAATCATTCAGCCAGGCAAGTTGGACGCGGTGCATGACGCCCTTCTTGAAATTGGTGTGACTGGCCTGACGACAAGCGAAGTCCAGGGCTATGGCCGGCAAAAAGGAAAAAGCGAAATCTATCGCGGTGCCGAATATGTGGTGAATTTTCTGCCAAAGGTGAAAATCGAAGTCGCAGTGCCATCCAAAATTGCCGAAAAAGTTGTAGCAGCGATCAAATCCTGCACCGCTACCGGTAAAATTGGCGATGGCAAAATTTTTACACTCGATCTGGCGGACGCGATGCGGATCCGTACCGGCGAAACCGGCGCAGACGCGCTGTAAGCAGTTTTTTTAGGAGACTATAATGTTGAAATCTTACTATAAATATGCGCTGCCCGCTGTGGCGGCTTCACTTATCGCCAGTCCGGCATTTGCCCAGGAAGTGCCGGAACATGGTGTGTTTATCTTAAACTCGCTGTTGTTTTTGATGGCTGGTTTTCTGGTGATGTTTATGGCCTGCGGCTTTTGTATGCTTGAGGCTGGTTTGGTGCGTGCCAAAAACACCACGATGCAGCTGACCAAAAACGTGGCTTTGTTCTCAATCGCCGCCATTGGCTATTACCTGATCGGCTACAACCTGATGTACCCGCTTGGCAGCTGGTCAGTAGAAGGGGTGTTATCGGCGGTGTTCCCGTCTGTCGCGGTGATGGAAGCCGTTGGCATCTCGCCGGATCAGGCGGATGATCTGAGCTATGCAACGACCGGCTCTGACTTTTTCTTTCAGTTGATGTTCTGTGCGGCGACCGCGTCGATTGTATCGGGAACGCTGGCCGAGCGCATTAAGCTGTGGCCGTTTCTGTTATTCACCTTCATCCTGACCGCGGTGATCTATCCATTACAGGCGAGCTGGAAATGGGGCGGTGGTTTCCTCGATGCCATGGGTTTTCTGGATTTTGCCGGTTCTACAGTCGTGCATTCAGTTGGTGGCTGGGCGGCGCTTGCCGGTGCCCTTATCCTCGGCCCGCGTCTTGGTAAATTCAAAGATGGCCGGGTGATCCCGATGCCGGGTGCAAACCTGCCGCTGGCAACGCTTGGTACCTTTATCCTGTGGCTTGGTTGGTTCGGCTTTAACGGCGGTTCGCAACTGGCGATGGGAACAATTGGTGATGTTGCTGATATCTCGCGTATTTTTGCCAACACAAATGCGGCGGCTGCGGGTGGCTCGATTGTGGCGCTGATCCTGACCCAGCTTTTATATGGCAAGGTTGACCTGACCATGGTGCTGAACGGTGCGTTGGCCGGGCTTGTCTCAATCACCGCTGAACCGCTGACACCGACACTTGGCGTGGCCACGCTGATTGGTGGCGTTGGTGGTGTGATCGTGGTGTTTGCTGTGCCCATGCTCGACAAAATGAAGATCGATGATGTGGTGGGTGCGATTCCTGTACATTTGCTGGCCGGTATCTGGGGCACATTAGCGGTGCCGCTGACCAATGGTGATGCCAGTTTTGCGACGCAGATTATCAGTATCCTGATCGTTGGTGCCTTTACCTTTGTGGTTTCCGCCATTGTCTGGACGGTGATTAAAAAGACCATCGGTATCCGGGTCACGGAAGAGGAAGAGCTGGCCGGGCTGGATAACGCCGAGCTTGGCATGGATTCCTATCCTGAATTTACCCGCTAAGGGGAAACACAAATTTTTAAACAGCCCCCCGCCTTTGCTGGCTGGGGGCTGTTTTTGTTTGGCTGACGCGGTGCAAAGGTGATGGGTTGATCGGAATTGTGATCTGTCGGCATCTGTGCCGGTGATGGCTGTTCGACGGCTTTACTTTTGCCGCGCCCAGACTTACCATCCGCGACCACCGAAAGAGTGGTTTAGTGCGCTGATTGGCGCACGATATTTTATTTGTGGCCAGATGTTTAATGACGCATGCGCACAGTGCTATATCCGCTGAAACAGCACCGGTTCTCGAAGCTGTCGGAATCACCAAATCATTCGGTGACTTTCGTGCCAATGATGCGGTGTCATTTGCCATAAAACCTGGTGAGATTCATGCTCTGCTCGGGGAAAACGGCGCCGGTAAATCAACATTTGTGAAACTTGTCTATGGGTTGTTGCAGCCGGATGCCGGGCAGTTTTTCTGGCACGGAAAACCATTGACCATTTCCGGGCCGCAGCAAGCGCGGCAGCTTGGCATCGGCATGGTGTTTCAGCATTTTTCCCTGTTTGAATCACTGAGCGTCGCGGAAAATATCCAGCTGGCATTGCCGGCTGGAGAGGTGTTGACGTCATTATCGGCGCGGATTCGTGACATGTCAGATGCCTACGGGCTGGCGGTCGACCCGGATGCCTATGTTTATGATCTGTCGGTCGGCCAGCAGCAGCGTGTTGAAGTGATGCGGTGTCTGCTGCAAAACCCGTCTTTGCTGATTATGGACGAACCAACGTCAGTTCTGACACCGCAGGAGACCAACCAGCTGTTTGCGGTGTTGCGGCGATTTGCCGATAAGGGCATGGCGGTGTTGTTTATTTCGCACAAGCTGGATGAAATCCGTGCCTTGACCAGCCGCGCCACAGTATTACGCCGGGGCCGGAATGTTGGCACGATGGATACCAAGGGCAAGAGTAACCGCCAGTTGGCTGAACTAATGGTTGGCAGTGAGGTGGCTGATATCAACCGCCATAAAGAACCGGGAAAGCTGGCAGACACGCCGCCGGTGTGTCGCATCACAAAATTACAGCGCCCGAAATCAACCGCGTTTGCGGTGGCGCTTGATGATATTAGCTTTAGCGCAAATGCAGGTGAAATTCTGGCCATCGCCGGTATTTCCGGAAATGGTCAAGACGAGTTGATGGCGGCGCTGTCTGGCGAGTGGCAACCGCCGACAGGCGATGTGATTGTGCTGGAGGGCAAGGATATCAGCCATTTTGATCCAGCCGCGCGGCGCCGCGCTGGTGTCGGCGTCGTGCCTGAAGAGCGCAATGGCCATGCCGCTGTGCCAAGCATGCGGCTGTCTGATAATGCGCTTTTGACGCATCACTCGCTGGGCCAGACGGTGCGCCATGGTGTCATCGATCACGCCGCGACCAAAGCCATTGCCGCACAAATTATTCAGGCATTCGATGTACGGGTGCCGAATGATGATCCCATGGCTGCGGCGTTATCCGGTGGCAATTTGCAAAAATTCGTTGTTGGGCGCGAAATCCTGAAATCGCCGCGTTTGCTGGTGGTGGCACAGCCAACCTGGGGCGTGGACGTTGGTGCGGCGGTATCGATTCGCACAGCGATGCTGGATCTTGCGGCAAACGGGTCTGCGGTGATTATGATTTCACAGGATCTGGAAGAAGTGTTCGCGATTGCAGATAAAATTGCGGTTTTGCATGATGGTCGCCTGTCCGATGTGATGCCGGCCGATCAGGTAACAGCCGAACAAATCGGGTTATTGATGGGCGGCGATGATGCGCGGCGCGGTGCCAGCCGATGATTTCCATGACGCCGCGAAAAGATATTTCGATGCAGCGTACGGTGCTGACGCCGGTTTTTTCCGTGCTGCTGACATTATGTGTCGGTGCGGGCATTTTTGCGGTGCTGGGATATGACCCGTCTGCAGCGCTCTATCAGTTTTTTGTGGCGCCATTATCGCGGCCTGACCAGGTGGCAGATTTGTTTGTCAAAGCCTGTCCGCTGATCATCATTGCGACCGGGCTGGCATTTTGTTACCGGGCAAATGTCTGGAATATCGGTGCCGAGGGGCAGATTGTGATGGGCGCGGTCTGTGCTGGCGGGGTCGCATTGTTTTTCCCCGCTATACCGGATCTGTTGATGATGCCGGCGATGATCATTGCGGCGATGGCCGGCGGGATGGCATTGGCGTTTATTCCCGGCATTTTAAAAACTCGCTTTAACACCAACGAAATTTTAGTGTCGTTGATGCTGACTTATGTGGCGGCGTTGTTTATCGACTGGCTTGTCCGCGGGCCGTGGCGCGATCCAGAATCGTTTGGCTTTCCGCTGACCAAATCCTATGGGGACGCGGCATTGATCCAGCGTGTAGAGCTGCCGGGCATTGGCACTATTGGTCAATTGCATTGGGGCGTTGTGGCGGCGTTGCTGTTAGCGGTCGCTGCCTATTTTGTGATGTCGAAGACGGTGTTTGGTTTTCAGGTAAAGGTGATGGGGGATGCGCCGCGCGCCGGCAGATTTTCCGGCTTCAACCCGGCCCGGACAACCCTTGGTGTTTTGTGCTTGTCCGGCGCCTGTGCCGGGGTTGCCGGCATGGTAGAGGTGTCGGCAAATATGGGCCAGTTGCAGCCCGAAGTTTCCTTTGGCTATGGGTTCACCGCCATTATTGTGGCATTTCTGGCGCGGCTAAACCCGCTTGGCGTTATTATGGCGGGGCTGGTTGTGGCGCTTGCTGAACTGGGCGGTGATCGCGCGCAGATGGCACTTGGCATGCCAAAAGTTGTGACCGGCCTGTTTACCGGCATCTTGCTTTTTTTGTTGCTGGCTGGCGAAACCTTTAACCGCTATCACGTGCAGATAAACTGGCCAAGATTTGACCAGTTGAAGAGCGGCCAGTTGAAAAGCGATGAGGAGGGCTGATGATGGATGCTTTGATTCTGACCGTTATTCTGACATCGATCCCGTTGATACTGGCGGCCACCGGCGAATTAATTGCCGAACGCAGCGGCGTGTTAAATTTGGGTGTGGAAGGCATGATGCTGATGGGGGCTGTCGCCGCCTTTGCCATCACCAGCCTGTCCGGCAATCCATATCTCGGCGTTATGGCGGCAGCCGCTGCCGGGGCTATGACGGCCGCCATATTTGCGGTTTTCACGCTGGGGCTGGCGACCAATCAGGTGGCAACAGGGCTGGCGCTGACAATTTTTGGTACCGGCTTGTCGGGATTGGTTGGGGCGCCGTTTGTTGGCGGCACCGTCGATGGTCTACAGGCTGTGTCGATACCGGTTTTATCTGACCTACCGGTGCTGGGCGGGTTGTTATTCCAGCTCGACCTTTTGGCCTATGGTGCATTTGTGATGCTGGCTCTGGTGGCGTGGTTTCTGAATAAAAGCCGTGCCGGTCTTATTCTGCGGGCTGTCGGGAATAATCATGACTCGGCGCATGCGCTTGGCTATTCGGTTTTGCGGGTGCGGTGCGCGGCCGTGATCTTTGGCGGGTTGATGGCTGGTCTGGCCGGGGCTTATTTGCCATTGGTGCTGACCCCGCACTGGTCAGAAGGGATGACCGCCGGGCGCGGATGGATTGCGCTGGCGCTTGTTGTGTTCGCGTCATGGATGCCGTCACGTATTCTGATTGGGGCGTTGCTGTTTGGCGGCATCACCATTATCCAGCTTGTTGGTCAGGCACGTGGCTGGGAAATGCCATCACAATTTTTATCTATGCTGCCCTATCTAGCAACGATCGCCGTATTAGTGTTAATATCGCGTGACCGAAATTTTGCCCTCATGCGTGCGCCAGCCCATCTTGGTCGTATCTTTATCGGTACAAGGTGAATTTGGATGCTTGTTTTTATTGTTTATCGTACCAAGGAGACCTGAATGAAGCTCAATAAATTTGTTGTTATATTGGGTGTCGTGGTGGTGGCTGGTCTGGCTTTCATCATGACATCTCAAAAGCCCACGGAAAAAGAAGCCGATGTGTCTGCTGACAAACAGGTGAAGGTTGGTTTTGTCTATCTGACCACGCCCGGTGATCATGGCTGGACGTATGCGCATGAAGTTGGCCGGCAAAATGTGATCAAGCATTTTGGTGATAAAGTTGTGACCAGCTATGTCGAAAATGTGCCGGAAGGCCCGGATGCTGCCCGCGTCATTCGTGATATGGCAAAGCAGGGAAATGATATCATTTTCACCACATCATTCGGCTATATGGATCCAACGTTAAAAGTTGCCCAGGAATTTCCGGACATCAAATTTGAACATATCACGGGTTATAAGCGTGCGCCGAATATGGCGACCGGTAATATCCGTTTTTATGAAGGACGCTATGTTCAGGGTGTGGTCGCGGGAATGATGACAAAGAGCAACAAGATTGGCTATATCGCGTCATTCCCAATCCCCGAGGTTATTCAGGGCATTAATGCCTTTGGTCTCGGACTGCGCTCGGTCAATAAAGATGCGGAGGTGTCGGTGATCTGGGTGAATTCATGGTATGACCCGGTCAAGGAAGCCGATGCTGCAAAAGTGCATATTGCTGAAGGCGCTGATATTCTGGCGCAACATACCGACAGCCCGGCAATGCTGCAAACGGCTGAAAAAGCTGGTGTTTATGGGTTTGGGCAATCCAGCGACATGAAGGCATTTGCGCCAAAAGCCCAGCTGTTTAGCTCGGTAAATAACTGGGGCATTTATTATATCGACAAAATTCAGGCGTTGATTGATGGCAGCTGGACAACAGGTGAAGGCCCGGATCATTGGGCGGGGAATAGATGGGTCGGTATGGCGGATGATTATCTGGTGCTGACCCCGTTTGAAAATATGCCAGACACGGTTGCCAAAGCGGCAAGTAAGGCGGCAGCTGATATTAAATCGGGTGCGAATAAAATTTTCACCGGGCCTATTCGCGATAATAACGGCGTTGAGAAAGTGCCAGCCGGAAAAACCCTCAATGATGGTGAGCTGTTCACCACGCTCGATTATTATGTCGAGGGTATTGTCGGCAAAATCCCCGGCTAGCGCTGCGGGACAAAAAATTTTCGTGGCGGGCGCCAACTGTGGCTGGTGCCCGCCATTTTTGCAATTTGAATCATACACAACTTTAGGGTGCCTTTGTCGCATATAGAAACCATGTCAACATCATCTGAAAAACCGACTATTTTTGTAACACGGCGTTGGCCGGATGCGGCGGAAGACGCCTTAAAGCAATATTTTAAGCCAACCTTTAATGTCGATGACACGCCGTTAACGGCAGCGCAGATCGCCGCTGGATTCGCCAGCCATGATGCGCTGGCACCGACCGTATCAGACCAGATTACGGCTGATATTATTGCTGCCGGGGCGGCCGGGTCAGGCCGGTTGATTGCCAATTTTGGTGTTGGCGTCAATCATATTGACCTGTCTGCGGCTGCGTCTGCCGGGCTGGCGGTGGCGAACACCCCCGGTGTTTTGACCGATGCGACGGCCGATCTGACCTTGACCTTGATGTTGATGATATCACGCCGGGCTGGCGAGGGTGAACGCGAATTACGCGCCGGTGCATGGGCAGGCTGGCGGCCAACGCATCTGATGGGGCGCTCGCTTTCCGGCAAAACGCTTGGCATAATCGGGATGGGGCGGATTGGCAAAGCCGTGGCACGGCGGGCTGCGCTTGGCTTTGGCATGAACATTATTTTCTTTAACCGCTCGCCGGTTACCGATATCACCGAATATGGCGCCCGGCAGGTGGCTGATATTGACGATTTATGCGCCGCGTCCGACTTTGTG
>Ga0255753_1006257_pt1 | contig 11075 bp, 7 predicted proteins | sample 041ome_10_FD_179953 | JGI IMG/M metagenome (GOLD analysis project Ga0255753, IMG submission 179953) | Coastal salt marsh microbial communities from the Groves Creek Marsh, Skidaway Island, Georgia - 041412US metaG (version 2) | ecosystem: Environmental > Aquatic > Marine > Intertidal zone > Salt...
TGTGAGCTTGGGGGTAACATGAAAATCAAACAGTGGCTAGCATTGTGGCTGTGTGCAGCCTTGGGGAGTCAGGTGGCGATGGTCAAGGCCGATGAATTCAGTGTGAATGACGTACTGGCGAGGCAGGAAATTGAATACTTGCAGCGCTGGTACGCCCGCGCGACCGATCTGATTGGCACGAATCAGGCCGACAATATCGAGGCGGGTCGTAAAATCTATCACCGTATTTTTACCCCGGACGCGTCGATTCAGGCGAGCGACCCTACCGGCTCCTATTTTAAAGTGACCGGGCCCGATGAGTGGGTGAAAGTTGTCGATGGTGCCTTGTCGGTATTTGATTCGACGCAACATTTGCTGGGTACTCAGATCGTTACCATCGACAGTTTGCCCGATGAGGAGGGGCAGGGAGGACGAGGCTCCATGACCAGTTATCTTCAGGCCTGGCACCACGACCCCGATCGGGTGATCGATATTTATCTGGGCACATACTTTAGCGAGGTTCGGTACACCCCGGGGGTGGGATGGCAGATCTTTGATATGCGCCTGAAGAAGGTGGCTGGCGAGGTATTCGACAAGAGCCAATGAATCGCGGCAAAGAATTCGGTTCGCGGCCGCTCAAAATAACGCAAATAATCAGTGATTTATGAGCACAATTGCGAGCGTATAAATACAATCAAACTTGTTTTTTTTAGGGGGCTGGCCTAGTCTTCAGACACCGAGACTAAACCCCCTCAATGGCATGGGAGACCCTATGAACGCGCCCAGTCCCGTCATCCTCGAGCTGGATCTCAATAGACCCCCCAAGGAGCCTGAACCCCCGTTACGTGGCGATTCGGTAAGCGCTGACCGCTATGTTTGCCCTGATTACCTGAAGCGCGAGTACGCTCAGGTTTGGCACAAAATCTGGAACATCGGAGGGGTCGCCTATCAGATGCCTGAGGCGGGGGACTACCTCACCACCGAACTGGGCATTGATTCGATTCTCATGGTGCGCCAGGAAGATGGCAGCGTAAAAGCGTTTTTTAATTCCTGCCCCCACCGCGGCACGCGCATTACCGAAGCCGAGGACGGGCATGCGCAGGAATTTGCTTGTCCCTACCACGGTTGGCGCTTTGATCGCGCCGGCGTGGTGACCATGGTGCCCGATGAGGAGGACTTTGCCGAGAGCCCCTGTGGAAAGGCACGCCTCAAAGAGATGCGCTGCGAGGAGCGCTTCGGGTTGATCTGGTTCAACTTTGACCCTGACGCGATGGCGCTGACCGATTTCTTGGGTGAGCAGATCACGCAGGAGCTGGATTCGCACCGGATGGAGGACATGTTGCGCGTATTGGACATGACCGCCGAGACGCGCTGCAACTGGAAGATCATCACCGATAATTTCAACGAGGCATACCACGTCAAGGTGCTGCACCCCGAGCTGATTCCCTACATCGCAGCGGATTATCAAGACTGCCAGTTCGACCGTTTTGCGCACGGACACAATCGCGGCTGGTTTCCGTCTTTCATGCCTTCGGTTCAGTACGACAGCGAGGTGATTGGCGAACCACTCAAGAGCATGGCGGCGGCGTGGTCCGTTAACAGCAATGACTATGTGGGGCGTGACACCTGGAAGCAGCTCAGGCTGGATATTCAAACCGCCAAGCGAGAAAAGGGCGTTGCACAAGGCTACGAACACTACGCCTACCGGGCCGACTATCAGTTGACGGACTATGTGATTTACAACCTCTTTCCCAATAATGTCATTACGGTGGGTCCCGATGGCGTGCAGCTGTTGCGTCCCCGGCCGCATCCGACCGACCCGGCCCAATGTCTGTTTGACCATTGGTGGTTGGTGAATCGGGTTGAGGGTCAGACCATGACGCCGTCGCCCGCCGGTGGCCCAGACTTGCCGGTAGAGGACGCGCTCCACGAGCACGTTCGGTACGGTGAAAAAACGCTGGGGACGACTGCGGATCAGGATCTCAGCATTGCTGAAATGCAGCAAAAAGGGCTGGGTTCAGCGGGCTACCAGGGATACTGGATGCCCAACCAAGAGCGTCGGGTACAGGCTTTTCATGAGTACCTCAATGACTTGATGGACAATTAAAGTGCCAACGTCGAAGACTCTGTTGGGCTTGCCAGTGATCTCCGTTGTGGGTGCTTTCCACTGATGAATGCGGCAGCGGCTCAGGAGATGGATAAAGCAACGCCCATCTGGCGCGCCTGGTCCGCGACGCAGATTCGTAAGCGCCTTGCGCAACATGCCCGTGGCATTGATCGTGCCGACGAGACGCTATTGCGCGAGTCTTATCATGACAGTGGTACGGTCGATTACGGTTCGATGCAGGGGACGGCGGCGGAATTTGCCAGCGGCATTGCTGCAATGCATGAGGGCGCACCGATGTCCTCGCACCGCACCAGCAATATGTGGGTTGAGGTCCGCGGTGAGCAAGCCGTCAGCGAAAGCTACGTGATGGCGTGGGTGACGCTGCCCACCGACGGTGACCCCCAGCCGCATCTGGTGGGCGGACGATATCTCGACCAGCATCGTTACTCTGACGGCGAGTGGCGGATGCAGCATCGGCACTATGTGCTGGATTGGATTCGTCAGTTTGATGGGGTTGTCGGTTCTGCATCGCAAGACACATTTTCGCTGGGTGCAGGCTGTCCCAGAGGCGCTCACTATTTACAGGATTCGGGTAACGCGCTGCTGATTGCGCATGCGAGTCGCAACAGCAACAAGACTGAGGCATTGGATATGAATGCATCGCAGGCATTGGATGACGTGGTTTCACATCAGGCGATTATTGAGTTGGGGTGCCGCTACGTGCGCGGTGTTGACCGCGGCGACCCCGAGATGATCATGACGGCGTTCCATGACGACGCGGCAATCGTGTCCGGTGCGTTCAACGGCAGTGCCCAAGATTTTTCTGTAGAGATCGGCAAGCTGCTTGATGAGATATCCCCGCGGGTTGCACACACCGTCACCAACCACTGGATCGATATCACGGGCGATGTCGGCGTCGGTGAGAGCTACGTTATTGCCTATCAGCATAAGCTCGGCGACGACCCGCAGGATGTCATGACGGGCGGCCGTTATGTGGATCGTTACGAGCGTCGCAACGGCGAGTGGAAAATCAGTCATCGCACGTTTGTCCTTGACTGGACTACGTCCAGTCCCTCGAAAGATCTGATGGGGCTGGGTATGTTTGAGGAAATGGTCAAGGGAGAGCGTGGCAAGGGCGACCCGGTTTACGCGTTCTGGCAGACGGCGGGCTGATCCTTCAATCCTTTTGCGGTAGTGCATAATGTGAGCTTTTAAGACGAACAGAGAGGGCGAGTGTTATCAGATTGCTTTAGGTCGATGATCGGGCTGACGATGCTATTGATCTCGATTTCGTCGATTTCAGCGCAAGCCAACGTGGAAGCGCCGAATTCGGCCGCCTATCAGGAGGTCACGGTGCCACTGGACCCCGAAACGAGAGCGGTCGGCGGGGCACTCTATGCCCAGCACTGCGCGGCCTGCCACGACGGCAATATGGTCCGCGCTCCGCAGCGTTACGTGTTGGAAAACGTCTCGCCCAGTACGTTACTCGCGGCAATGATTAACGGACCAATGCGCGAAGTGGCGGCTGACTTGTCGCTAGAGCAAAAAACCGCGGTGGCTGAGTACATCGCCGAGCGCAAAATTACCGAGGCGAATACCGCTGAGGCGGGCATCGCTTGTGAGGGCGCCGCCAATAAGTTTGATTTGTCTAAGACGCCGGTGTTTCAGCATTGGGGGCTGGATGCTGGCGCCAGCCATTTCATGGCCCCCTCGGTGGCGCGCGTCAGCAAGAAAAATATTGCTTCACTCCAATTGGACTGGGCCTTTGCTTACCCGGACGCGACCCGGGCGCGCTCGCAACCCACATTCGGTGCAGGCGCCCTATTCGTGGGCAGTCAGAGTGGCTTGGTTTACGCCTTCGACACGGAGACCGGTTGCACGCGCTGGCAATTTCAGGCATCGAGTGAAGTGCGCAACGGACTCACGCTCGAGCCCTGGGACGTCGCTGAAGAGTCTGTTGATCCGCTGCTCTTCTTTGGCGATCTGACGGGCAATCAATACGCGGTGTCGGCGCTCACGGGTGAGCTCAGATGGAAAAAGCGGATTGAGGATCACAGTGCCGCCACCCTGACGGCCGCCGCGGAATTATCTGGCGGCGTGCTTTACGTGCCGGTCTCTTCGTTAGAGGAGGGCGCAGCGATCGCCGCCGGCTATCCCTGTTGCTCCTTTAGAGGGTCGATCGTGGCCCTCGATGCCAAGTCTGGCGATGAGATATGGCGCCGGCATTTTATTCCGCCCGCGGAGCAACATGGTGTTAACGCCGCGGGCACGCCCCAGTATGGCCCAAGCGGTGTGCCGATCTGGGCCGGCATGGCCATGGATGCGGATCACCTATACATCGCCACCGGAGATGATTATTCGGGAGAAGGGTCCGAGACCAGCGACGCCATCATCGCGTTGGATAAAGCCTCGGGCCGGACGATCTGGGTGCGTCAGGCGCGCTTTGGCGATGTCTGGAATGGGTCCTGCGAGAACGTTGATCCGGTGAATTGCCCCGAGGATAACGGCCCCGACTATGACTACGGCGCCGGGCCGGTGATTAGTGAAGATTCGCAGGGCCGGCGCATTATTCTCGCAGGAGACAAAGGCGGGGTTGTCACGGCCATGCTGGCTGAGACCGGCGAGTCGCTCTGGAAAACCAAGGTCGGCCGGGGTGGCGTGGTAGCCGGCGTCAATTTTGGTCTCGCGGCCCACGGTGGCAAGGTCTTCGTGCCGATCAGTGATGCGCCGGATGGCCGTGATTACGATGAGCCCGCGCGACCTGGAGTCTATGCGCTGAATTTGGATAACGGTGAGTATGTTTGGCAGGCACCGGCAGGCGAAGACGTTTGTCTGGGTAGACCGGGTTGTTACCCCGGTTATTCGGCGGCGATTTCGGTAACAAGCGATTACGTGCTGGCAGGTTCAAATGACGGTTGGTTAAGAGCCTTCGATATCGACAACGGGGAGGTGCTGTGGGAGTTCGACACCACCGAGGCGTTCACCGCAGTCGACGGGCGGATAGCGAAGGGGGGTTCGATCGGTGGCGGTCAGGCGCCGCTCATTGTCGGTGATCGCCTGATATTGAACTCAGGATATGCCTTTGCCGGCAAGATGCCCGGCAACGCATTACTGGTCCTCAAGCTGCCAGCCAGCGTTGTGGCTGCGTCTGGCGCTCAAGTCTTCGTGGAGAGCGCCGCGAAATAGTCTCGGCTCGCTGCGGCCACTCTCGGGGCCAGCACGATAGAGCTGATCATCGTGGGGATCGCCATCAGCCCGTAGCTCGCCGATATCAGATTGAAGACCACATCGATGCTGACGGTTGCGCCGAAGATCACCGCCAGAACAAAAAACCAGCGAAAGTAGGGTTGCCACTGCGCGCCGACTAAAAAGCCGAAACACTTTGCACCGTAGTACCAGCCGGTAAACATGGTCGTGGTACTGAGTATCAGTGCGACAAACCCCAGCAGCACGAGTCCCAAGCCACCCATCTCACCGTGAAAGGCGTTCGCTGTGAGCGTGATGCCCGAGAGTTCACCGGGTTGCTGCCAATTACCGGACAGTAAAATAACGATGGCAGTGCAGGTGCAGACGATCAAGGTGTCAAAGACTGGCCCCAGCGTGGCGAGTATGCCCTCGCGGATCGGCTCGTTGGTTTTGGCGGCGCCATGGGCCATGACTTCAGTGCCTACCCCCGCCTCGTTAGAGAAGGCCCCTCGGCTGATGCCAATGAGCATGACGCCGAGAAATCCACCACCGACAGCAGAAGGAAACATGGCTTCACTCACAATGCTCACCAAAATGCCGGGCACGGCGCTCAGGTGATTGATGACGACCCAAGCCGTCATCAGCAGGTAGACGATGACCATGGTGGGCAGTAGCCCGATCGCCACATTGGCCACCCGGGGCAGGCCGCCAAAGATCACGCTGCCAACAACAACGGCGAGTGAGATGCCAATCAGAAACGGGGCCCAGTCCGGGGCGTTGCCATCGAACGCGGCATCCTGAATGAGCGCAGTGAGCTGATTGGCTTGGAACATGGGTAGCGTGCCGATCAAGCCGGCCAGTGCGAACAACACGGCCAGTGGGTAAAAGGGTTTTGGTAGAGCTTCTCGAATCACGTACATCGGGCCGCCCTGCAGATTGCCCAGTGAGTCTTTACCCCGGTACATGACACCGAGTGAGCAGGTGAAGAACTTCGTCGCGATGCCGACGATCGCTGAGACCCACATCCAGAACACCGCCCCCGGACCGCCGGCGACAATGGCCAGCGCTACCCCGGCAATATTGCCAAGTCCCATGGTGTTGGAAAGGGCGGCAGCCAGCGCCTGTCGATGGGAGATTTCCCCGGGGGCGTCGGGCGTGTCATGTCGCCCCATGAGAATCGCTATTGCGTGACCCATGTGTCGGTAGGGCATCGCACGGGATGCGATGACAAAGCAGCACCCGCCGCCGAGTAGTAGCACTACCAGTGGTGTGCCCCAGACGGCATCGGCAATTTGTTGAGCAAATAGTTCGAGTGACGACATTCCCATCAGTTCCGTTATGAGTCCCTTGCGTTGAGCGAGGTCCTGACCGTGCTACCAGCTACCAAGGTCTTAGGTTTGCTGATTGCAACTGTCACGGACAATAGCAGAGTAAATGAGGCCGCATCGTGATAGCGTGAGAAACAAGAACGAAGAACTAAGTGAGGCGTGTTCTTGTGACTGAGTCAGAAAACCAGCAAAAAAATATGCGTCGTGTCGCTCTGACGTCGCTGGCGGGCACCAGCATCGAGTGGTACGACTTTTTCCTTTACGGCACGGCGGCGGCAGTGATTTTTCCCAAGGCCTTTTTTCCGCAGGATCTGCCGCCCATGGTATTGCTGATTATCTCCTTCAGCACCTTTGCCGTCGGTTTTATTGCGCGCCCGCTGGGAGGCGTTGTGTTCGGTCACTTTGGTGACCAGGTGGGCAGAAAGCGGACCTTGGTGATCGCGCTGATGATGATGGGTGTTGCCACAACACTGATCGGGTTGCTGCCAACCTACCAATCGATCGGAATCGCTGCGCCCTTATGCCTGGTGTTTCTGCGCTTTGTGCAGGGGCTTGCCGTTGGGGGGCAGTGGGGCGGTGCCATGCTGCTGGTGACCGAAAGCGCGCCTGCTAATCGCCGGGGTTGGTATGGGGCGTACGCGCAGTCGGGTGCCGCTGTGGGGGTCATTCTTGCCAATCTGGCATTCGTCGCCGCGAGCGCGTCCATGAGTGACGAGGCATTTATGGCGTGGGGTTGGCGATTACCTTTTGTCGCCAGCGTTGTTCTTATTGGTATTTCGCTTTACGTGCAGCTCCGCATGGAGGATACCGAGGCCTTTAAGGCGCTGCAGGCGGCGCAGGCCAGCGCTGGGCAGCAGGCCGAGATCGCCAAATCGCCTGTGCTGGAGGCCCTGCGACGTTATCCACGACGCATTATGTTGGCCGCCGGTGCCTTTTTGTCGGTGCAGGTCACGTTTTATATCCTGATTGCGTTTGTGATTGCGTATGGTTTGAATTCACCCTCGGTCGATTTAACCCGGGACGAAATGCTCGTGTCGGTGCTCATCGCCGCGGCGGTGATGGTGCCCGCGTTATTTTATTTTTCTGGGCTGTCGGACCGCGTCGGACGCAAGCAAATCTACCGCTGGGGTGCGATTTTGACCGCGGTCTGGGGCTTCGCCCTGTTCCCGCTGATCGATACGGGTAGCCCGCTGATGATCACTTTGGCAGTGACTGTCGGGATGATCTTTCTGGGCATGCAGTATGGCCCGCAAGCGGCTTATTTTACTGAGCTTTTTACTACCGAAGTCCGCTATTCGGGGGCCTCGTTGGGGTATCAAATCGGCGCGATTCTGGGCGGGGCACTGGCGCCCACCATCGCGGTGTTACTGTGGAACGAGTTCGGTATTTTCTTTGTATCGGTGTACATCATGGTGGCGGCGCTGCTGACGCTGTGGTCGTTGTCGCAGTTGGAAGAAACGAAGGGGAAGACGCTATAGCGATGTCTCCGAATGCGCGGTCATGGTCAGGGAGTCCGCCAACGTCTGTGCGCTAGACCGCGGGCATCAGTCCGAGTCGCTGTAACCGAGGGACTTCAATCGCCGGGCAGCGATCCACCACCAGTGATACTCCTGCTTCGAGCGCGGTCTGCTCGGCTTCCGGGTGAGTCACATCCAGCTGAGTCCAGAGGGCCTTAATGCCCAATCGCAGTACGTCCTGGGTCACCTCTGGCAAAAAACGGCTGTCGCGGAAGACATCTACCATATCGACCGGTCCCTCGGCTGTCGCCGCCGAGATCGATTCGAGTACGGGCTTCCCCAGCAGGGTTTCCCCCGCAAGCTGCGGATTGACCGGTATTGCGTCGTATCCCTGCTCCAGCAAAAACTGAAAGACCTGATGGCTCGGACGCTCGGGTCGCGCGCTGACGCCGAGTACCGCGATTCTCTTAACCGCATTGAGTAAGTCAGCAATTTGTTTATCGGAATCCAATCGCAAGGTGCTATTCGCCCCACTGTGGCGCGCGTTTATCAAAAAACGCATCAATCCCCTCTTTGGCATCACCCTCCGAAGTCAGGTTGTCGAGCATCACCTGATTGGCCAGCGCGAACGCCTCATCGAGCGGCATTTCTACCTGGCGATAAAAGGTTGATTTGCCGCGAGCAATACTCTCGGGCGAGCGCGATGCGATCTTTTCAGCCAGCGAACTCGTGGCCGTATGCAGACTGCTCGCGGGAACGTGCCGGTTGATCAGGCCGAATCGTTCTGCCGTTGCGGCGTCGAATTGCTCGCCCGTCAGGGCCATTTCTAACGCGTGCTTTCGCGAGAGGTTGCGGCCAATGCCCACCAGCGGCGTTGTGCAAAAGACGCCGATGTTCACGCCCGGGGTACAGAAGGTCGCTTCGTCAGACGCAATCGCGAGGTCGCAGGCAGAGACCAACTGGCAGCCCGCAGCGCTGGCAATGCCCTGAACGCTGGCAATGACCGCCTTCGGGCTGTGCATGATGCTGTTCATCATAGCGGCACACGCCGCGAGCAGTTGCCGCACTCGCGCCTGCCAGGCGGTGTACTCCTCGTCTGCGCGGCGCTGAATTTCAGCGAGATCGTGGCCTGCACTAAAAGCGGGGCCGCTGCCGGCGATAACCATGACTTTCACGGCGGGGTCCTGATTGCCTGTGGCGATGGACTGCGATAGCGCGGCAATCATCTCGGTGGAGAGGGGGTTCCGCCGTTGCGGCCGATTGAGGGTGAGCCACAGAACGCCCTTCTCAGTTGTGGCGGTCACAAACGGGTCAGTGGCAGGTGCAGCGGTCATAGCGGAGTCCGTCATAGCTGAGTTTGTCATGGCCGATTCCAAGATAAAGAGGGCACGGCGCAACCACTCCACGGGTCTCTCGGGAGTGGCTTTGGGCGCGATGGCGCATAGCTTAGCACGCCATAGATTACAGACCTCGCTGACAAACCAGCGCCCGATATAACCCCTCGGGAGTAGCGCAAATCGTATCTTTTGCAGAGGGCAGCCGGTAGCATCGGGGGAGTCATAGGTTGCGCCACGGAGTCCAAAGCATGCCGGATATTCAGCCCCTGTACATCGCGGGCCAGTGGGTGGGTAGTGATCAGTCGGTCGCTAACATCAATCCATCAGACACTAACGATGTCGTCGGGCATTATGCTCAGGCCTCCGCCGGCCAGGTCGACGAGGCGCTGGACGCCGCGAATCGCGCTGTGCTGACGTGGGGCCAGTCACCCCTCGAGGTGCGATATCAGGCACTCATGGCGATTGGTAACGAGTTAATCGAACGCAGCGCGGAGCTGGGCGAGTTACTCGCACGTGAGGAAGGCAAAACCTGTGCCGAGGGTGTGGGGGAGGTCTATCGCTCCGGGCAGTTCTTTCATTATTTTGCGGCCGAAGTGCATCGCCAAATTGATGACCGGACAGATTCTGTCAGGCCGGGTATAGAGATCGAAACCCGGCGTGAGCCGGTGGGCGTGGTTGCGATTATCAGCCCCTGGAACTTCCCCATGGCGACGGCGGTTTGGAAGATCGCGCCGGCGCTGGCCTTTGGCAACGCGGTGATCTTCAAACCAGCGAATTTGGTACCGGCAAGTGCCTGGGCGTTGACCGAGATCATCTCGCGGCAAAATTTGCCTGACGGGACGTTTAATCTGCTCATGGGCAGTGGTTCAACGGTCGGTGAGCAAATCATCACCAGTGATCGCATTCACGCTGTCTCGTTCACGGGCTCTTTGGATGTGGGTCGCCAGGTGGCGGCAGCGACGGCGGCCAATTTGGTGAAATGCCAATTGGAGATGGGGTCCAAGAATGCCTTGATCGTGGCGGCAGATGCCGATCTGGATGTGGCGGTGAACGCGGCCTTCATGGGTGCCTATAGTGGCACCGGGCAAAAGTGTACGGCGTCGTCACGATTGATCGTCGACGACAGCATTCACGATGCCTTTGTCGAGAAACTGCTGGCTAAACTAAGCAGCACCCGGGTGGGCCCTGCCCTGGAAGACGGTGTCGACATCGGGCCGGTCGCGTCTGAAACCCAGCTCAACGAAAACTTGGCCTGGATTGCGCGCGGCGTTGAGGAGGGCGCGACCCTCGCGTTTGGGGGGGAGGCGCTGAACTGCGCTACCCCCGGTTTTTACATGGCGCCCGCGCTTTTTGTGGATTCCGATAACGCCATGGCGATTAACCGGGAGGAGTTATTTGCACCGATCGCCTGTGTGATTAGGGCGACCGACTATGAGCACGCGCTCGAGATTTTGAATGACACGAATTTTGGCCTCACCGCCGGGATCATTACGCAGTCGCTGGCCACTGCCTCTGATTTTAAAAAGCGCGCGGTTGCCGGGTGCGTCATGGTCAATTTGCCCACGGCGGGCACCGACTACCACGTGCCTTTTGGGGGCAGAAAAGACTCCAGCTTTGGTCCGCGAGAGCAGGGCCAATATGCGAGAGAGTTCTACACCACCGTTAAAACGGTTTACCTGCA
>Ga0255753_1006260_pt1 | contig 11072 bp, 3 predicted proteins | sample 041ome_10_FD_179953 | JGI IMG/M metagenome (GOLD analysis project Ga0255753, IMG submission 179953) | Coastal salt marsh microbial communities from the Groves Creek Marsh, Skidaway Island, Georgia - 041412US metaG (version 2) | ecosystem: Environmental > Aquatic > Marine > Intertidal zone > Salt...
TCAAGGCGACTACGCGCGACGAGGCGATGAGGGCGCCTTCACCCTGCACGGTCGCTCCGATGACGTCATCAATGTCTCTGGCCACCGCATTGGTACAGAAGAGATTGAGGGCGCGATCCTGCGCGATAAAACGCTGCGACAGGACTCTCCCGTCGGTAACGTGGTCGTGGTGGGCGCGCCCCATGATGAGAAAGGTGAGACCCCCGTTGCATTCCTGGTGGCCGCAGCAGGCCGCAAGCTCTCAGATGAGGATCTTGCGCGACTGCAAAATCTGGTGCGCACTGAAAAAGGCGCCACTGCGGTACCGTCAGACTTTTTGGTGGTGTCGGCGTTCCCCGAGACCCGTTCAGGCAAGTACATGCGGCGCACCCTGCGTGCCATCTTGCTTGACCAGCCTTTGGGCGATCTGTCCACGCTTCGAAATCCCGAATCAGTAGAAGAGATTCAGGGCGCCGTCGCGCAGTGGCGCGACTTTGGCCGACTGGCCGAGGCGCGGCAGATCATTCAAACCTGGCGCTACCTGCGGGTCGAGACCCATCGCTTGGACGACAACCACAAGGTCGCGCTGTTGGTGATCAACCACCCGCCAGTCAACGCGCTCAACGAGCGGACCCTTGACGAACTTCACACCGTTGTGCAACAGCTTGAGCATCAGGATGACGTGGACGCAGTGGTGATTACCGGCGCCCGCGGTGCCTTTGTTGCCGGTGCTGACGTTAAAGAGCTGCTGGAGGTGGGTGAAGCCGGCGATTTGGAATCAGCCCGCACCCCGCCCAATGCGGCACAGGCGGCATTCGCCGCTCTGGAGCAACTCGGCAGACCAGTGATCGCGGCAGTCAATGGCCCCGCACTGGGTGGCGGTAACGAACTGGTACTGGCCTGCTCCTACGTGATTGCCGCAGAGCACGCGCAGTTTGGCCAGCCGGAAATCAATTTGAATCTGCTGCCAGGCTACGGCGGCACACAGCGGCTGGTGCGTAAGCTGCATCGGCGCCGCGGCGAGGCCGGCATGGCCGAGGCGCTGCGTTTGATGGTGAGTGGCCGTAATATTTCCACCGCTGAGGCGATCGACTGCGGTCTGGTAGACGAGGTTGTGACCGAAGCCGCAGCGTCTCCCGTAGAAATCGCGATGGAGCGGCTCCGCGACTACTTTGCCCAACAAGGCCCACTGGCCGCGGCACAGGAGGAGCACCAGAAAGCGCTCGCCGCGCGAGATGAGGCCATCCCCTATTCTGAGTCCATCCTCGAGCAGCCGGCCTTGCAACAAGCATTGGCACAAATTCGCGCCAGCGGCCGTGAGAAGCAGGTGGCACGGGTGCTGGATGCCGTCGCCATGGGTGCCGAAAAAGGTCAGGCTGCTGGCCTGCTGCATGAAGCCGAGCTTTTTGCCGAGGCGGTCTGCGATCCTGAATCTGGACCTACCGGGATCACGGCCTTCCTTGAGAAGCGGAGCGCACCTCTGCCGACCCAGTACGTTGATGTGTCGCCCACCGCTTCAGGTGAACAGGTCGATGAGTTGTTGGCATCCGGTGAACTGCTGCCCATGGGCGCCAGTTTCTTCCCCGGGGTCACGCCGGTTCCCCGTTATCAATATGGTTACGGTGTGCCGAAGTCTGCCGAGGACGGCAAGCCCGCTCATGGTGACCCGATCGACGCCGAGATCAAGCTGATCTTCGAGACGCCAGAACCCGAGCCCAATGAGGCACTGGTGTACGTGCTGGCCTCTGAGATGAACTTCAATGACATCTGGGCCATTACCGGCATTCCGGTATCACCCTTCGATGCGCGTGATGCCGACGTGCAGGTCACGGGCTCCGGCGGTGTGGCAATGATCGTCCGTCTCGGCAGTGAGTTAATCGCCGAAGGCCGCTTGTCAGTCGGCGATGTCTGCACCGTTTACTCGGGCCAGAGCGAGCTGCTCTCCCCCGACCAAGGTCTCGACCCCATGGCGGCCGACTTCCGCATTCAGGGTTACGAGCGTAATGACGGTAGCCATGCCCAGTTCCTGACGGTACAAGGCCCGCAATTACATCCCAAGTTACCGAGCCTGAGCATAGAAGAGGCCGGCTCCTATGGGCTAACGCTGGGCACGATTCATCGGGCGCTTTATCACACCCTCGATATCGAGCCGAACAAGCGGCTATTTGTTGAAGGTGCCTCAACCGGTACCGGCTACGACTGCCTGCGCAGCGCCGTGAGCAGTGGCCTCAACGTAGTAGGCATGGTATCCAATGCCGAGCGCGCTGCGCGCGTTGAAGCCGTCGGCGGTACCGCCGTGGACCGAAAAGATCCGCAGTGGGCAGACGCCTTTACCCCGGTACCCGATGACCCCGCCGAGTGGGCGAATTGGGAAGCGCAAGGTGCGGGTTTTGTCGCAGCCACGGAGACCGCTGCCGGTGGCAGTGTCGACTATGTGGTGTCCCACGCCGGTGAAACCGCCTTCCCCCGCTCGTTCCAAACACTAGGTGAAGGCGGTGTACTCACCTTCTATGGCGCGTCCTCGGGCTATCGCTTCACCTTCATGGGTAAGAAAGGCAGCTCGAGTCCGTCTGAGATGTTCACCCGTGCTGGGCTCCGCGCGGGTCAGAGTTTGTTGATTGTTTACGGACCCGGCGCCGAGGATGGCATTGTCGACCGCGTGGCAATCGAAGCCATTGAGGTCGGCTGCCAGCGCGGCGCGCAAATTGCCGTTCTGGTGGATACCGTGCCGCAACGCGAGTTCGTGAACTCCCTAGGCTTTGGCGCGCAGGTGAAAGGCGTGGTGAGCCTTGAAGAGATCGAACGACGTTTGGGCGATGACTACGACCCGCCGGGGCCGTTCGCGCAAATGCCCAACCCATTCACCGAGTCACAGGCGTTCAAGGAAGCCGTGAGATTGTTCTCGGATCGCACGCTAAAACCAATTGGTTCAGCGATCGCACCCTTCCTGCGCAACACCCTGGACAAGCGCGGCTTGCCCGATGTGGTATTCGAGCGTGCGGGGCGCGATGGCCTCGCTCTCGCTACCTCGCTGGTGAAACCCAATGTGGGCAAAGTGGTCTACGCCGAGGAACTCAGCGGGCAACGCTTTACCTTCTATGCCCCGCAGGTGTGGATGCGCCAACGTCGCATCATTATGCCCAGCGCAGAGATTCGCGGCACGCACCTCAATACGGCGCGTGAATTTGCAGAAATGCAGCAGCGAATCGCCGCCGCGCAGATCGACGTATTGCCGCCTCTGGCGCGACCCATCGAAGACATCGCCGAGATTCACCAGGCGATGTGGGAAAACCGCCACGGCGGTGCGAACTATGTGGTGACCCATGCGCTCCCGCGTATGGGCCTCAAAACCAAAGACGAGCTTTACCGCGCCTGGGCGCTGCGTGACGCAGCCGAGCGCGGTGAAGAGATTACCAAAGTCGAAACTGGATCAGCCGGAGCCCTTAGATGAACGACATGTCCAATCTTTCCAATGCGGTGACCTCGCAGTCTCTCGTCGGACGTCGGCTCGAGAACAAGTCTGTCATCCTGACAGGTGCGGCGGGCTCTATTGGCCGCTATATCTCGCGGCATTTGCTACGCGAAGGTGCGCTGGTCACGATGACCGGTCGCGACCAGAGCAAATTAGACGCCTTTGTCGAGGAACTGGCTGAAGAAGGCTTTGACGCAGAGAGCATTACCACGATTGTCGGCGACTGCGCTGACCCCCAGGTCTGCCGTGATATTTGCTCCCAGGCAGTCGAGACCTTTGGCAGGCTCGATGTGTTGGTGAATAACGCCGGCGCGGCGGGTCCCAAATACACACTGCGAGATATTCCCTTCACCGATGTGGAAATGCGGGCAGCGGGATCAGACCAGACCATGTTCGACTCTGCAATGAACCTGCTTGGCGCGCCCTGGAATATGGCGCGGGCCGCCGCGGCTCACCTGAGCGATGGCGGAACCATCGTGAATGTTTCGACCATCTTTTCGCGAACCCACTACTACGGGCGCATTCCTTACGTGGTCCCCAAGTCCGGCCTCAACGCACTGGGTAAAGGTCTGGCACTGGAGCTGGGCGAAGAGCGCGGTATTCGGGTGAATACGTTGTTCCCGGGCCCCATTGAATCGGAGCGGATCGACACTGTTTTTGCAACTATGGACGAGCTGCAGAACATCCCACCTGGCAGCACCAGTCAAGAATTCCGTGATCTGATGATTACCACCCGCACTGGTGAGGAAGGTTTGGAATATCGTTATCCCACACCGACCGACGTAGCCAACGGGATCGTCTGGCTGGCCTCGGAGGAGTCTGCGGCAGTGTCTGGCCACCATGTCGAGGTAACCAACGGCATGCAGGTACCGGCGCAAAGTCGCTCACAGTTGGTCTCCTGGCCGGATAAACGGCTAGAGGACCTGACCGACAATGTGGTGTTGATTCTGGGCGGATCCGATTACGAAGAGGCGCTGACCTACGCCGAGCGACAGATTAACAGTGGCGCGCATGTGCTACTCGCGTTCCGCTCACTCGAGTCAGTGGGGCATGCACGCTCGCTCATTCAGTCAAAGGGGCTCGATGAGATCCAGCTATCGCATCTTGACCCCCTTCGTCGAGAATCAGTCGACCGCACTATGCAATTCATTGACGATCACTTTGGTCGACTCGATGGCGTCATCGTGCTGCCGCGCAAACCTAATGGGCATTATGGAACGTCCCTCAGTGGTGCGACCGATGAAGATGTTGAAAATTTTGTGCGAGACGAAGTGGTTGCGCCCGTCGCCTTTGCCAGTATGTTTGCGAGCAATCTGCCTCGCTGGTTCGGCAAGTGCGAGCCACCGGCCATCACCTACGCGACCAACGGTAATGACGCTCAGGGCAACCTGCTCAATGAGGTGATTCGAGCGTCGATCGAAGCGCTGATTCGTGGCTGGCGTCATGAGGATGAAACGCTGCTGAATGCCGGTGAACTCGAATGGGCAGTGCGCCCCAACCAGTTGGTGCGTTACGACAGTGAGGACAAGGACAACCTGACCTTTGCCGCAGACTGGGCCGCGACGCTGACCAACCGCGTGCGCCAGATGGACCCCATTAACCTGTGGATCCCAAAAAGCATCAAGCGGGCCACAGGCAAAGAATCCATGCCAACGCCGCTGATGCGCGTATTGCCTGGCTTGCACAAAGGTAAAACGGCCGTTATCACGGGCGGAAGTCTGGGTATCGGTCTGCAATTGGGCCGTTACCTTGCAATCGCTGGCTGTCGCGTGCTGCTGAGTGCACGAAGTGCAGCCAAGCTGGAAGAGGCGCGTGACGAGATCGTTGAAGAATTGCGCGGCATTGGTTATCCGCAAGCAGAGACTCGGGTCCGCATCATGGCCGATATCGATGTGGGCGACCCCAAAGCGCTGGACGCGTTGTATGACCATGCCATCGAGCTCTTTGGCAATGTCGACTTCCTGATCAACAACGCCGGTATCTCGGGCGCAGAAGAGATGGTGGTCGATATGACCCTGGCGGACTGGAACCGCACGATGGAAGCCAACCTCATTTCCAACTACTCACTGATCCGCAAGTTCGGGCCGGTGATGAAGGACAAGGGCAAGGGCTCGATTCTCAACGTATCGAGCTACTTCGGTGGAGAAAAGTACGTCGCGGTGGCCTATCCCAACCGAGGGGACTACGCTGTCTCCAAAGCGGGACAGCGTGTGCTGGCGGAGATTCTGTCCCGGCATCTTGGACCAGAGATTCAGATCAATGCCCTCGCACCGGGGCCAGTTGACGGCGCACGACTGCGTGGATTGGGCGATGCGCCCGGCTTGTTTGACCGTCGGGGCCGACTGGTACTCGAGAACAAACGGCTGAATCAGGTTCACAAAGCCATCCTGAGCGACCTCAAGGAAGGTCTCAGCGTAGACACGATCATGGCCCTGGCAGCCAACGACGTGGCGAACCTACCCTCGGGCAATGACATGCCCAAGGCACTGTCGCGCTTGGTGGGGCAGGTAATCGATGCGGGCGGTGCAGGGAACTCCTCGCGCTTCCTCATGCACGAGGGCATTGCCAGCAAGCTGGTCGACCGGCTCGTGAACGGCGGCATTCTGACTGCCGACCAGCGGGCTGCCTTTATGGAAGCCTTCGTGGATACGCCAGAGCCCTTCTTTGACAAAGCAGAGTCGAAGAAGTCGGCTGGACAGATTGAGTCCGGCATTCTCAACCGGCTTCACCTTCACAAGATGCCAACCGATGAACAGGTTGGTCTTTCTACTGTGTTTCACCTCGCCGATGACATTGTCAGCGGCGAAACGTTCCATCCCTCGGGCGGGCTGAAGTTTGACCGCTCCGTGACCGAGGGCGAGCTATTGTTACCTCCAAGCCAGACCGACCTGAACAAGCTTCAGGGAAAGCGTGTGGTCATGGTGGGTGACAGTATGCGTAAAGAGCTTGCGGCGATCGGCAATGGTTTCATGGGGCAGGATGTCGCAGCGCTCACGGTACTGACTCGTTCAGAGGACAGCGCTCGTGAGCTTCAACACGCCATCGACGCCACGGATTCCGTGGCGTTCGATGTGCGTTGTATCGGCGACGATATCGAGGGTGCACTTGATCACATTCTGCGTGAAGAAGGTGGCTTCGATGTCGTAGTGAGCAGTCCATTTGAGAGACTGCCACTCAACGCGCTGGCGGGTGAACGTCATAAGAGCTGGGATCGGGTGCTGAGCGATCAGCAATTCCGAGACCTGGTCCATGACCAGCTCACTCATCACTTCCGTGTAGCAAGAATCTCGGCACTGGTACCCAACTGCCAGATCGTCTTGCTGACTCCCGACACTTCACTGGCCTCAACGCGGGAAGAATTCGCGCTGGCGCTGTTCGTGAAGAACTCTCTCCATGCCTTTACGGTGACTTTAGGCGTTGAAGGTGAGCGGCTGCCAACGGTACCTGCGGTAAATCAGGTCCAGCTAACGCGGCGAGCGCACACCGAAGAACCCTCAAACGATCAGGAACTGGCTGAAGAAATGACGCGCCTGGTGCACGCGGTCATGCAGTGTGCTGTACCTGCACCCTCTCCCAGTGAGAGCCGATACCTGTCCAAGATCTTCCGCGGCAACGCGGTCACGGTCTGACCTTGTATCATTCCTAGGCGGGGTCTTCTCCGCCATTCGCCAGCGGCCGGACTCATCCCCCCGGCCGCTGGTCTCTTTTACTCTCTGCAAATCAGCGACCTAGCGGTATGCTTCCCTTGGTGTTGCAGGAGAAAGGTACCTTGAGGAAGGTAACTTGAGGAAGGTAACTTGAGAAAAGTACTTGCGCTGATAGCGGTATCAGTCTGCCTATCGCCTCTGGCGTTTGCCCTGCCTGCCGGTGAAGGCGAAAGTCTGGTGCGAGAGCACTGCTCGAGCTGCCACCGCCCCGAAATCCTGAATCGAGCCCAGGGCTATGACACGGCGAGCGAATGGCGCCAGCTGATGGCGACGATGGTGGAGTTGGATGAACCCCGAGCCGACCTCATCGCGCAATATCTAACAAAGCACTTTCAATCCAAACCGGAACTCTACCCCTCGCTCGTTGACGGGCCAGTCGAGATCGAAATCGAGGAATGGATGGTCCCCACCTTGGGTCAACGTTCCCGCGATCCGGTAGAGGCGCCCGATGGCGCAATCTGGTGGACCGGTATGTGGGCATCGCTCGTGGGTCGCCTCGACCCACTCACCGGAGCGTTCCGCGAGTACCCTCTTCCCGCATCAGCGCGGCCCCACTCTATTGTCCCGGATGACGAGGGCGCTATTTGGTATCTGGGTAACTCGAACGGCACAGTGGGTAAGCTCAATCCGCTGACTGGTGAGATTAGTGAATACGAAACCGGTCTGGCCGACCCCCATACCGGCGTGTTTCATCCCAATGGCTACTTCTATTTCACAGCGCAACACACGGGGGCTGTGGCCAGACTGGACACGGTTACGGGAAAAGTCCTCTCAGTGAACACGCGCCCGCGCCCCTATGGCATCAAGGTGGGGCCCGACGGCTACCTCTATGTGGCATTCAACGGTGAAAATGCGATTGGGCAGGTGGATCCTACAACGCTCGAGGTCAATTACTTCCCCATCCCTCATGAAGACACGCGCATCCGACGGCTGGACATCGCCAGTGACGGCACCATTTGGTACGTCAACTCCAGTCGCGGCAAGATCGGGCACCTCGATCCAAAGACCGGTAAGGTGCGCGAATGGGATTCACCCAGTGGCCCCAAATCCCACCCCTACGCCATCGCCGTGATCGACGACGTTGTCTGGTACAACGAATCAGGGCAGCGGCCAGATGCCTTGGTACGGTTCGACCCAGCCACAGAAACCTTTCAAAGCTGGGCGATTCCCTCCGGGATCGGCATCATCCGCCATGTATGGGTGACACGAAATAAAGACCTGCTGATTCACCAGAGCAGCAGCAACCGGATTGGTCGCGTCAAAGTGATTGAAGACCAGACTGAAGCGGTAACGCTCGAACAGACGGATGCAGCGGGCGGATAGGCCAGCCTACAGAGGTCTTACGTGACCGGTTAGCCGCCCCGCAAGCGCTCGCTAATAGCGGCCAATGCCGCCTCCAGCTCTTGACCATAGGCACTGCCGGACGCCGCCTGAGCGTTACTGTGTACCGCGATCACCAGCTGCGCCTTAGGGTCGATAGCGATTGTTTGCCCGAAGATACCGTAGGCACCGTAGCGCCCATCCGCATCGAGCCACCACTTATACCCATAACCCTCGTAGCCTTGAGACGGCGCGGTACTGGCGGCCATCCACCCCTCAGGCAAGATGCGGGTGCCGTCGGGTAGTACGCCATCCGCCAACGCCAACAGGCCGAGCCGCGCATAATCACGCAGCGTCGCACTGATGCAGCAACCCCCGGTCTCCCGATCCTCAGGCAATGACAGTAGCCAATTGGCGTCTGATTCCATCCCCATGGGCTGCCAGATCTTCTTGCTCAAATACGGTGCCGCATTCATGCCAATCGCCGACCGCAGCACCTCCCCCAGCAAGTTGCTCTCCGCCGTGTTGTAATTAAAGCGGGTCCCGGGAGGCGCCACCCTCGGTAACTGTGCGAGATAATCAGTGAGCGCCACGCCATTCAGCGCCGCCGCACGGGCCACGTCCGATTCGGGGTCCTCATAATCTTCGTTCCACGCAATCCCCGAGGCCATCTGCAGGATGTCTTGCACCCTCGACTCGCCATATTCCGAGCCGGCCAGCCGCGGCAGGTACTTTACAATCGGGTCCGCTACGCTATCGATATAGCCTTCGTGAATGGCTGCCCCGATCAGCAGCGAAGTGACCGACTTGGTCACCGAAAATGTCACCCAAGGCACGTCAGCACCATGATCGGCCGCGTAGTGCTCCATCAATACCTTACCGTCCTGTACCACCAGCAAGCCCATCAAGTACTCACTTTCGAGGAGATCTGCGACCGTCATGTCAGTTTCATTCGCATTGAAGGAGACGCCGCTCAGATCAACCGCTGCGCTGGGCAATGGGCTTGCTACACCGCTGCCGCGGATCACCCGTGTGGGGTACAGCACATCAAAATGAGCAAAAGCGATCCGCCGCTCCGCCTGACTCATAAACAACGGGCTGGCTTCTGCGCTGCCGCCTGATTCCAGCACCACATCCGCGCGGTACTTCGCGATGACCGACTCCAGCGTTGCCGTGTCGCTCTCCGCAAACACCCACCCCGAGCCAATCAGGGCCAATGAACCGAAGAACGAAATCAGAAAACGGGGCATGGCGGCAAAACTCTCTTATTAGCGACCCGCTGTTTTAGCAGGAAGCAGCGCTAGGCGAAAGCGGCGTGAGCCGAACAAAAAGACAACGAAGGACGCCCCACAGCTTGCAAGTCATTGAGGGCCTCAGATCGGCGATCCGGGCGGTACCTTGACCGGCGCTACCTGCAGGGGTCGATCGCTGGCCATGACGCCCTGGATCAAGCGTTCAATCAGCAGGCCATGAGCGCGCCAACCCGAATCTTTGGAGCGCACCTGTTTTTGCGCGTCCTCCGCAATTTCAGTCAACGACAGCATAGCGTCGGCACGCACCTGCCCGGCCGCGTCTTCGTTGTTCACCAGCACACCCAGATGATTAACCCAGACCAGCTGCACGCGGCGCTCAATGATGCCGCGAGCGCCGTCACTCTGCGCGGCCCAAAGGTGCACTCTTCCCGCCCGCAGCAACTCGGCAAAGTCAGGCAGCGTCTCTGAGACCATGGTTTGGTTGTTCAATCGGGCGGCGCGCCGAGGGTCCAATAGTTCGCCCACTGTCAGCTGGGCCGCAGACGCGGCAGCCGCAGCGGGGTCAAACACATAGCCTGTCTGGCGGGGGAAAAGCTCCCTGCTCACCCCGGATTGCGGCGGCCTTGGGGGGATCGACAGCATCAGTTCGCTTGGCAACATCAGTGTCTCGGGCGAGAGCGTATCCAGCATGCTCGCGAGTGCTGTTCGCTGGGCCGCAGCCGCTACGGGTTGCGAGGATCGCTGACCATCACCCCGCAGCGCGTAGGTGAAGTGATACCCCCCCAGCTTGGTGGCGGCCGCTTGAACCTGATACCGATGCATCAGGTAAGTGGGCACGAGAACGTCCTCCAGGTGCGCCATGGGCTCACCCACTTGTATCACCTGCTCCGAAAAACCCGTCAACGCGGCGGCGCGCACCGCCATGACGCGATTTAATTCGGTCACCGGGTCGCTGCCGTTGTCCCACAGACTGCCCAGCGGATGGGCAGGGCCCGCCTCTGATCGCTGGCTGCCCCGCGCATGCTCGTCCGCCACAAACTCGTAGCCCGCGGCCAGGGTATCGGCCATGATCGCTGCTCTGCCCGCATCGCTATCGGCTTCGGGTAGAAAATCCTGGTAGCCCCAAATAACGGCGCGCTTATCCCAATCGCCAATGCCTTCATCGTAGGCATCGGTGACATCGATCTCGCCGTTCGCGTCGACGGTGACCAGGGGATGGGGGTAATCCATAACAGACGCGCGATCTTGAGTACTGGCTGCAAAGTTATGCGCGAGGCCCAGGGTGTGCCCCACTTCATGGGCCGATAGCTGCCGAATGCGCGCCAGCGCAAAGGCCTTCAA
>Ga0255753_1006261_pt1 | contig 11071 bp, 14 predicted proteins | sample 041ome_10_FD_179953 | JGI IMG/M metagenome (GOLD analysis project Ga0255753, IMG submission 179953) | Coastal salt marsh microbial communities from the Groves Creek Marsh, Skidaway Island, Georgia - 041412US metaG (version 2) | ecosystem: Environmental > Aquatic > Marine > Intertidal zone > Salt...
CGGCAACCTTTTTTAATATTGCAAAAAGAATTTCTTGTTTTCTTAAAGTGCTAGCATTTTCAATGCCAAGTTCTTCAGCTTGAGCGATGAGTTGTTCAGATGATTTTAATTTTAGTTCTTGGATATTCATTTTTTTGAGATTAGTTTGAGACTTGTTAGATGATTATAATATAAGATCTTTTTGAGTTTTTTCAACCAAAGATTGGTTTAAAAATAACAACAAATACAATCAAAATTAGTAGAATGGTCGGAATTTCATTGATCCATCGAAAAAATTTAGATGAATTTTTATTAATACCCAACTTAAATTCATGTAAAATTCTACCCAAATAAAAATGATAAGTGGTTAATAATACTACAAATATTATTTTAAGTTTTAACCAGCCTAAACTCAAACTTTCAAATCCAATAATAGAAATTAATATTAATCCAAAAAACCAACTTAAAAACATAGCTGGCATCATAATGTAGTAATAAAGTTTTCTTTCCATGGTTTTAAAAATAGAGCTCATGTCAAAATTTTTTAAATTCTCTGAATGATAAACAAAAATTCTTGGCAAGTATAAAAGACCAGCCATCCAAGAAATTACAGAAATTAAATGTAAACTTTTAAATAATAAATAACTATTCATTTTATAAACATGGACATTTTTTAAAATTATTTGGACATCGAATTTTAGGTGGGTAAAGTTTATTATCAAAGTTATAATCTTTTTTATTTATAATAAGATTAGATAACGATTTTATAAAATCTTCATTAATACCAAGCGCTGGAACTCTTGTATAATTTTCGCACCCATTTTTATCAGCTAACTCTTTATACTCAATATCAAGCTCAACCAAAGTTTCTGAGTGCTCAGAGACAAATGCAATTGGTACTAGAACAATATGTTTTTTTAATTTAGAATTTTCAATAATGATATCTTCAGTTGATGGACCAATCCATTTCAAAGGACCAACTCTACTTTGATAACTTAATATCCAATCTAAATTTTTTATATTTAATTTTTTAATAATATTATTAACTGATTGTTCTACTTGCCATTGATAAGGGTCTCCGTTTTTAATATTTTTTTCAGGCAATCCATGAGCTGAAAAAATTAATTTAAAGTTTTGAAGATTTTTTATTTTTTTTAAAATTTCTCCGGTGTGCGCATTAATGAAATTACTATCTGTAGGATAACAACAAATTGTACTTGTTTTGTAATTAATTTTGTATTTATTACAAACGTCATGCCATTCCTTAATTGAGGAACCCGAAGTTGCAGCAGAGTATTGAGGATATAATGGTAATAATATTACTTCATCAGGGCTATATTCTTTGACGTCAAAAACAACTTTTGTGGCTCTTGGGTGCCAGCATCTCATTACAATAAAACACTTATATTCATGTTCAGAGTCATTTTCATTTAGGCTTTTTTCTAAATTAAAAGATTGTTCTTCAGTTAGCTTTAAAATCGGTGAAGAGCCACCAAGCTCTTCATAAATTTTTTTTGCAGTCGGAGCACGTCTATTTGCAATTAATTTAGCAAGAGGATATCTTAAAATAGATGGTAAATTTAAAATTGCCGGATCATTAAATAAATTAAATAAAAATGGTTCAACATTTTCTAATTTATCCGGACCACCTAAATTAAATAAAATTATAGCTTTTTTCATTTATAATCTTTTACAATATTAACTAAATATTCAACCATATCGGGATTTGTTTCAGGTAAAACTCCATGCCCCAAGTTAAAGATATAAGGATGATCTTTAAATATTTCCAAATACTTGGTCGCTTCTTTTTTTAAATTTTCTTTATCTGTAAGTAATATTTTAGGATCTAATCCACCTTGAATGGGTATTTTTATTAATTTTTGCATTTCATGTGGATCAACATCATAATCAATATTTACAGCGTTAGGTTTTACAATTTCACAGTAATTTTTATAGTCTTTAATTCCTCTTGGAAAACAGATAACCGGAACTTTTAGAGTTTTAACATAACTTACTAGTTCTAAAGTAGGGTTGTAAATATATTTATCATAATCATTTTTTTCTAGTAGACCTGCCCAACTATCAAATATTTGTATCAGATTAGCACCTGCATCAACTTGGTTTTTAATGTGTATTTTAGTAAATTTTATTAGAAGATCTAAAATATTTTTTACTAATAAATTATTATTAAAAAAATCTTTATCTATATTTTTTTTAGGAGATTGTTTATTTATTACATATACCAACAAGGTCCAAGGGGCGCCAACAAATCCAATTGTATTTTTTTCTTTTAACAATTGATTTCTACTCACTAAATTAATTGCATCATAAACTGGTTTTAATGTATTAAAAAATTTTTCTTCGGTAATTTTTGATGAATGATCAAAATTAAAGTTTCCCAAAATTGGGCCAAAATTTTTTTTAAACTCAACTTTTTGGTTTAAAGCATATGGTATCATTAAAATATCAGAAAAAATTATAGCAGCATCTAATTTAAATCTCCTAAGAGGCTGCAATGTAATTTCTGAAGAAAGATTTTCATTTAAACATAATTTAATAAAATCAGGATTTTTTTTTCTAATATCTCTAAATTCTGGTAAATATCTCCCTGCTTGTCTCATTATCCATATTGGAGGATTAGATGTTTTGTTAGTTAATATTGTTTGATAAATTGGAGACATAATAATAATTAAATATATAAATATTGTATTAGTGTTATGGAGTGTGAATTATGGTGATTAATTTTTAATAACATTTTATAAACAACTTATTAACATTTAAATGTTTAAAAAAGCTAATTTAATTAGGTAAATTAACACTATTTTATCTATTTATTCATTTAATAAATAACTTAATTCACATTTAAAATTTTGTTAATAAAAGCTAGATTTTACAACATTAAAAACAAAATATTTAAATTGTGTAAATAAGTAAAAATAATACAAAGTTATTAACAATTTATTAAATGATTAATACATATCAAATTTATTTAATTTCAGATTCTACAGGAGAAACTCTTGATAGAATATTTTTAGCACTTAAAGCACAATTTATCAATATAGATTACAAAGTTCACTCATATTCTTTTACTAGAACTGAAAATCAAATATTAAAAATTTTGGATGAAGCTAAAAAAAAGGATAATTCAGTTATTTTATATACAATTGTTGATAATAATTTAGCAAAATATCTTGCTAATAAAAGTGATGAAAAAAAAATTCCATGTTTTGGAATTTTGGGAAATTTAATATTAAGTTTTTCCAAACTACTTAATCAGAAAGCTTCACACCAACCAAGCGGTCAACACGCTCTCAATGATGAATATTATAAAAGGATAGAAGCAATCCAATTTACAATGAGTCATGATGATGGAAATTTAGTAAATGAAGTTGAAAAATCTGATATAATTTTACTAGGCGTAAGCAGGACAAGCAAAACCCCAACTTCAATTTATTTGGCTAACAAAGGATTTAAAACTTCAAATATTCCATTGGTAAATGAAAATTCTATCCCTGAAAAATTAAAAAAAACCCCAAATATCAATTGTGTTGTAGGCTTAACGGCAGAGCCAGAGAGACTAGTTGATATAAGGAAAAATAGATTAACTTCTTTAAAAGAAACAGAAAACACTAAATATATAGACATAGAAACCATAAGAAACGAAATTGAGAATGCTAAAAAAACATTTAAAAAATATAAATGGCCAATGATAGATGTAACAAGAAAGTCAGTTGAAGAGACTGCTGCATCAATAATAAAAATTTACGAAATTTATAATGCTAAATAAAATTATACTTGCTTCAAAAAGTGAAGTTAGAAAACAAATTTTACTTAAACATGAAATTAACTGTCAAGTTGAGCCATCAAACATTGATGAGGAACCAGTTAAACAAAGTTTAATTAAAGAAGGGGCTACGCCAGAAATAATTTCTAAAAACTTAGCAGAATTAAAAGCAAACAAAGTTAGTCTAAAAAAAAAAGACGAAATAGTTCTTGGTGCTGATAGTGTAATCGACTTAGAAGGCAAGATAATCTCAAAGCCAGAAAATAGAGAAGAGGCCCTAGAAATATTAAAAAAACTTAATGGTAAGCATCATTTTTTGATCAGCTCTGTATGTTTATCAAAAAATGGCAAAATGATATGGCATTATTCAGATAAAGCAAAGTTGACTATGAAAAATTTTGAAATTTTTGAATTGGAGGATTACTTGACCAAAGTAACTGATAAGGCTTTATATGCTTATAATGTTTATCAAATTGAAGGTGTAGGCAAAGATTTGTTTTTAAAAATAGAAGGAAATGAAAATACAATAATGGGCTTACCTGTAGAAAAAATTAAGGAATATTTAAAAAATTTATAGAATGAAAAAACATTTAATTATAGGAGATCCAATTTCCCACTCGTTATCTCCCAAATTACACAATTATTGGTTTAGCCAAAATAATATAGATGCAATTTATGAAAAATTTCAAGCAAAAGAATATGAAATTGAAAAATTTTTAAATCAAATTAAATCTAATCAAATTTGGGGAATGAATGTTACAGTTCCTTTTAAAAAAAAAGTAATCCCTTTTATTGAAAAGTTGTCCGAAACTGCAAAAGAAACCTTATCTGTTAATACAATTTTTAAAAAAGAAGATTTAATTTATGGTGATAATACTGATGTTGAAGGATTTGAATTATCTTTAAAATATGAAAATTGTGAAATAGCAAACAAAAAAGCTTTTATATTAGGTGCGGGCGGAGTTGTGCCTTCAGTAATTAAAGCTTTAAAAAATCTAAATATAAAACAAATTTTTTTATCAAATAGAACAAAAAAAAATACCGATTATATCTTAAAACAATTCCCAGAAATTATTATAGTTGAGTGGGGACAAATACCTGATTTTGATATTATAATTAATGCAACTAGTCTTGGTCTAAAAAAGAGTGATCACATTAATTTAGATTTTAAAGAATTAAAAAACTCAAAAATTTTTTATGATTTGATATATAATCCTTCGATTACTGAATTCTTGGAACAAGCAAAACAATCGGGACATAAAATTATAAATGGTAAAATGATGTTATTATTTCAGGCGCAAAAAGCTTTTGAAATTTGGCATGGTTTTTTACCTAAAATCGATAATAATTTACTAGAATTTTTAAATAATGATTAGATTTGCTTTGGTTGGAGACATTGGTAGTGGTAAATCATTTATATCAAATTTATTTAATTACCCAGTATTTAATGCAGATCTTGAGGTTGCTGATATCTACAAAAAGAATAAAAGTTGTTTTTTTAAAATAAAAAAATTGATACCAAATCATTTTTCTAGTTTTCCTATTAAAAAAAATGAACTAATTCAATCTATTATAGCTGATAAAAATAATTTAAAAAAAATCTCTAGTGTAGTTCACCCAATTGTTCGAAAAAAATTGAACATCTTTCTTAAAAAAAATAAAAATAAAAAAATAGTAGTCTTAGATATACCACTTTATTTTGAAAATAAGCTAAACAAGAAAAACGATATTGTTATTTATATAGATGCAAAAAAAAAAAATATATTAAAACAATTAAAAAAAAGAAAAAACTTCAATCAATCTCTAATTAATCAGTTTAAATCTTTACAATACCCATTAAGGTATAAAAAAAAAAAATCAGATTTTATAATTAAAAATAATTATAAAATTAAAAGTGCAAAAAATAATGTAAAAAAAATTTTAAAGAAAGTTAAATAAGTGAAAGAAGTAGTTTTAGATACAGAAACAACTGGGATTTCAGTCAGAGATGGGCACAGAATAGTTGAAATTGGTTGTATTGAGTTGGAAAATTTAGTTCCTACAAAAAAGACATTTCATTGTTATTTAAACCCCGAAACAAAAGTTTCAGAAAAAGCATTAGAGGTTCATGGTTACACAGATGATTTTTTATCTAAACAAATTAAATTTAAAGAAATAGTAGATGATTTTTTATCATTTGTAGAAGGAAAAAGACTAATAATTCATAATTCAGAATTTGATTTATCTCATTTAAATAATGAACTTAATTTAATAGGAAAAAAAAAAATTGACAATGAAGTAATCGATACTCTTGCGCTTGCAAGAGACAAGTTTCCTGGTTCACCTATAAGTTTAGATGCTTTATGTAAGCGATATAGAATTGATAATACAAAAAGAACCAAGCATACAGCCTTGATTGATTGTGATTTATTAGCAAAGGTTTACATAAATTTGATTGATCAAAAAGAGCCTAAGTTAAATTTTGATGTTTTGGATAAACAAGAAAATAATAATAATAAAATTACTTATTATAAAAAAATTATTAAACCTACAGACGAAGAATTGAGCAAACATGGAGACTATTTAAAAATTAATTTAAAAAAAAATTTTTTTTAACCAAAACGTTGATTGTAAAGTTCTTCAAAATTTACTTTTTTTTCAAATTTAACTTCTGGATACCCTGAATTATGTAATAAATCTAAAAGTGCTTTTTGTAACTTCGGATAAATATCTATCTGAACATCGCACAAAATTATTTTTTGTAATTCTTTTTTCTCTTTTATTTCGTCTCCTAGTTTAATTATTGTAATATAGACTATTTCAAAATATGCCTTTTTTGCACTTTCACTTTTATCTTCAAATTTTGCAATGGTATTTATCTCAACCATTTTATTTTTTAATGCTTTGGAGCTGATATCAATATTAAGCTCGTACTTAGAGATATATTCTTTTACAAATAAATAGGTTTCTATATTGGAAGTTTCACTGGACATATCTTTTATATAGTTTCCTAAAATTTTATATTTTTTTGTCATCATCTTTTTCTATATCTTCAAATTCTCCTTCTATAAAATCTTTTCTTATTGGACTATCCATTTTTTGTGAAAAAAAATATAAAAGTAATCTTCTTGAAAATGGAAATATTAAAAGAAATCCAAAAAGATCTGTTGCAAATCCAGGTATTATTAAAAGTAAAGCCGCAAACGCGATTGCTGCGCTAGAAATTATTTCATATGCGGGTATTTCATTTCTTAACAATTGACTAAAACCCGACCTCAAAGTGTTTAAGCCTTCATATTTTGCATAAAATACTCCTACAATTGCGGTAACAAATATTAATGAAATAGTTGTTAAGGCTCCAATTTGCGATCCAATTTTTATAAAAAGATAAATTTCAATTATTGGTAAAAAAACAATTAATAACAAAAATAATTTCATCTTTTATGTCTAAATTGCCCATTGAAATTAATCAACTTAGTAATTACAATCAACTCATGAATTACAGTTTTGAATATATTGACATAATCTTATTGGCTATGATTGCTGGTTTTATTTTTTTGAGATTAAGAGGAATTTTGGGAAAAAGAACCGGTTTTGAAGGGAAAGTCACGGCTGGATTTGATGAAATAGTTAAAAATGCAAATATAGAAAAAACCAATAAATCCAAAGAGATTTTCGATGATGCTGCTCAATCAGAGTTTTTAAAAGGGGCAAAAATTGCATATGAGACTATAATTAAAGATTTTAGCGACAATGATAACAAAATAATAGCTAGCAAAAATTTGTTAGACAAAAAGATCTTGGATCAATTTAATGAAGCTCTTTCCCAAAGAGTTAAAAATCAACATGTTGCAGAAATTACCTTTATCGGTATTCAGTCAGCAACCATTAAAGAGCATAAAAAAATTGATAAACTTTTACATGTGACAGTAGATTTTGTTGCTGAAGTCATTACCTGCATAAGAGATAAAGATAAAAAAATTATTTCTGGAGATGCTGAGAAGGTTAAAAAAATCTATGATACTTGGGTTTTTTCAAGAAATATAAATTCTAACAATCCAAATTGGCAATTAGTAAATATATTAACTTAGTTGAACGATAAAATTTCAGAAAAAGATAAACAGGACTGGGATAATTTCATCTCCAAAAAAGAAAAGTTACCAAATAAAGATAACAATTCAAAAAAAGTTAAAAATCAAAAAGTAAGGTCTTTAGACCTACATGGTTATACTTTGGATCAGGCTAATAACAAAATAAAAGATTTTATAATTGAAAATTATAAACTAGGAGTTAATAAATTAATTATTGTAACTGGCAAAGGTTTGCATTCTAAAAATGAAAGTAACCCTTATGTTTCAAAAGATTTAAGCATTTTAAAATATTCTGTGCCAGAGTATATAAAAAACAACAAAAATCTAATGCAACATATTAATCAAATTTGTGAAGCTAAAATCGAAGATGGTGGGTCTGGTGCTTTCTATATATATTTAAAAAATCAAAAAGGTTATTCTTCAACTTAAAATCATGATTATTTGGTTAGCTTCTTACCCCAAAAGTGGAAATACATTATTAAGATCGTTATTAGCAACCTACTTTTATTCTCCTGATGGAAATTTTAATTTTGATTATCTCTATAAAATTAAGCAATTTCCACTTTTAGAACATTTTACTAACTTACAAGTAAATACATCTAATGATAAAGATGTATTTAATAATTTTATTAAAGCTCAAGATAAAATAAATTTTGAAGATAAAAATATAAAATTTTTTAAAACTCACAGTAGTTTAGTTAAGGTTGGTGATTGTAATTTTACTGATTTAAAAAATACTCTGGGAGCAATATATGTAGTTAGAGACCCAAGGAATGTTGTAACATCTTTCGCACATCATTATAGCTTAAGTATTAATGATGCTGTATCGGTAATGGTAGATAAAACTAGAATATTAGATAAAACCCCAACTACACCAAAAACTTTTTTAGGGTCGTGGAATATTCATTATAACACATGGAAACAACTAGAAATTAATAAAAAATTGTTATTAATTAAATATGAAGATTTAATTAAGAATAAAAAAACTATATTAATAAGAATATTTAAATTTTTAAACACTCTAGGAAATAATGAATTTAAAATAGATATGATAAAGTTAAATAAAGTTATCAAATCTACCGAATTTCAAAAGATGAAAAAACTTGAAGAAAAACATTCCTTTCAAGAAAGCATGACAGATAAAAAAACTGGAAAAAAAATTCCATTTTTTAATTTAGGAGAAAAAAATGATTGGAGAAAAATATTGGATATTAAAATTAGAAAACAAATCGAAACTTCTTTTGAAAAGGAAATGAAAGAATTAAACTATTTGTAATTATAATTTTTTTTAAAGTATAAATTTTGATAAATCTGAGTTTTTAGCAAGATCTTTTAAATTTTTATTAATATAATCTTTATTGATTATAATTTTTTCGCCCGACCTATCCGTTGCTGTAAAACTAATATCGTCTAAAATTTTCTCAATTATTGTATGTAGTCTTCTTGCGCCAATATTTTCAACGGTAGCATTTACTTCTGACGCAACATTAGCAATAGTCTCAATGCCGTCCTCTGAAAATTCAAGATCAACATTTTCAGTTTTTAACAGAGCCACGTATTGTTTAATTAAACTAAAGTCAGGTTCTTTTAAAATTCTTTTAAAATCATCACTTGTTAAAGCCTCCAACTCAACTCTAATTGGTAATCTTCCTTGAAGCTCTGGTAATAAATCAGACGGTTTTGCAAGTTGAAACGCACCTGAGGCAATAAAAAGTATATGATCTGTTTTAATAGGACCATATTTAGTGTTTACAGTGGTTCCTTCAATTAAAGGTAATAAATCTCTTTGAACACCTTCACGTGAGACGTCTCCACCAACTCGGTCAGTTCTTGCTGAAATTTTATCAATTTCATCTAAAAATACGATACCATTATTTTCTGTTGATGATTTTGCTGCTTTAATAATTTTATCTTGTTCAATTAATTTATCTGACTCTTCATTAATTAAAATATCATGAGATTCTTTAACACTCATTTTTTTCTTTTTTTCTTTATTACCCATTGATTTACCCAGCATATCACCAATATTAATCATGCCAATATTGGCTCCGGGCATCCCAGGGATTTCAAAAGAAGCTCCACTATTTCCACTTTCACTTACAGAAATTTCAATTTCATTATCATCTAAGTCACCATTTCGAAGTCTTTTTCTAAAACTTTCTCTTGTCGCTAAACTTGCTTTCATTCCAACTAGGGCATCTAGAACTTTTTCTTCTGCAAGTTTTTGTGCTTTTGCATAGACTTCTTTTCTCTTCTTAACTTTCTCCATTGAAATAGCAATCTCAACCAAATCTCTTATAATTTGTTCAACGTCTCTCCCAACATATCCAACTTCTGTAAATCTTGTTGCCTCAACTTTTACAAATGGTGCCTCTGCCAACTTAGATAATCTTCGAGATATTTCTGTCTTTCCAACTCCTGTTGGCCCAATCATTAAAATATTTTTGGGTAAAACTTCATTTTTCATTTCACCTTTCAAGGCTTGTCTTCTCCATCTATTTCTTAATGCTATGGCTACAGCCCTTTTAGCTTGATTTTGTCCCACCACAAATCTATCTAATTCAGATACAATTTCTCTTGGAGATAAAGAACTGACTAAATAATTTTCTTCAGTTTTTTTATCTTTGGGTATTAAAGGTGTAACGTTTAAATTTTCCATTATATTTTTTCTATTCTCACATTATTATTTGTAAAAACACAAATTTCCGAAGCAATTTTAATCGCTTTTCTAGCTATTTCCTCTGCATTTAAATCTGTTTCCATTAGAACTTTGCCAGCGGCTAAAGCATAATTCCCACCCGAACCAATACCGATTACATCCCCCTCAGGTTCTAACACATCACCTGTACCAGAAATGATATAGCTATTGTTTTTATCACCAATAGCCATCAATGCCTCAAGTCTTCTTAAGTACTTGTCGGTTCGCCAATCTTTAGCTAGCTCTACTGCTGCTCTAGATAAATTACCTGCATGTTTTTCGATTTTTGCTTCAAGCCTCTCAAATAGAGTTAAAGCATCTGCAGTTGATCCAGCAAAACCTGCGACCACATCTCTTTTTTCAATTTTTCTAACTTTTGAAGCTGTACTTTTAACTACAGTATTGCCCATACTTACTTGACCATCACCAGCTACTACAACTTCATTATTTTTTCTTACCAATACAATTGTTGTCATAATTTATAAATGGCTATTAATTTTTATTCTTCAAGTAGTAATTACTAATATTGATATCATTGAA
>Ga0255753_1006262_pt1 | contig 11071 bp, 10 predicted proteins | sample 041ome_10_FD_179953 | JGI IMG/M metagenome (GOLD analysis project Ga0255753, IMG submission 179953) | Coastal salt marsh microbial communities from the Groves Creek Marsh, Skidaway Island, Georgia - 041412US metaG (version 2) | ecosystem: Environmental > Aquatic > Marine > Intertidal zone > Salt...
GAACAATATCTTCTGCGGCGTCAATCAACTTATACAAATCGCAACCGTGATTCCATCCAAGACGATCCGCTGCGGCAACGAAAACTTCTAACGGTGCATTACCCGCTCCAGCGCCCATACCAGCCAAACTCGCATCGATACGATCGCAGCCCTCCTCCACCGCCACGATCGAATTAGCCACTCCAAGACTGAGGTTATGGTGCGCATGCATCCCCGTTTGTGTCTCAGGTTTTAGAGTGTCTTTAATCGCCTTGAAGCGATCACGGACGTCGTTCATATTTAGTGCTCCCCCTGAATCAACCACGTACACACAAACTGCGCCGTAACTTTCCATCAATTTTGCTTGTTTCGCGAGACCAGAGGGGCTGTTCATGTGACTCATCATCAAAAATCCAACAGGCTCCATGCCGATCTCTCTTGCATATTCAAGATGCTGCTTTGAAATATCAGCCTCTGTGCAATGAGTTGCCACACGGACAACTCTCGCTCCAGCATCATAAGCTGCCTTTAAGTCGTGAATTGTTCCTATCCCCGGTATCAGTAATGTCGCGACTTTAGCGATAGACAATTCTTCCGCAACCGCTGCAATCCACTCTACATCTGTATGCCGCCCAAACCCGTAGTTAAATGATGATCCTTGTAATCCGTCGCCATGTGCAACTTCTATTGAATCAACATTCGCCTCATCTAAGGCCCTCGCGATACTTTTAACATGGTCAATACCGTATTGATGGCGAATCGCGTGTGATCCATCGCGCAAAGTCACATCTGAAATATATATTTTTTTATTCATTTTTCAACTCCATTCCTCAGACTGCAACCGTGGACATCTGTTCGAGCGCTCGCTCGGCAAGCTTCTCACCTGTGGCAAGCGCCGCAGACGTCATGATGTCCAAATTTCCCGCGTAAGAAGGCAGATAATGAGCAGCACCCTCTACTTGGAGAAAAACGGTTGTTTTGATACCACTCAATTCACCAACACCAGAAATTCGGCAAGGACGATCAGGACCAAACTCCTCGAACTGGACTCGCTGCTTCAAACGATAGCCGGGAACGTAAGCTTGGACTTTGGCAACCATATCCTCAATCGCTCGTTCTATTTTTATTGAGTTAGCCTTTGCGGACAAAACATACACCGTGTCTCTCATTAACATCGGGGGCTCCGCCGGATTCAAAATAATTATTGCCTTACCCTTCTTGGCCCCTCCAATAACCTCAATACCCTTCGAAGTGGTTTCCGTAAACTCATCAATATTGGCTCGAGTACCGGGCCCAGCCGAGCGACTAGAGATAGATGCAATAATTTCGGCATAGTGCACTTCAGCTACACCCGACACTGCTGCCACTATGGGTATAGTGGCTTGCCCACCGCACGTCACCATGTTCACATTAGGCGCATCTAGGTGTTGCTCTAGATTTACAACGGGTACGCAATAAGGACCAATTGCTGCGGGCGTTAAATCAACCATCTTCACGTCAGGCTTAATTGAACGAATCACGCGATCATTTTCTATATGCGCACCCGCCGAAGTCGCATCAAAAACGACCTCAATATCTGACATAACAGGATCTTTAGTCAGTCCGACGACCCCTTCAGAGGTAGTAAAAACGCCATTCTTCTTTGCCCGTTCCAAACCATCAGATTGCGCATCAATACCGACTAAGGCACTCATTTCGAGAAATTGCCCCTGCCTCAAGATTTTCATCATTAAATCTGTGCCAATATTTCCAGAGCCAATGATTGCGGCTTTGACCTTTTTTGTCATCTTTATTCCCCGTCGTTAATCTCGATGAACGATACCTTGGGCTAGTGAACCGATAGCCCTTTCAATTCGAATTTATGCAAAGACCTACATTTTCAGCCATTATAATCACCTAAGATAATTCTCGTAGGCGAACCAAAATATAAGAAATAAAAAGAAAAAATGCACTATTCTTTAACTAACTCAAACTAAGGTTATCATCATGAATCAGCTGGATCTGAACAATAGGACAGCAATTGTTACGGGGGGGGCTTCAGGTATTGGCGAGGCAACAGTGCGCAGAATGATCAGCTCGGGTGCAAATGTGGTCATTTGGGATGTACAAACTGATAAATTTAAGAAATTCGAAAAAGAATCACAGTGTATTCAAGTGGACATGGCAAGCGAAGAAGCTGTTTACCAAGCTCTGGAACTTACACTTAAAAGTCATTCTAAAATTGATATTCTCGTAAATTCAGCTGGCATCAATGGGGTCAATGAGCCGTTAAAAGATTATCCGACAGAAATATGGAAACAAGTCATAGATGTCAACCTGATTGGCGTGTTTTTAGCGTGTCGTGCAGTCGTACCGCACATGTTGCATAACTCATATGGTCGAATCGTAAATCTATCCTCAGTTGCCGGCAAAGAGGGAAACCCAACTGCATCAGCTTATTCTGCTGCGAAAGCAGGCGTCATTGCGCTGACAAGATCACTCGGTAAAGAATTAGCAACGACTGGCGTATTGGTTAATGCCGTCACGCCTACAACGGTCGATACACCGATTCTCGAACAAGTCTCACAGAGCCATATCGACTACATGAAATCGAAAATACCCATGGGTCGCTTGGGCACAGCAGAGGAACTCGCATCATTAATTGCGTGGCTTTGCACTGAGGATTGCTCTTTTAGCACCGCCGCGGTATTTGATGCCTCTGGTGGGCGAACAACTTACTAACGGCTTTAGAACTTTAAGGACACAATCTATGAAAATGAAAGCAGCGGTCATCCGCCAAATGGGCGCCGACCAACCTTATGCGGAATCAAAACCCATGAGGATCGAAGAAGTAGAAATAGCAGCCCCCCAAGAGCGAGAGCTACTCATACAGATCAAGGCCGCAAGCCTCTGTCACTCCGACCTATCTAGTGTAAACGGCAACAGACCAAGACCCATGCCCATGATTTTAGGTCATGAAGCAGCGGGCATCGTGGTTGAATGTGGGCCAGGAGTTACGGACATCGAAGTCGGCGATCACGTCGCATTGATCTTCGCGCCGAGTTGCGGTGAATGCATCTCGTGCAAAGAGGGCCATCCTGGCAGATGCGAACCAGGACAAAAGTCCAACGGCGACGGAACACTGCTTGGTGGAGGAATACGTCTAAGTCAAAACGGTCAACCGGTCTACCATCATGTTGGCGTGTCTGCGTTCGCTGAGTTCTGCGTGGTTAATCGAGGGTCCCTTGTAAAGATCGATAAAAGTTTGCCATTTGATGAAGCAGCTTTATTCGGATGTGCGGTTCTCACTGGAGTTGGTGCAGCACTAAATACGGCCGGCGTATTTCCGGGCTCCTCGGTTGCCGTGGTTGGTCTGGGAGGCGTGGGTCTCAACGCACTACTCGGTGCAAAAGTTGCTGGCGCTGAACAAATCATTGCTTTGGATGTTCATGACGACAAACTGGAAATAGCGAGAAGATTGGGCGCTACCGCTACAGTCAACGCAAAAGACGATGACGCGATTGAAAAAGTTAAGGAATTAACCAATGGCGGCGTAAACTTTGGCTTTGAGATGGCTGGTTCGGTACAGGCTATGGAATTAGCATACCGCATCACCAGGCGAGGCGGGACTACTGTTACCGCAGGACTTCCTCACCCTGAAGCCCGCTGGGAACTTCAGCACGTCAATCTAACCGCAGAAGAACGCACCGTAAAAGGCAGCTATGTGGGTTCGTGCGTGCCTTCGAGAGATGTACCTCGTTACATCAACTTATACAAAAGTGGCATGCTACCAGTTGATCAATTGATGAGTGATCATTTAAAACTGGAGGATATCAATGAAGGATTTGACCGGCTGCAATCGGGTCACACCGTCAGACAGATCATCATGATGTAATGCGGCAACAATTAGCAGCCCGAACACGTTAATGCAAAACTGTTATGCCTATGAAGGGCTAAAAAAACTTGCAACTTCACTTCTAAACGGTTCGGGAATGGATGGGGCTAAGTCCACAGTAATTGCTGACGTGCTGCTTGAAGGGGATCTACTTGGTCACGACACGCATGGGTTGCAACTTCTCGCCCCTTACTTATCGGATATAAAATCAGGGGCTATGGCAGTTACAGGAGAACCTGATGTGATCAACGACCTTCCTGCTGCGATTGCTTGGGATGGGAAACGACTCCCAGGAACTTGGCTCACTTCCAAAGCAATGGATCTTGCAGTTAATCGAGCAGAAACCTACGGCACTTGCACGGTTACAATCGCGGGTGGACACCATATTGCCTGTTTGGCAGCCTATCTTTTAAAAGCTACCGAAAACAACATGGTGGCAATTATTATGTCTTCCGCCCCTGAAAATAAATCGGTTGCACCTTTTGGTGGGATCACTGGAGCACTCACTCCCAATCCAATTGCTGTCGGATGGCCAACCGATGATGAACCCATATTGATCGATGTTTCTACGTCCATCACCACCAACGGCATGGTCGGCCGAACGACACAAACTCAAAAGAAACTGAACGGTCCTTGGCTTATCGACTACAAGGGCAGGCCCACCAATGACCCTAGCGTTATCACATCAGATAAAAAAGGAGCGTTATTACCAATAGGCGGTTTGGAATACGGGCACAAGGGCTTCGCTCTAGGATTGATGGTTGAGGCGCTAACTCAAGGCCTGTCAGGGCACGGCCGGGCAGACAACGTTAGCAAATGGACTGGGGAAGTTTTCCTACAGGTCTTAAATCCAGCTCTATTCGGAGGCATTACTCAATTTACAAGACAATCCAGCTGGATCAAAGAAGCCTGTTTGAAGTCAACGCCGATTGACCCCAAAAATCCCGTCCGTATGCCTGGCCAAGAAGGCCTCAAGAAACGACAACACCAACTGAAACATGGGATAACGCTTCATCCTTCGATTATGCCCGCTCTTAGTCAATGGGCATCAAGTATTGGGGTGGCTCTACCATCGCCGATAAATTGATGAGCAGTAAACATGAAAGATTCTGAATAATCATAAATGGGAGTGAGTCTTATGGAGAAAAAAACGCTGACAGATAGACTGTCACAATTACATGCATCAGCCGTGCATGACGTTCTCTGCCAGATCGGATGCGACGACTTCGTCCTACCGAATACCATCAAGCCTATTGAATCAAGCCAAAAATTAGCGGGTAAGATCTTTACCATCGAAGGAGAAATCACGACTAGCCATACTCCGCACGACACCCTCATTGAATGGACGTCCCTCCTCTCGAGCATTCCTCAAGATTATGTAGGGGTGTGCCAACCGAATACCACCGAGGTGGCCCTAATGGGCGAGCTCTCAGCGGAAACGTTACAAAAACGGGGCGTCATCGGTTATTTAGTAGATGGTGGTTGTCGTGACGTCTCAATTATCAAAGAGCTGAATTTCTCCGTATTTTGTTCATTCAATACTCCGAAGGATGTTGTGGGTCGATGGATACCAACAAAACTAGGAGCTCCTATAATCATCGGTAATTGTACGATCCGGAAAGACGACTATCTTCTCGCGGACTTAGACGGAGCCGTAGTCATCCCTCATGAGCGCGCTGAAGAGACAATCACCCAAGCAGAATTAGTAATGAATACGGAAAATGCCGTGAGGAAAGCAATTATGGCTGGAATGGACCCTAAAGAAGCCTATTTAAAATTTGGAAAGTTTTAACCAGATTTAACGCTAAATCTTCATGTCATCGTGAATAAAATCAATGAATCCACCAAAATGGTTCGCTGATTTGGTGGACATTATCGCAATTCGTGAATGCTCCATATTGTTTATAATTGATAAAAATCAATGGATTGCAGATATCCCACAAATCTTGTCTGACAAAACTAGTTAGAAAATTTCACAATGCGAACATACGATTCGCTGCCCGTAGCCATCGAGGCTTATTTTGACTCAGCTCGAAGACTCAAATAACGAGCAAATGCTCTTGACCAAGACGCCTAGTGGTATAAAATAAAGTTATGGATAGGGATGCATTCTGAATACAAAAAAGATTCGTCGCCATCCAAAGCGCTTTAATTTGCAATCCAAATTAAGGTCTATGTATTAATAATTCTTCGGGAGGAGATTTAATGAAACTCAAAACGTCACTCGGGCGTTTCGGGGTAGCATTAGCTGGCGCAACGCTAGCTTTTTCAGCAATAGCTGGAACTGTTACTACGGATCGTCTTGTAAACAGTGAAAAAGAACCTGAAAACTGGCTGAACCACCACGGGAACTTGGAGGCTCACCGCTACTCAGGTCTTGCACACATAAACAAAGACAATGTTCAGGATCTTAAAGTCGCATTTACTTACGCGATGGGTGGAACACAAGGCGGCGGAAAAGAAGTTATTGCTTTTCCATTTGCGGGCTTGGAAGGCACACCAATTGCTGAAGACGGATTCTTATATCTCACCACCGGCTGGGGTGTTGTAACTAAGCTTGATACAAACGGCGGAAGCCCTCGTGTCGTGTGGATTTATGACCCAGCTCCAGATAGAGACTACGCTACCACTGTTGCATGCTGCGGTATTAACAACCGAGGTGTTGCTCTAGCGGATGACTATGTCATTTCTCCGGTTATTGATGGTCGAATCCTAGCGCTTAACAAAATCGACGGTACGCTTGTCTGGGAAGCTCAAGTAGCTGATCCAGGTAACGGTGAGACCATCACAGGCGCACCACTAATTGCTGGTGATAAAGTTGTTACCGGTATGGCCGGCGCTGAATTTGGTGTTCGTGGATACTTAGAAGCTATGGATATCAAGACTGGTGAGCAAGTATGGAGAACTTATACCATCCCTGCACCGGGTGAGCCAGGCTCAGAGACTTGGAAAGATGATTACGGCGCTTGGAAAACAGGTGGCGGTACAACTTGGGTTACAGGTTCATGGGATCCAGAACTAAACATCATTGTTTGGGGTACAGCAAATCCAGGTCCTGACTGGGATTCAGCATATCGTCCAGGCGATAACCTTTGGACAGACAGTACTATTGCTGTGGATGCGGACAGTGGAGAAATTGTTTGGGGTTTCCAGCACACACCAAACGATCCTTATGATTTCGACTCTATCAACGAAAACACTTTTGTTGACACGAACATCGAAGGTAAATTCCAGCGCGCCACTTTGCACGCAAACAGAAATGGCTATGCGTATGCACTTGACCGCGTAACAGGTAAATGTTTGTGGGCAACTCAATTCGTTGAGGAGCTAAACTGGAGTGGTGGTCTTGATGAAAACTGCAGACCTAACACTTATGATCCCAACAAAGACGTTCAAACGTACGTTCCTGGAACTGCTGCTATGCGTGGTACTGCCACCGAAGGCCGTGGAACCATCGAAGGTACTTTGAAACCTGGACATATGGGTGGAAAAAACTGGCCACCAACAGCGTACAGCCCTCAAACTAACTACTACTACATTCCAACAATTGATGGATGTAATAAGGCGTTTACTGAGGTAACTATTCCTGGACAACATAAGCCACGGCAGTTGTTCCTCGGAGGTGCACCTTACTCAACATATGAAGATCCAGATTGCGGACGTATTTGGGGAAGCATCACTGCGATTGACGTACAAACCGGTAAAGTCGTAGCGAAGCATTCAACAAAGTATCCTCAGTTAGGCGGGCTACTAACCACCGCTGGTGGACTCGTATTCTCCGGTTATGCTGAAGGTGCAGTAGTTGCGCACGATGCGGTAACCTTAGAAGAGCTATGGAGATTCGAGACCGGATCCGCAATTAATGCGCCGCCAATGACCTACATGGCTGGTGGTAAGCAGTACATTGCGATTGAGGTTGGACTAGGTGGTGCTTGGCCTCAGTGGTTCGTTAGCGCTACACCTGAACTTAAAGCTCAGGTCCCTAGTAATGTCCTTTATGTCTTCGAGCTACCAAATTAATTTAAATCGGTAGTTACGGAAGATAGAGGTAAATAGTACGAACTTACGGGACCTTCACGGTCCCGTAAGTTTTTAAATCTGGGATTCGTCCCAAAGATATTGAAACAACGAGATATTAGGCTTTTTAATGATGATGAAAATATTGCTTAAGCGAACGATAACAGGGCTAATTGGTTCTTTTATTGCGTTCAGTTTAGTGCTCACACTAGACATAACCACCGACGTTACAAAAACCGCTCAGGCCGAACGACCTAAGATCAAGAAAAGAGGGCCTGGAGGACGACAACTATTTGACCGCTACTGTATTACCTGCCACAAATATATGGGGCAAGGAGGACATAGCGAGGGCGGATGGGGTAAAAATTTAAGGAAGACACCGTTGCCGCGTGAAATGTTAATGGCCACAATCAAGTATGGACGCACTGCATTAGGAATGCCTGCGTTTGAAGGGGACTTCAGCGACGAGAACTTATACGTAATGACAGACTTCATCTTAAATGAACTGAGATGTAAAGAGCCAATCGAGGATAGCGTCGAATGGAAAATCGGTTGCCAAGAGCACCAGTAGATATTGTCACTAGACTTATATTAGTCTCATAAAAAAGGCAGCTCGAAGAGCTGCCTTTTTTTCTGTTTCAGTTGATTTACTGAGTATGACCGGGCGCCAACCGATTAATTAGCACCGGCAGATAATCCAGATCACGCTGATCTCGATCTTCTTTTAACCAAGCTAAGGCCTGGTCTCGATCAATATGATTTCCCCAGCTAAGTTGAAGATGAATCATCTTAAGTAAACGTCCACCATTCCTCTCCTCCATATCCACGAGCTGCCGGCCCATCATTAATGCCTGGGTAAAATCAGCAAGACCTTGCTCTTTAACCTGCGCATAAGCTAGGTCATAGGAATCACGAGCAACGACATATATAGCAAGCACATCACCCTGAGCTGCCCGACACTCCATCCATCGTTCGTCTTTGGGACATTCGGAAATTTCCTCTGCGAGCGCTGTACCACCAAAAACAGTACTAATACAAAATATTGCCGAAGCTAAAAAGGATGACACTTTTAAAAAACCAATATCTCTCATTGTTTATCCTCAATTTAATCCCGGCGCATCCTTAAAATATTTTGCTACCGGCACCGTATCAAAATAGAAATCTAAATTCTTGACCTTGCCACTCATCCCAAGTTCAAAAATAGCCACTCCGTTAATCTTAATCTTATCACCCGAGGATTTGTGAGTCGCAGACCACTCGTACTCCATAGCTCCGATAAGGTCTTGAACGGTGACTCGCTTGGTTGTCCACTTCGCCTTGAAAGTTTCAAACTCCCACTTATAGTAAGCCTCTATGGCTGAAGCACCTTCAATTAAAGAACCCGGCATAGAGCGACGTGATTTCGACTCAAAATATTGGTTCCACTTGTCAGCATTTCCATTACGCATACCCATGTTATAGGCCTGAGGAGCCAACTTCATAAGACTGGCCGCTTGCATTGCAACGGAACCGGCAGCATCTGCAGTTCGCAAAGATAAGATATTAAACAACCCGACCAAGCACAGGCTAATAGTTAGAAATTTTAAGGAGAAAAATCTATAAGACATAATGGTTTAGATCTCTTTTAATAGAATTAAAAAAAAATGTGTAAGTACAATACGTACGTTGATAGTATACACTGCACGGTGCTTGATATCCTCTAGAATCAAGCTGAGCCGGCTTCAAAAAGAGCAGGAACATCAGAGGGAACATTTTGATCTTACTTTTTAATAAACCGTTCGGTGTTCTTTCCCAATTTACCGATGAAAGTAATCGAGCAACACTTTCGGACTATATCGACATCAAGAAAGTATACCCCGCTGGTCGTCTTGATTTAGACAGTGAGGGCCTACTTATTCTTACCGATGATGGCCAATTGCAACGACGATTGTCTGATCCTAAATTTGAGAAAAAGAAGACCTATTGGGCTCAGGTTGAAGGCGAACCAAACGATATGGCTATTGCACAACTTAAGCAAGGCGTAACAATTGCGAGGCGCATGACACGTCCGGCCACCGCAAGACGCATCAGTGAACCGAAAATATGGGAAAGAAATCCACCGATTCGATATCGCAAGGCCATTCCAACTGCCTGGATAGAATTAGGGCTCACTGAAGGCCGGAATCGACAAGTACGTAAAATGACTGCAGCTGTTGGTCATCCCACTTTACGACTCGTGCGTCGCTCTATTGGTGAACTCTCTATCGATGGGCTATCGCCTGGCGAGTGGCGAATTATCGAAAACCATTCGAGATATGACCTGTAATACTTTAAACTACCGCTTATTCGCCCAATTATGTATCCAGACCAATGAACGCGCCACAAAGCATATTCCAATATAAAAAATATTGGGCCAAACGATTTGGTAGCGCCCCATTCCTGCCCATGTCGAAAGACGAAATGGATGCATTGGGGTGGGATCAATGCGACATCATTCTCGTGACAGGTGACGCTTACGTCGATCACCCCAGCTTTGGAATGGCAATTGTTGGACGACTTTTAGAAAATCAAGGATTCAGAGTTGGAATCATTGCGCAACCAGACTGGCATAGTCTGGATGCGTTTAAGGTTCTCGGAGAGCCGAAATTATTTTTCGGCGTTACTGCAGGCAACATGGATTCAATGGTAAATCGGTACACTTCCGATAAGAAAATTCGGACCGATGACGCGTACACTCCAAATGCAGCTCCAGGCAAAAGGCCGGATCGAAGCGTCATCGTCTACAGCCAGAAAGTCAGACAAGCTTACAAAAAAGTCCCTATCATTTTAGGGGGGATCGAAGCAAGTCTAAGGCGTATCGCCCACTATGATTACTGGTCAGAAAAGGTTCGACGCTCTGTTTTAATGGATGCGAAGGCGGATATCCTGCTATTTGGAAATGCCGAACGAGCACTTGTTGATGTGGCGCACCGCATTGCCTCTGGCACACCGGTCAAAGAAGTCACTGACGTCAGAGGTACTGTTTACATCGTTGATGCGATCGGACCAGAATGGGTTGAACAAGACTCTACGACTCTGGATAAACCTGGCAAACTTTCTCCACCGGTAGATCCTTACCAAATGGTGACGCCAAACACATCGAAACAAAATGACGACAAACCTGCCGTTATTCAAACAAAAAATATTTCTCGAGAAAAAGTGGTTGTTCGATTGCCTTCGTAT
>Ga0255753_1006272_pt1 | contig 11062 bp, 10 predicted proteins | sample 041ome_10_FD_179953 | JGI IMG/M metagenome (GOLD analysis project Ga0255753, IMG submission 179953) | Coastal salt marsh microbial communities from the Groves Creek Marsh, Skidaway Island, Georgia - 041412US metaG (version 2) | ecosystem: Environmental > Aquatic > Marine > Intertidal zone > Salt...
ACGAAGTCTTTTTCAATAAGATCCTCAGTAACCAGAGTGGTGCCAATTTGAATCATTGTTTTCTTTTAAGGCCGAATAATTGTTGTGATATAAAACCTTCTGGCATCTCCTCATCCCCAATGTAACCGATTTCTAGGTTTCCGTTCTCGTTAGGGACATAAGCTGTTCTAAATAGGTAATCCCATATAGATAAGCTAATTCCAAAATTTACTCCGTATGAATGATTCTGTGGTAAAGCCTTTGCATGGTGATGCAAGTGCATCACTGGGTTATTGAAAACGAACCGAAGCCATCCATAGTCTAGTTTGATGTTTGCATGATTTAAGTGACCAATCAGTATGGCAATAAAATGAATGAGGTAGGCCTGCTCGGGCTCAAATCCTCCTAAAAGTAAAACGGCTAAGGTTTTCAGGGGTTTATAAAGGATGTTCTCCATCCAGTGAAATCTAAAATGTGCAGCAAATCCCATTTCATGAACACTGTGGTGCACCTTATGAAACTTCCAAAAAATCGGAATCTTGTGAAGAACTATATGGGTTAGCCATCCGAAGAAATCGACAAGGATGAAAAAGATAAGTAATCCGAGCCATTCTGGTATTCTTTTGATATCAATGATGGCAAGGTTTTGTAGCTCTATTCCAAGAGAACTAAAAGCTTTTGAAAGTACTGCATAGAACCCAGAAATGAATATGCTGAACAACACAAAATTGAACCCCATGTGAGAGAGGTCTGTAAAGAATTCTTTTCTGAAAATTGCTTGTGATGTTCTCCATGGAAAAAGGATTTCAAGACCCCAAACAATTAAAGAAATCAATAGTAGGCCCCATAAATAGTTTTGACTCCATGAGGTTTCGAAAAAGAGATTTCGCTTGTAAAAATCGAAAACTCCAATTGTACTTTCCCAAAAGATATTGAACCAATCAAGCATAATACAAAGGTACTAAAAGCCTACTTTTTTCAGTTATCCTAAGGCCTTTATCATCGCTTCAACCGTTCGGTCTAAATCGTATTCTGATTCGAACCCCCAGTCCATAATTGCATTTTCGTCGTTAATGCTCTGAGGCCAAGAATCTGCAATGTCTTGTCTAAAATCTACAGAGTAATTAATTTCAAAATCAGGAATAAATCTACGTATCGAACGAGCCATGAGTTCAGGACTGGTTTCAAATCCACCCAAGTTATAAGAGGTTCTTATCGTAATTGATTCCTTAGGAGCATCCATAATAGCTAGCGTAGCTTTTATTGCATCTGGCATAAATAGCATTGGTAAGAGGGTGTTACTTTTAAGATAACAGGTGTAATTTCTCGTACTTACCGCCTCTCTGATGATGGCTACCGAATAATCTGTTGTTCCACCTCCCGGCTCAGTTGCATGACTTATAAGGCCTGGGTAACGAATGCTTCGCACATCTACCCCGTATTTATTAAAATAATAATTGCACCAGAATTCACCAGAACGTTTGCTGATACCGTAAACGGTGCTTGGATTAATTGTGGTGTTTTGAGGGGTATCTACTTTCGGACTGTCAGGGCCAAAAACAGCAATACTAGAAGGCCAGAAGAGTTTTTTGTAAAGTCCTTCTTTGGCCAGATCGAGTAGATGAAGGAGGCTGTTCATATTTAACTCCCAAGCTAATTTTGGATTCTCTTCACCCTTTGCACTTAATAAAGCGGCCATCAGATAAACCTCATCAATTTGAAGTTCACCAATTAATTGTTTGATACTTCTTTGGTCTGTGGCATCTAAACGATACAAACGACGTTCACTGTTAGTAAGTAATCGAATGTCTGCGCGATAAAGAACAATATCGTTCCGCTTCTCAAGTTCTAAGCACAGTTCTGTGCCGATTTGACCTTCAGATCCTATTACAAGAATATTTGACGACATATTCTTCGTTTCGATTTGTTCTAACAAAAATAGTCTTTTCAATTATCGTAATTTGGTCTTATGTTTCGATTTCTATCAATCTTTTTAGGACTAGCTCTGCTTTCTTGTAACCCCAAAAAACAAGAAGCTCCTATCCTAGTTGAAACCTCAAAAGAGATACAACTAGACTCTCTTCCAGAAATTTTTATTTCTAATAGCAGTGAGCTCTACCGCAATTGGCCAACACTTCAATTGTTTTCACAGACCTATGAGACGCTTTATAAAGTAAACAACTCAGAGGATCTATTGTTAGCGGTAGAAAACGCATTAAAGAGTGCTGAAAACCTAGAAAATCAACAAAAACCTGAGGAGATTGGAAGCCCAGGATATTTAAGTCGACTAGATCTCTTGAAAACCGAACTTTTTCGTTTGAAAGAAAAGCTTTCAGAGGGTCGAGTGGACTCAACAATTTTAGAAGATACTTTTATTGCCTACAAAGGGCTTATGAAATATATTTCGCTTCAGTGGGAGCGAAATGGTGATTAAATCCCCCTAGTGCAAAGTTGTTTTAGGGGTAACTTTAGAGACACTACTTCTGAGGCGATGCCTCCTTCTGTAAAAATCGGAAGGTCTAAATTTCTTTCTTCTGCTATTCTCGTGTAATACTCCTTCTTTGTGGGGTGAAAAGGTGCCACTAGATTTAATGGTCCTTCTTGAGGATTATCAAAGAGCCATTGGATACATTGAAAAATGTCTTCACGGTCAATGAAATTGATAAGTTCATCGGATGCTATACTTTTCTGCGCGCTTAATAGACTATAGATTGGGTGTCTATCTTCTCCGATAAGACCTCCTAGTCGCAGTGCATTAAACCATTGGATTGGACTCTTTTCAAATTCCTCCTCAATTCTTGTAATTACCCTTGCTGAGGAAGTTTTCGGGTCAAGCTTTGTATTTTCATCAATTACTCTTACCCCTTTTTCATATACAGAGATACTGCTGGTGTAGAAAACGGTTAAGTTCGGATTCTTATTTAGGTGGCTTATTAATTGTTTGAATAAGGGAAGATTTCCATCTTTGGGATCACTGGTATTTCTGCTAGCACCACTTGGTATGGTGATAATTAAAAAGGATAAACTCTCTAGAAATGCAGATAGTTCACCTTCCCATCTGTTGTTTCTAAAATAGCATCCAAAGGTTTTGGCTCCATTTACGTCGAATCCATTTCCTTGAAGTCTTTGGAGGAGATAACTCCCGAGCCAACCTTCTCCTAAAATTCCGATTTTAATCAATCTTGACGCGTTTGAATATTTTGATTTTCTCTGAGGTTAAAAAGTGGTACCCAATATCGTAAAGATAGTATTTTGGCAGACCACCCTTTTTTCCTTTTTCTATCTCAGTGATACATGAGGGTCTAAACCCTTGTCGATTCAATTCACTGAGATTGCACTCCGTGTACTCACCGATAATATAGTCTCTTAAAATTCTGTAATTATTTTGAAGTCTTCGATGGGTACTGTAAAAGCTCTGATTCTCTCTTTGATTCTTAAGATTGTGATGATGACTCCTACAAGCATCACTGCAAAACTTTTGATCTGTTCTACCGAATAAGGGCTCTTTACAAACTTTACAACCTCTGTTCATATGAAATCTGTTTTGGCACAAAGAAGAAGACCTACACTGCAAATAACACTCAGTGTTTATTAAAATAGGAGCTTGGATATTTAAACGTTTCTATCCGTTTACAGCACGAAAAGTTAGATCCTCAGTATTCAACTTTGAAGCAAAATCAATTTTTATGAATGCATTAAGAAATCAAGCCCAACTAATAGGTTATGTTGGCAATGACCCAGAAATCACAGAACTAGAGGGAGGCAAGAAACTTGCAAAGTTTAGTTTGGCCACCAACGAAATTTACAATAATGCCGCAGGCGAAAGAACCGTTTCAACTGAATGGCATACGATCATTGCGTGGGATCGCCAAGCCGAAATTGCAGAGAAGTATGTTCAGAAGGGTAAGGAGATCGCTGTTTCTGGACGAATTACCCATCGATCTTATGACGACAATGAAGGTCAAAAGAAGCGTATTACAGAAATTCGTTGCTCTGATTTATTGCTTTTAGGCAAGCCTGAAGCTGCTATAGAATTAGAGACTTTTTAATCGTAGAGGTATTGGGCAATTCGAAAGAGATTGGCGTGAGCCTCTACAATTACTCGTATGTCTTTTGAATAACCACCACCCATCGAACATTGAATAGGAATTCCTTTTGAATGCGCAAGATTTAGAACCTTATGGTCTCTCTCCTTACATCCATTAAGAGTTAGGCCTAAGGTTCCTAATCGATCAGATTCTAGAATATCTACTCCTGAGAGATAAAAGATAAAGTCAGGTTTTACTTCCTCGATCAAAGGATCAAGATACTCATCTAGGAGCGCTAAATATTCAAGATCGCTACATCCTTTAGGTAGAGGAAGGTCTAAATCTGATTCTTCCTTTTTAAAGGGATAATTAGCCGCTCCATGCACAGAGAATGTGAATACTGATGGATCCTTTTGAAAAATAGATGCAGTTCCATTTCCTTGGTGTACGTCAAGATCAATGATTAGTGCTTTTTTGATGAGCCCTTTGCGAATCAGATGAGATGCAGCGATCGCTTGATCATTTAATAGACAGAAGGCCTCTCCATGATCGGTATAGGCATGATGGGTGCCTCCTGCAATATTAATAGATATTCCGTGATTAAATGCGTAATAGCAATTTTCGATGGTTCCCTGTGCGATTCTTTGTTCTCGATCAATGAGATGTTGAGATAATGGGAATCCTATTTTTCTCACCTCTTTAGGGGTGAGATCTGAATTTATTAATCGTCGAAAGTAAGATTCTGTATGAACACTTAGGGCGTCTTTAGGATCGAGATACTCAGGAGAGAAGAAGTTCTCTTCGCTGCAGGTGCCTTCATGAATCAACTGCTTAGGTAGCAGGTCGTACTTGAGCATAGGAAACCTATGGCCTTCAGGTAGATCTAGAACATAAATTGAATCGAAAGCAATTTTTAGCATTAAGAAATAGGGCTTCCTGCAGCTACTGCATCTTCTGGGCTCATGAAACTTAGTTTTCCTTCAGGGTCTGTTGCCATGAGCAACATACCTTGACTTTCTACACCTCTAAGTTTACGAGGTTCAAGGTTCATTAGAACGCAAACCTTTTTCCCAACCACTTCTTCAGGTGAGAAATGCTCTGCAATCCCAGATACAATGGTTCTTTGGTCAAGTCCAGTGTCAACTTTCAGAACGAGTAATCGATCGGCTTTAGGCATTTTTTCAGCTGAAAGTATCGTGCCAACCCTTAAATCAAGACTACTAAAGGTGTCATAATTGATGGCAGGTTTTTGTGGTTCTTGCATAATGGTAGAATCTTTTTCTGTTGATTTCAGTTTATCTAACTGATTTTGTATTTCAGCATCTTCAATCTTTCTGAATAGTAATTCAGAAGTTCCTAGGTTTTGACCTGCAGAGACTAGATCACTTGCAGATTTGAGGTACTCAAAAGGGTTTTCAATGGTCTTTAAATTGAGCATTTTCTTCAACTTTTCTGCTGAGAATGGCAAGAATGGCTCAGAGAGATACGCGAGACCAGCTGTTAGTTGAAGTGCTACATTCATGATGGTTTTAACGCGCTCAGGATCAGTTTTAATTAGTTTCCAAGGTTCATGGTCAGCTAGGTATTTATTACCTAGTCTAGCAACACCCATTAAAAGACCGGTAGCCTCTCTAAATCGATATCGGTCTAGCGATTTCTCAATTGTAGAAGGAGCCTCTTGTAATTGTTGCAATACTTGTTTGTCTTCATCGCTTAACGGTCCAGCTTCTGGAATAATTCCATCATAGTATTTCTGACTCAGAACAACTACTCTATTAATGAAGTTTCCATAAACAGAAACCAGCTCGTTGTTTACCCGGGCCTGAAAATCATCCCAAGTGAAGTCGTTGTCTTTGGTTTCAGGAGCATTAATTGTTAAAACATATCTCAGGGCGTCCTGCATTCCTTCAAAGTCTTCGAGATATTCGTGAAGCCAAACTGCCCAGTTTTTAGAGGTCGAGAGTTTTTGCCCTTCTAAATTTAAAAACTCATTTGCAGGCACATTTTCTGGGAGTATATAATCTCCATGTGCCTTTAAAAGCGCAGGGAATATAATACAATGGAATACGATATTGTCCTTTCCTATGAAGTGAATAAGTGAGGTGTTCTCATCTTTCCAGTAAGGTTCCCAATCAATTCCTTTTTTATCCGCCCATTCTTTGGTTGATGAAATGTATCCGATAGGTGCCTCGAACCATACATATAAAACCTTACCGTCTGCAGATTCAAGAGGGACTTTGATTCCCCAATCAAGATCTCTAGTAACCGCTCTAGGACGAAGCCCATCATCAATCCATGATTTACACTGGCCGTAAACATTTGACTTCCAATCTTCTTTGTGATCTTCTAAAATCCATTTTCTTAAGAAAGCCTCACTTTTATCTAGGGGTAGGTACCAGTGTGTTGTTGATTTAAGAGAGGGTGTTGCGCCACTTAAGGTACTCTTAGGATCAATCAGGTCTGTAGCGTTTAAACTCGATCCACACTTTTCGCATTGGTCGCCGTAAGCTTCTGGGTTTTGACATTTGGGACAAGTGCCCGTAACAAAACGATCAGCTAAGAACATGTTTGCCTCGGCGTCAAATAATTGCTCGCTAGTTTCTTCAATGAAATCTTTTTGCTCATAGAGTTTTGTAAAAAATTCTTGAGCAGTCTTATGGTGAATGTCTCTAGAGGTTCTTGAGTAATTGTCGAAAGAGATTCCGAAGTCTTCAAAAGATTTTCGAATGATCGCATCGTAAGTGTCAATGACTTCTTTAGGTGAGATTCCCTCTTTTCGAGCTTTCATAGATATAGCAACTCCGTGTTCGTCACTTCCACAAATGAAGGCTACATCATGGCCTTGTAGTCTTTTGTAACGTGCAAATATGTCTGCAGGCACGTATACCCCGGCTAAATGCCCGATATGAATAGGTCCATTAGTGTAGGGTAGTGCGGCAGTAAGGGTATATCGTTTTTTCGAGTTTGACATTCACTGATGATTTGAAGGCAAAAATAGTTAATTCTTTATCGAATCGATTCTAGATGTTTATCGAACGATTCCTGAATATTCTGTTCACTATTTTTAATGCCAATGAGTAAAAGAGTAGGGGATCTTGGCCAGATAGAAGCAGTAACCTTCCTTGAAAAACAAGGGTACCGTATTCTTCATCAAAATATCAGACTCGGTCATTTAGAAGCTGATATTCTAGCAATTAAAGACCGAATTTTAGTGATTGTTGAGGTTAAGTCGAGTGCACGGTTTTTTACTACAAAGCAGATAATTAAACGTATTTCCAAAGCACAGTTTGCCAGATTATAGGCCATAGGCTCTTTCTACGCGCATCGAATTTCTGAAGTTGAGGAGCTGCGAATAGACCTGGTAGGCGTCCACTTAAAACAGAAAAATTCACAAATTTCGCACCTTATCGACATTTCTTTATATATTTGACGAATTGTTACAAATAAAACAATCTGTATAAATTAACTATATGAAGACCATTTCATCTGTCGTAGAAAGCGTCATTCACCGTAAACCATTTCTTCAATCGGCCCTAGCTGAAGGCATTATTAACCTTACTTCTTTATCACGTCAGATACGACCTGAAATTGAATCTTATTTAGGAAAAGAGGTGCGTGAAGGTGCCATCGTAATGGCTCTTAAGCGTCTTTCAGAACACCTAGAGTTTAGAGCTACTCATAAGATTGTGAAAGTTCTGAAGAATATTGGTGAGATTACGGTGCGCTCCTCTTTAGTTGATTTTACATTTTTAACCTCAGAGAGCATTCTTGAAAAGCAGGCACAACTCATGCGTGAGATTCATCGAAATCCTGATGTTTTCTACACATCATCTCGCGGGGTTAACGAAATAAATATTGTGGTTAGCGATCGATTAGAGCGGTATATCGAAGAGCTCTTTAGTGGTGAGCGCATGACTCAAAAGGTGACTAATCTCGCTTCAGTAACGGTTAAACTACCGCATGAGAACGTGACTGTCCCCGGTGTCTATTATTTTATCTTTCAGCGTTTGGCTTGGGAAGGTATTGTACTGCATGAGGTGATTTCTACTACGAATGAATTTACCATCATTGTGGATGATCCTGAGGCAGATAAAGCTTTTACCGTAATCAAGGCGTTAAAAGCCTTATAGCTTTAGTTGTTTGAGGGCATCTATTGCTTCTTCTAGAGATTTGATTTGATCGAAGCGAATCAGTAATCGAGGACCATTCTTTGAAGGTTTTTCTTTCAGAGCACAAGGCAAGGTAGCCGAAGCCTTGATTAGATGCTGAAAGGCTGCACTCTGATAGAATTCTGATTGGCTATCTGATAAGAAGTACCCGATCAGCGTTTCTCTTTTGAATACGATTTTTTCAACACCAAGTGACTTGGCGATCCACTTCATTGAAATAGACTGAATGAGATCATTTGCAGCCTGCGGAAGCGGCCCAAATCGATCCCTTAATTGCTTCGCAAAACGGGTCAACGCTTCAGCGCTTTCGATTTCACTCAACTCTTGGTAAAGACTTAAACGCTCAGCGTTTGCATTGATATAATCATCGGGAAAGAGTAATTCTAAATCAGTGTCTATCTGTACTTCGCTGATGTACTCTTTTACTTCTTCGTTTTCTTTTTCTTCCTCGTAGAGCGATTTAAACTCATTATTTTTCAGTTCTTCGATGGCCTCAGAAACAATTTTCTGGTAGGTATCAAATCCGATATCTGTGATGAAGCCACTTTGTTCACCTCCCAATAAATCACCGGCACCTCTAATTTCAAGGTCTTTCATCGCAATTTGGAATCCACTTCCAAGTTCAGTGAATTGAGCTAAAGCCTCCATTCTTTTTCTTGCCTCACTGGTTAATGATTCAAACGGATCTGTGATGAAATAACAAAACGCCTTTTTATTCGATCGTCCGACCCTACCGCGCATTTGATGCAAATCGCTTAAACCAAAACTGTGTGCGTTGTGGATTAAAATGGTATTCGCATTGGGTATGTCGAGTCCACTCTCAACGATGGTGGTGGAGACCAGAACATCGAAATTTCCATTCATGAAATCGAGCATGAGTTCTTCGAGATCTTTACCGTCCATTCTGCCGTGACCGGTTCTGATATGTGCGTCAGGAACGAGCTGTTGAATCATCCCCGCAACTTCCTTAATGTTCTCGATGCGATTGTGTATGAAATAAACTTGTCCGCCACGCTCAATTTCAAAGCTAACTGCATCGCGAATTGCTTCTAAATCAAAACGTATGACACTACTTTCAATCGGATATCGATTTGGTGGCGGAGTACTTATCACCGATAAGTCTCTTGCTGCCATCAAACTAAACTGGAGAGTTCTAGGTATAGGTGTTGCCGTGAGGGTAAGTACATCAATACTCGCCTTGAATGATTTGATTCGTTCTTTTACAGACACTCCAAACTTTTGTTCTTCATCGACGATAAGTAGTCCAAGGTCTTTAAATTTGATATTTTTGTTGACAATCTGATGGGTTCCGATAAGAATATCAACCTTCCCTGCTTTTACATCCTCTAAGACCTCCTTCTTCTCTTTAGCGGTTCTGAAACGATTTAAGAAATCTACCCGAACCGGTAAGTCCTCTAAACGTTTAGCAAAGGTCTTTGCATGTTGAAAGGCCAGAATAGTGGTCGGTACAAGCACTGCTACTTGCTTTCCATTATCTACAGCTTTGAATGCCGCTCTAATAGCAACTTCGGTTTTGCCAAAACCAACATCTCCACAGACTAAACGGTCCATAGGACGATCACGCTCCATGTCGGCTTTAACCTCTCGAGTTGCTTTCTCTTGATCGGGAGTATCTTCATAGATAAAGGACGCCTCAAGTTCATGTTGTAAATAAGAGTCGGGACCAAACTGAAAGCCTTTTTCTAATCGTCTTTTAGCATAGACTTGAATAAGGTCAAAGGCAACCTTTTTGACATGCGACTTGGTCTTTTCCTTAACCTTTTGCCAAGCTCCAGATCCAAGCTTGTAGAGTTTAGGGGGTACTCCATCTTTGCCATTGTATTTGCCGATTTTATGGAGTGAATGAATACTCACATACAAGATGTCTCGGTCACCGTAAATCAACTTAATTGCCTCCTGCATTTTACCTTCCACTTCGATTTTCTGTAGTCCTCCGAAGGTTCCTATCCCGTGATCAATATGGGTTACGTAGTCACCCACTTCTAGCTTGTTGAGTTCTGCTAGACTGAGTTTCTGCTTTTTCGCGGCTGCCCCACGAACACTAAATTTGTGATAACGTTCGAAGATTTCGTGGTCGGTATAACAGCAGAGTTTTGCCCTTTCATCTACAAAACCACCCATAAGCGGCATGATCACTGGAGTGTACGGAAGAGCGGTTTCATGCTTTGCAAATATTTCTTTAAAGCGATCTACTTGTTGTGTTGAACTGCAGTGTAAAAAGCAAGTGTATCCATCTTCCTTTTTCGCTTCAAGTTCTTTCCAAAGAAGATCAAATCGCTTGTTGAAGGCAGGTTGGCTTTTTTGTTTAAAGTCGATACTGCTTTCTGAACGCTCTTTTTCTAATCGGGCAAAAGAATGAGATGTAAGGTCTGTCTCTAAGGTTTTTGAACTGCTGAAAAGGGCAGAAGGATGAGCGTGTTTAAGCGGACTATCTAACTCCTCAAATTGTTGCTCGGCTTTTTCGTATAGTTCATCTAGTTTTTTTTTGATTACCTCAATTTCTTGAACAAAAACCGTGGTGTTCTCTGGATCAAAATACTCTAAGAATGAAATCCGGTCTTGAATACTTGCCGATCGATCCATGTTCGGTACGATGGTTAGATTACTAACAGCTTCTTTCGATAGCTGAGTTTCGATATCGAAGGTTCGTATGCTTTCTACTTCATTACCAAAAAATTCTATACGATAAGGTAAGTCGTGGGCAAAGGAATAAACGTCTATGATGCCTCCTCGAACAGAGAATTCTCCAGGTTCGGTAACAAAGTCGGTACGTTCAAATCCGAATTCGAATAGGCTTTCGTTGATAAAATCTAATCCGACCTGATCTCCTGTTTTAAGATCGATTCGTTGACTTACAAAATCCTT